>Ga0207691_10001597_pt1 | contig 22526 bp, 18 predicted proteins | sample KBSM13metaG_FD_184327 | JGI IMG/M metagenome (GOLD analysis project Ga0207691, IMG submission 184327) | Miscanthus rhizosphere microbial communities from Kellogg Biological Station, Michigan, USA - KBS M1-3 metaG (SPAdes) (version 2) | ecosystem: Host-associated > Plants > Roots > Rhizosphere >... | reverse complement strand
GGATGGTGGAGGTGGCGACGGCGCCGGAGGGCGAGGTGGCGGTAGCGGTGACGACGGTGCGTCCCTGCGCCAGAGCGATGCCGGATGCGCTGAACGTCCCATTATTTATGGAAGCACTAATCCCATTGACTACGACGTTCGTCGCGTCCGTCACCGTCCCGGTGACCGTGATCACCGCATCGCGCAGCGTGGCGAGATCGGCAGGCGCGCCGATGGCGATCGCCGGCAACGCGAAGCGGGTGACCGGCAGTGAGATCGTGCGCACGTTGCCGGCGCGGTCGGTGGCCCTGACCGGAATCGCGTTCGCGCCGTTGACCAGCGCGGCGCTCCCGCTGAAGGTCTTGTCGCTGAGCGTCGCGGCGTGTCCGCCGACCTCGACCGCTACGACCTGATCGTCGTCCGACACCGTGCCGGTGACGGCGAGCGTCGCGACGTTGGTGGTGCTGCCCGCCGCGGGCGAGTCGATGGCGATCGACGGCGGCGTGGTGTCGGAGATGACGTTGACGCCGAACGGCGTCTCGTTCCCCGCCGCGTCGACGGCCAGGACGCTGATGAAGTTCGAGCCCGCGGTGAGCGCGGCGCTGCAGGTGAAGGACGAGGCGTTGACGGTCGCCGGCAGGCCGTTGCAGGTGACGCGGGTGATTCCGGAGAGCGGATCGGAGGCGCTGCCGCTGACGTTCGCCGTCGTCGCGCCGAGGGCGCTGCCGTCCGCCGGAGCGGCGATCGCAACCGACGGCGCGCTCTTGTCGATGTTGACCGCGACATTCTTCGTCGCCGTGTTGCCGGCGAGGTCGGTGGCGGTCCCGGTGATGGTCTGCCTCCCCTCCGCGGTGACGTCGACCGGTGCGCTGCAGCTCGCAACCTCGGTGGTCGCATCAGCGCACGTGAACGTGACCTTGACGATGCCGCTGTTCCACCCCGCCGCATTCGGCGCCGGAGTGACCGTCGCCGTGATCGTCGGCAGATCGTTGTCCTCGCCGACGATGGCGATCGCGGCGCCCGATCCGGGATTGCCGCGCAGCTCGACGGAGAGCTGGTTCGACGCGAGGAGCGTGACCGGCTTCTCGATCACCGGCGGCGTCTTGCCGTTGAAGTCGGAGGTCCCGAGGACCTCGACGCCGTTCAACTTCACGATGGCGCCCGTGACCTTCTCCAGGTTCGCCGCCGCGCCGCCGTTGATGACGCGCAGCGTGTAGGCGATGGCCGGATTCCTCACCGTGAAGGTGACGAGCTCCGGAGCCGGCGCGGCGGTGGCACGGACGAAGTCGCGCTGCGGGAACACCGTGAAGGTGCCGGCCAGCGCGGGAACGGCGACAAGAAGGACGACGAGCAGCAAACGTCTCATGACAGAGCCTCCGACAGGTTTTCCGTTTGCTGGGTAGGACGGAGCAATTCGTGAATTATTGGCCTCAGGACGTGAGGAGTCATGGATGTGTCTCCGGCCGCCGATCCATCCGAAACTTCGCCAGCCCCGCGACGCCGGAGAGCCGGACGTTCGGATCTTTCGCGTCGCGCGCGGCCGATTTCACGACGGAGTAGCCGGTGGTCTCGCCCGCCTGGAGCAGCGCCTCGGCCGCGCGCAGCCGGACCGCAAGCGACGGATCGTTCAGCAGCTTGCGCACGGCGGCTTTGAACTGGGGGGCGGAGCGAGGCGTCAGTCCGAGGCGTTCAATGCCCGCCTCGCGCACCGCCGGGAACGGGTGCCCGAGCGCCTTGACGAACGTCTCGACTCCCAGCTTATCGAAGCCGTTCTGCTGAAGGATGGCCGTGTTGTATGAGCCAAGAGCAAACGGCCACCGCGGCGCGGACGGAGACTCGCCGTAGACCGGCGGATCGAACGCCAGCGGCTCGATTCCGTCGAAGGTGACCCCATCGGCGATCTCCTTTCCCCAATGAAATTTCCGAACGTCGATGATCAGGCGGTGTGAGTCTCCGAGAAGCTGCGCCAGATGTCTGACGACCGTCGCGGAACGATCGAGCGTGACCCGCTGCAACATCGGATCATTCGCCACCCGCTGTTCGCCGTGTCCGACATATCCCGGCGGAATGAGCTTCGCGAATTCGGGACGGCGCCGCAGCAGGCTGACGTAGTCGGAGAGTGCCCCTTCGCGTGCGACGCCACGCAGGTCAACGTTCTCGATCGTCTGCCGCCACCGGGCGTCACCGTCGTAGAGGAAACGATGTCCCTCGATGACCTCGAAGCGATACGACGGCACCTGCCGCGCGATCGAGGTGAGAATCTCGTCGACGCTCGTGCCATCCACGATGACGGTGGAGCTGGGATCTCCTTCGATGAACGACACGTCGGCGTGCGCATCCTGACGCACGCGGTCGACGACTTCAGCAACGCGCCCACGGGTGACCGCCACCGGCAGCTCCGCCGCTTCGGCAGCCAGCGCTGCGACAACTGAAAGGACGATGAAGAGGATCTGTCTCATCGTCAGTTCCGCGTCACCGAGCCTGTGCAGGTCTGTGAGCCGGTCTCCTGCATCGTGATGGTGATCGTGTGCTGGTCAACGTTGTGGCAGCCGCCGATGTCGAAGTCCTGCGAGTACGTGACGGTGCAGCCGCCGGCAGGAATCGTTCCCCAGTTCTGGCAGTAGAGATAATCGTCGATACCGTTGACGTTGTTGCCGGCGCCAACCGTGAATGGGACCTGCTGCACGATGCGCGTAACTGGGTTTCGGGTGCAGTCGTTGCTCGTCGTCGTCAGGTTCTCCATGTAGGTGACGCCGGCGAGACTGATCGAGTCGCAGCCGTGCTGGAGCGTGGTGATCTGATAGCGCGCGCCGACAAGACACTTCTGCGTCGGCGGGCATGGGCCGGCCGCAATCAGGCTTCCCTGCCTCACGTAGGTCAGATGGAGCGACTGGCACACCTCGGGGAAATCAGTCTGATTGAGGAAGGTATTGGCGCCCGCGCAACCGCCCTTGCCGTCGCACGCGGTGCCTGATCCCGCCGCGCCGCAGCTCACGCACTTCTTCGCCGGGTCGGGCTTGCAGTCGCCGTTCACGCACTTTTCGCACTCCTTGCAGTTGTACGGAGTACCGGACGCGCTCGGGCTGCCGCCGCAATGCCAGCCGCCTTTGATGATGCCGACGCCGGGGTCGGAGGTGATGACGGTGCCGTCGGCGCTGACGGTGCCGGTGCCGATGGAGACGAACTGTCCGAGGTCGTGATCGAAGGAGTAGAACTCCGTCACCTCGAGCGGCTGCATGCCGTCGACGTTCGGAATGGTCAGCTGCGCCGGCGGATCGAAGTGCGCGCCCGGCGGCTGGATGGTGACGATGAAGCGCGGCTGCTGGCCGAAGCCGGGGGTCATCGGGACCTTGTCGGCGTGCACGAGCGTGACGGAGACGGTGCCGGTGCGGCTGCCGCCGGGGAAGGTCACGGAGCCGGGCTTCACGGTGAGCTTGAAGCCGGGGAGCTCGGGGAGCGTGAGCGAGCCGCCGGTGGTCTCGTCGACGAAGAGTCCGTGGCGGACGTCGAGCGGGAGGATGTGCACCGGCTGGTCGAGCGTGTTCTTCGCGCCCGGGATGGTGAACATCGCGTACTCGAGCATCGGCCATGTTCCGGCGCGGCGCGCGGTGGAGCCGTCGATGAAGAGCTTCACGTAGCCGACCGGCGCGCCGGTGAGCGTGAACTGCCCCTGATCGTCGGCCTGCGTGGTGAGCGAGGTGCCGTCGATGCGGACCGTGACGCCGGGGATCGGGAGGTCGGTGTTGTCGAGGATCACGCCGGTGATCGAGGTCTGCGCCGGATTGCCGGCGATCTTGCCGAAGGCGATGAAGCTGGCCGGACGGTCGACGCCCGTGACCTTCGCGTTGAAGACGTTCGTGCCGGCGATGCCGAGCGTGCCTGTGGCGATGGCGCGGCCGTCGCTGTCGGTGGTGACGGTGATCGACTGCTGCCCGTCGAAGCTGCCGTTGCCGCTCTCCGCGACGAACGTCACGGGAATGCCGCCGACGCGGTTGTAGCCCTCGTCGACCACGACGGCGACGAAGGGACGCGGCAGCGCCGCGGCCATCGCGCCGAACTGGCTGTTGCCGGAGTCGACGACGATCATGTGCGGCGCGCCGATGCGGGCCACCGCTTCGAAGCTCGCCTCGCCGGCGAAGCCGTCGGCGCGCGCGACGACGCGGTTGTTGCCGGAACCGGAGCGCGTGCCGAGAGTCCAGAGGACGCTCGCCTCGCCATTGGAGTTGGTGGTGGTGCTGACGATGCGCGCGCTGACCGCGCCCGCCGTGACGTTCCCGTTGTCCTCGGTGACCTCGAACGCCACCGTCTTGTTCGCCGCCGGCGAGCCGTTGGCGTTGACCAGGCGGACGACGAGCGGCTGCGGGAGCTGCGTGGCGATGAGCGCCGACTGCCCGTTGCCGGAGACGCGGACGATCTTCGCCTTCGACGTGTTGTCGTACGTGACGTGCGCCGTGATCGTGGCGCTGTTGCCCCCCTGGTCGGTGGCGACGACGGTGAGGGTGTTCGCGCCCGGCGTGAGCGCGATGCCGGAGGCAAGGAACGCGCGGTTGGACACGGTCGCGTTGACGCCGTTGACCGTGACGCGCATCTGATCGGAGTTGATGGTGCCGACGACGATGTCGTCGACGGCGCCGGCGACGTCGATCGGCGATTGGTAGAAGACGTCGCCGTCGGCCGGCTCGCGCAGCACGACGCGCGGCGCGATGGAGTCGCGGTAGACGATGATGCTGGTCGTGCCGGCGTGCCCCTGCGCGTTGGTGGCGGTGGCGGTGATGACGGTGCGGCCCTGCGCCAGCGGGATGTTCGTCGCGGTGAACGTGCTGCCGCCGACGACGGCAGGCACGCCGTTGACCACGACCGCGGCGGCGGGATCGCTCACCGTGCCGCGCACCGTGATCGCCGCATCGCCGGCGAACGACAGATCGTCAGGCGAGGTGATGGCGACGGCCGGGACGGTGAAGCGGGTGACGGTGGAGGAGTAGGTGGCCTCGTTGCCGGCGCGATCGAGGGCGACGATCTGCAGCGGATTCGCGCCGTCGATGAGCGGAACGGTGACGCTCCAGTTCTCGCCGGTCATCGCCGCGGCGAGGCCGTTGACCTTCACCGAGAGCACCTGATCGTTGTCGATCGCGGTGCCGGTGATGGCCAGGCTCGCGGCGTTGGTGGTGCCGTTATCGGCGACCGGGATCTTCGCCGTGACGGTCGGCGGAAGGGTGTCGATGTTGACGATGACGGTGGTCGACGCGCTGTTGCCCGCGGCGTCGACGGCGGTGCCGGTGATGACGTTCCCCGCCCCTTCATTCGACAGCGTGACGGCGTCGCTGCAGGAGACGACGCTGCTGGTCGCGTCGGTGCAGGCGAAGTTCACGGTGACCGGCGTGGTGTTGTTCCACCCCGCGCCGTTCGGCGCCGGGGTGACGTTCGCGGTGATGGCCGGAAGGTCGCCGTCCTCGCCGGTGATGGAGACCGTCGCGGTCGCGCCGGGCTCGCCGCGCAGCTCGATGGTCAACACGTTGTCGTTCTTCAGCGTGACGCTTTTCTGCACGTCCGCCGGCGTCTTCGAGGTGAAGTCTTTCGGCCCCAGGACCTCCACGCCGTTGAGCGTGACGACGGCGCTGGTGAGGCCGCCGTTGTGAAACATCAGCTGGTACGGCAGCGAGGCGTTCCGCACCTGGAACGACTCGTTCTGCGCGGCCGGAGTGCCCGACGCGCGGGTGTAGGTCTTCGGTCCGAAGATGTTGAACGGAGCGGCATGCGCGCCGGCGGCGCTCAGCAACAGCGCGATCAGTGACAGCAGGAGCAGCGAGGGACGACGTGACACTAGGCGTTTCCTCCGGATGGATTTCAGTGCGGTGATACGGACGTGCCGATCGCGGCGTCGATGCGTTTGAGCAATGCGCGATCGGTGATGCGGGGCCGCGCCTGCTGCAGTTGGTACGCGGCGGTCTGCCGGCGGAATGGATCTTTGTCGGCCGCGGCCGCGAGCAGCGCCTCGATCGACGCCTTGTCGGCGATGCGGGCCAGTCCTTCGGCGGCGCTGGCAAAGGCCGACGCATCCCTGCTGCCCAGCAGCTTCACCAGCGACGGCACGGCCGCGGGATCCGCGGCCAGCGCAAGTGCGCGCGCGCTGTCGAGGCGGACCTGCGCGTTGTGTGCGGAGGCCGACGCCACGAGATCCGCGTAAAGGCTCTTCAGCTTCTGTTCATCACGCGGCCCGATGGTAAACATGAGCGGCTTCGGATCGGGAAGCGCAGGGATGTGCAGCGCGACTTCGTACCGCCCCTGCTCGGGAAAGTCGTACCACTCGTTGAGCAGATAGGGGAACGCCCAGGAGTCGTGCGCCTTGATCGTGATCTTGCCGATCGCCGCGTAGCCTCCCTGGTACGGCGAGTGGATCGCGACCTTCGAGCCGTCCGGCGTCGTGATGGTGCCGCCGATGTTGTCGATGTAATTCGCACCCAGATCGAAGGTGACGTCGGAGGTGCCGCTGTTGACGATCGAGAGATCGGCGCGCAGAGGCTCGTGCAGCGAGGGATTCTCGTTTTTCAGCACGAAGTCGACCTCGAGCGCCTGCGCGGGCGTCTTGACCTGCTCTGCAGGCGTCTCCTGTCCGAGGCAGTGTGCCGCGACGAGGAAGAACAGCGGAATCAGGCGTGCGGGTTTCATGGCAGGGGGATCACGTCGACGACGCCGTTTCTCGCGACCATGTAGAACCAGTTTCCGTTCGCGTCATCGTAAATTCGACGGGTGATGGTGAATGGTCCCGCCATCGGCACGTCATTCCCACCGTTCATACAGGGACAGTTGTAGAAGTACGTCTGTTTCACGACGGACGTGAAGCGCGAATAAGGCTTTTTGAAGCCGCCGGGCGGCATGTAGAACGTATCCTGCGACACGCCCGGCACCGCCGAGCCCTTCGCAGGAATCCGCTGCGTGATCGGCCAGATGGTTTCCGTTCCAAACGGAGGACTGGGGTAGTAATAGCCGCCGCTCTGATCCACGAATTCGCCGGTGATGCAGTTGAAGAGATCGCCAGGGAATCCGGTGCTCGAGTCCCATGCAAACTCGAGATGAATCTGGCCGCCGCTGTGCGTCGCTGACGTCTGGTGGAAGTTGACCGGATGCGGACATACGCAGTTGCCGTCAATGCACGTCCGGTTCTTATCCGGCCCGCACGGCGAGTAGTTCTGGGCCGGATCGGGCACGCAACAGTCATTCACGCAGTGCTTGCAATCCGGGCATTTGTGCGCCGTGCCGCTGGCGGACGGCGTTCCGCCGCAGTGCCAGCCGCCTTTGATGATGCCGACGCCGGGATCGGACTTGATCACGCTGCCGTCGGAGCTGACCGAGCCGGTGCCGATGGCGACGAACTGTCCGAGGTCGTGATCGAACGAATAGAGCTCGGTGATCTGGCCCGGCGCCAGGCCCTCGACGTTCGGGAACGTCAGCGCGGCGGGCGGATCGAAGTGCACGCCGGGAGGCTGGATGGTGACGATGAAGCGCGGCTGCTGGCCGAAGCCGGGAGCCATCGGCACCTTGTCGGCGTGCACGAGCGTGACCGAGACCGTGCCGGTGCGGCTGCCGCCGGGGAAGGTCGCCGATCCCGGCTTGATGGTGAGCGAGAAGCCGGGGAGCTCGGGCAGCGTGAGCGTGCCGCCGGTGGTCTCGTCGACGAAGAGTCCGTGGCGGACGTCGATCGGCAGGATGTGGATCGGCATGTCGAGCGTGTTGCTCGCGCCGGGGATGGTGTACATCACGTACTCGAGCATCGGCCACGTCCCCGCGCGCCGCGCGGTGGAGCCGTCGATGACGAGCTTCACGTAGCCGACCGGCGCGGGCGCGATGGTGAACTGCCCCTGCTCGTCGGTCTGCGTGGTGAGCGTCGTTCCTTCGACGCGCACGGTGACGCCGGCCACTGCCAGGTCGGTGTTGTCGAGGACCACGCCGCTGATGCGCGTCGCTTCGGCCGCACCGGCGAGCTTGCCGTTCGCGTGGAAGCTGATCAGCGTCTCGGTGTTGTCGATTTTCGCTCCGAACGTCGTCTCACCGTCGGCCATGAGGGTCGGAGTGACCCAGGCCCGGCCGTCGCTGTCGGTGACGACAGTCTTCTCCGCCGCGCCGTCGAAGCTCGCGTTCCCCTGCGAGACGCGGAAGGTGACGGAGACGCCGGAGAGCCGGTTGCTGCCGCTGTCGACGACGACGGCGACGAGCGGACGCGCGAGCGGCGAGCCGACCGCGCCGAACTGGTTGTTGCCGGAGTCGACGACGATGAGCGCCGGCGTGCCGGTGCGCGAGGTGGCCTCGAATTCGACCGCGCCGGAGAAGCCTTCGCTGCGCGCGACGACGCGGTTGTTGCCGGCCCCCGCGCGTCCGCCGAGAGTCCATGCAGCCGAGGCGAGACCGCTGGCGTCGGTCGTGGCAACGATCGCCGTGCGCGGCACGTTGTTGCTGCCCCTGCTATCTACGACCGTGCCGTCGTTCTCGATGACCTCGAAGGCGACGGTGCGGTTCGCGGCGGGCGTGCCGTTGGCGTTGAGCAGCTTGACGACGATCGGCTGCGGCAGCCGCGTGCCGATCGAGCCGGTCTGGCCGTTGCCGGAGAAGGCGACGATCTTCGGCTTCGCCGCGGCGTCGTATGTCACGTTGACGGTCGTCGTGCCGGAGTTGTTCCCCTGATCGACGGCGACGACGTTGATGGTGTTGGCGCCGGCCACGAGCGGCACGTCGCGGGCCACGAACGCGCGGTTCGCGACCTCGGCGACGACGCCGTTGACGGTCACGCGCGCCTGGCCGGAGTTGATGGTGCCGACGACCACGTCGTCGACCATCCCGAGGACGTCGGTCTTCGGCGTGTAGAGCACGGTGCCGGCGACGGGATACCGCACCGCGACGCGCGGCGGCACGCCGTCGCGATAGACGTCGACGTTCGCCGTGCCGGCGTGACCCGATGCCGTGGTGGCGATCGCGGTGAGCGAGGTGCGTCCCTGCGCCAGCGGCACGCCGCTGACGGTGAAGGTGTTGCCGGCGACGGTCGCCGCCAGTCCGTTGAGCGTGACCGTGACGGCCGGATCGCTGACCGTGCCGGTGACGTTGATCGCCGCGGTGGTGACGACGGCGAGATCGGCGGGCGAGGTGATCTTCACCACCGGAATGGCGAAGCGCTCGATGGCGAAGGAGCTCGCGCTGTGGTTGCCGGCGCGGTCGTACGCGTCGATGGTGAAGCTGTTCGCGCCGTCGTTGAGCACGTAGTCCCTGCTGAAGTGTCCCCCGGCATCGACGCCGACGTTCGCGCCGTTGATGACCAGTCGATCGATGCGGTCGTTGTCGATGGCCAGTCCGGCGATCGTCACGCCCGGCGCGTTCGTCCCTTCCGGTCCGACCGGCGAGGCGACCTGCAGCACCGGAGCCTGCGTGTCGATGTTGAGGGTGATCGAGGTGCTGTTCGTGTTGCCGGCGTTGTCGACCGCCGTTCCCGGCACGACGAGACCGGCGCCGGTTCCTTCGATGACGACCGGCTCGCTGCAGGTGGCGATGCCGCTGGTGGCGTCGGCACAGGTGAAGGTCACGGTGACGGGAAGCGTGGCGTTCCAGCCGCTGGTGTTGGGCTGCGGCGAGACGCTCGCGGTGATGGTGGGGAGATCGCTGTCGTCCGCGCGGATGCTCAGCGTGACGCCGGCCCCGGGATCGCCGCGCAGCTCGATGGTCAGCTGGTTCGACGCGTTGACGGTGATGCTCTTCTCGATGATCGCCGGCGTATTGGCGTTGAAGTCTTTCGGCGTGAGGATGTCCGCGCCATTGAGCGTGATCGCCGCGCTGGTGACGCGCGCCATCGTGCCGCCGCCGTTCTCCAGGCGCAGCGTGTACGGCAAGGCCGTATTGTGAGCGTCAAACGTCTCCCGTACCGTCTGCGGCGCACCGGTGGTCCGAACGTATTGTTTCGGACCGAATACGCTCCAGGGGTTTGCAAAGACGGATTGCGTCATCACGGCAAATGCCGCGGCGATGAGGAGACGGGTCGTAGAGCGGTGGCGTCGAAACGGCGTCATCGGGGGTCTCTTTTGCTGAAGCGTTGATTTTTGTAGCGGGACCGGGAGGGGCGGAAGGATAGCGATCCATGCGGCCGTAGTCAACTATGTTCCCGCCTTGTATAATGGCGAATTCACACATCTCCCGCCTCATAAGGATCCTTACGTATGGCTCGACGCCCCTCCCGTGACGGGGTTACCCGTCGTCACTTTCTAGGCGCAACCGCAAGCGCCGCCGTCGCCTCCTCTCTGGCCGGCCAGGCGGTCATTGCGCCTGTCGAGAAAAAAGAGACCAAAACGTCCACGGCAACGGAGACGAAACGCGACCGCGCCGGTCAGGCCTATGAAATTCGCGTCAATGCCGCCGATTACGAGCGGAAACTCGCGCACGCCGAGCACGCGAGCAATGGCGACGACGATCGTTATGAAAATCGCTGGGCTTCTTTTACGAAGACCCTGCCCCACGACGAGCTCGGACATGTGATTCCGTCCGCCTATCGCGCGTATCTCGACGCCCTCGAGCACGGCGATCCGGACGAAATGGAAAAAATCCCCCTCGGCGGCTACATGAAGCTCGCCAATCCGCACGCCGCACTGGCGTTCGACCTGATGGGGCCCGACGCCGGACATCTCACCTGTGCCGCGCCGCCGCGCATGGACAGTGAGGAGCGGGCCGCGGAATTGATCGAGCTGTACTGGCACGCCCTGCTGCGCGACGTGCCGTTCACGGAGTGGGCGACGAATCCGCTGGTCAAGCGCGCCTGTACGGAATTGAGCGCATTACCGAAGTTCAGCGGACCGCGTCGCGGCGGCAAGGTCACGCCGGAGACGCTGTTCCGCGGCGGCACGCGCGGCGCATTCATCGGACCGTACATCTCGCAATTCCTCATCCGCGACATCCCGTTCGGCGCGACGAAGATCCCGCAGAAATATCGCGTCGCCGTTCCGGCCAGGGATTACCTCACCACGTTCGACGACTGGCGGGCGATGCAGAACGGCGGCCTCGCGCCGTCGACCGAGTTCGCCGACAGCATGAAGCACATGATCACGCCGCGCATCCTCACCGAGTACCTGCATCGCGATTTCACGTACCAGGCGTTTCTCTCCGCCGCGCTGATGCTGCTCAAGATCAGCGCGCCGCTCGACGGCGGCATCCCGTATCAGTACTCGATCAACCAGGGCGGCTTCGTCACGTTCGGCGCGGCCGACGTCCTGCATTACGTCGCCGCGGCGGCCAACTGCTCGCTCAAGCCGACGTGGTATCAGAAGTGGCTCGTGCACCGCACCGGACGCCCCGAGGAGATCGCGGCGCGCGTGCATTGCCAGCTCGAGAAGAAGGCGAAGTATCCGCTGCACGCGTCGCTCTTCTCCTCCGACGGCGTGGCCGAAACGCGCAAGCGCTACCACACGGCGCTCCTGCCGCAGGCCTATCCCGAGGGCTCGCCGACGCATCCGTCGTACCCCGCCGGCCACGCGGTCATCGCCGGCGCCTGCGTGACGGTGCTCAAGGCCTGGTTCTCGGAGAACTGGGTGCTGCCGACGGCGTTCGTGCCGAATGCCGAAGGCTCCGCCCTCGGGCCCTACACCGGACCCGATCTGACGGTGGGCGGTGAGCTCGACAAGCTGGCGGAGAACATCGCCATCGGCCGCAACTGGGCCGGCGTCCACTGGCGCAGCGACGGCATCGCCGGCATCCGCTTCGGTGAAGCCTTCGCCATCAATTTCCTGCGGGAGATGAAGATGACGTCACGCGAGCTGTTCAACGGCTTCTCGCTGACGAAGTTCGACGGGACGCAGATCACGGTGTAGGGCTACACTCGGATTGTGCCGGTCGTAGCGCGCGTCGGAGGCTATCGTTTCTTCTTCTACAGTAATGAGAACGATGAGCCGCCCCACGTGCATGTCCAGCGCGAACGCAAGCTGGCGAAGTTCTGGCTTGCAGAGGTCTCACTGGCCGAGTCGAAGAGATTTGCTGCGCATGAATTGAGCGAAATCGAGCGGATCGTCGTAGAACGAAGAGAAGGGTTTCTGGAGGCATGGCATGAGTTCTTCCGTAGTTGACGTGGCTCCGCTGGCGCTGGAAGTCCGCATCACCGAGAACGAGCTCACCGTTTCGCTGGCCGACGGTCGCACGATCAGCGTTCCGCTGGCGTGGTTCCCGCGCCTGCTGCACGCCACTCCGGAACAGCGGACCCGCTTCGAAATCATGGGGGACGGCGAAGGCATCCACTGGCCCGAGCTCGACGAAGACATCAGCGTCGCCGGTCTGTTGCGCGGCGTACGCGCGCGCTAATCCGGGGTTACGTCCACCGCAAATCCCACGAACAATCCGCCGCGCCGCGGGTGAGGCATTCGTCGTGCGTGATCCGCACGTCCTTCGCGCCGGTCATCTCGCTGAGTCGCACGAACCAGCCGGTGAGTCGCGCGCAGTGCGCGGGCTCGGAGGCGAAGTCGCGCAACCGGATGCGCGCGCTGTTCGACGTCTGATTCTCGACCAGCATCTTTCCGGTGTTGTGCACGGAGCTCCAGGTGTTCGACGCCTTCGACAGCAGCGCGTTCGGCGTCAGGACGACGACGAGGAACCGGTACAGCCCCACCGCATCCGCCACCTCGGCCATCCCCGCCCGCCGCCCGAACGCCTGCAGCTCCTCCCCCTTCGCCCGCGCCGCGACCTCGGTCAGCCGGTTGAGCAGCGTCTCCGAGACGTGCGCCGACGGCAGCACGCGCGTGGCGAGCATCGCCTGGTCATCCGCCGGCAGCTCCGACACCGCCTTCGCGTACTGCTCCGGCGTGAGATCGCTCTTGATGAATTTGAGCAGGCTGTTGAGGATCGTCCCCTTCGTCGTCGCGAGTTCGCTCATCGCGCGATGTTACGCCCCGAGCATCCTCCTCACCATCACCAGCTGCCCGAGGTGATACGCGTTGTGATCGATGGCCAGGATCAGCTCGCGGAGCGGAGTCTGGCCGTCGCCGTGCGCGAGCGGCTTGTAGAGATCGACCGACTCGTCGCGGGCGATCGCCATCAGCGCGTCGAGATCGCGGCGATACGCGGCGACGCTCCGGTCCCACGCCGCATCGTCCGCCGGCGCTTCGTCCGACGGCCAGTAGCCTTTCGGGAACTCGGGCGACACATGCTTCGGATCGCGCGTGAACTCGAGGATGTCGGAGAGCGTGATGCGGAGATGCTCCAGCAGCTCCCACGCGGAGTGCGGACTGCCGGCGGGGCGCCTGCCGCGCAGCTCGGCGGGAAAGTCCTTCACCCCGTCCTCGAACCTGATGTGCGCGTTCTCGCAATCGAGAAACGTGACGAGCTGCTCGCGAAGTACCTGATCGTTTGAATTCATTTCATCCTCCGGCCGTGAAATTCGGCCTCCAGCTTCCACGTCTCGCCGTCGGGATTCAATGCCTCCCCGAGCCAGCGGAACGAATCGTTCGTGATCTCGACGAACCGCCAGCGGATCGGCGTGCCGTCGGCGTGCGTGCCGATCTGCACGAGATCGTCGCCGACGCGGCGGCCGACAAGCTCATCGCGCCAGCCGGTGATCGGATTGACCCAGCTGACGCGCCACGCGCCGAGCGACGCGTCCCATCTGCGGAACGTCGTGCCGTACGTGTTCACCACTCCTTCCGCCTTCATGATCCAGACGTCCTGCACGGCGCGTCCTTCGAGCACCCAGCCGAAGTGGGCCTGGCCTTTGATTCCATGCGCGCGGACGTCCTGCAGGTAGTGCACGACGTCGAGCTCCCAGCTCCCGACCAGCCAGCCGTAGACATCCGCATCGGCCGGGATCTCGGGCGCCGGCCCCGCCGCGTGAAGTGCTTGCAACATCGTCATCTTCGAGCCTCCTGAAGGCGTGTTATACGTGGCGGGACGGAGTCGAATCTTGGCGAAAATTGCGGTCGAGCTGGAGCAGGCGCTGCACGCGCGGCGGATCAACGGCGAAGCGGGAACGGCGACCGCGCGGACGATCGCAAGCGGCGACGGCTGGCGCGTCAACGACGTGATCTGCACGTCGGGTCCGGATGACCTGCCGTTCGAGGAACAGCATCACAGCGTGTCGATCGCGATCGTCGTCGCCGGCACGTTCCAGTACCGCGCGCACGCCTCCGCCGCCGAGCTCCTCGCGCCCGGCTCGTTCCTCCTCGGCACGCCGGGCGAATGCTTCGAGTGCGCACACCAGCACGCCGCGGGCGATCGCTGCATCTCGTTCCAGTTCAGGCCGGAGCTGTTCGAGCGGATCGTCGAATCTCCGCCGCGCTTCCGTCCCCAGCGCCTCCCTCCCCTCCGCCCCACGGCATCACTCGCCGCGCGCGCATGCGCCGCGCTGGCGTCGGAGAGCTCGTGGGAGGAGCTGGCGATCGAGGTCGCGGCGAAGACGGCGCAGCTGGCGAATGACGTCGACGTCGATCACGCCGAGCCGCTGCCGAGCGCCGTGGCGCGCGTCACGCGCGCGGTGCGTACGATGGAGAGCGAGCCGCGGCCGCTGCTCGAGCTGGCGAGCGACGCGCAACTCAGTCCGTATCACTTCCTGCGCACGTTCACGCGCGTCACCGGCGTGACGCCGCACCAGTTCACGCTCCGCGCGCGCCTGCGCGATGCGGCGGTGCGCCTCGCGACGGACGACGCGCGCGTGATCGACGTCGCGCTCGACTCCGGATTCGGCGACGTGTCGAACTTCAACCGCGCGTTCCGCGCGGAGTTCGGGGTGAATCCGCGCGCGTACAGGCGCTCGCTTGTTTGAGCCTACGCCGGGAACTTGCCGGTGTCGAAGAACTGCAGAATCGCCGTCAGCGCCGGCACGCGGTACGTGTCGGCCTCGTTGAAGACGGCGTGGAACGACTTCTCGAGGAGATAGCCCTTGCAGAGGCCCGGCCGCATGTTTTTGCAGAACTCACCCTGCGCCGCATTGTTGACCGCGCTGTCGTCGCTCGCCTGCAGGATCATCACCGGGATGTCGATTTTGCCGGCGTTCATCACGGCGCGTTTGGCCGCGTGGCTAGCTTCATTCAGCCACGTGTGCGTCGGGCCGCCGATCCGCGGAGCGTCCTTGTCGGCCGCGGCGTAAATCTCGTTGATCCATTCGAATCGCGTTCTGCTGTGCACCAGATCGGCCTGCGTCGCGGAGAAGGGCCGCGGGTGATATTCGTCCTGCCCCAGCGCATAACCTCGAGGCGAGATCACGCTCATGACTTGCGCGCCCGGCACGGCGAACGACGGCATTTCCGGTGCGTGCATCGGTGTGACGAGTGCGGCCGCATCGAAGTCGCCGGGATGCTGCTCCACGTAAAGCGACGCGATTCCACCGCCCATCGAATGCGCGAGCAGATACACCTTCCTGTGCTTCGCGCGAGGTCTGATCAGATCGACGAACTGCTTCATGTCGGCGACGTAATCGTCGAAGTGTTCGACGTAGCTCTTGTGCGGATCGTCCAGCAGGCGCCCCGAAAGCCCCTGACCTCGATGGTCATGGATGTAGACCGAGTAGCCGTGCGCGTTGAGATCGCGGATCAGCTCCCGGTAGATCAGCATGCTCTCCGTGCGGCCGCTGGAGATCACGACTGCGCCCTTTTCCGCCACCGGATCGGCGAGGAATTGTTTGTAGGCGATCGAAACGCGGTTCACGCGTGACTGGAACCGCTCGAGACCGGCACTGTTGAAACGAGCGCCGATGGCGTCCCGCTCGTCTTTCGTGAGCTTCCCTTCGGTAGCGAGACGTTCGTCCCACATCGGCGGCAAAGCCTTGAACGTCGGCGCGTTCACGAGGTTCGGCTGATTTGCGCTGCGCCGCCGCGAGGCGTCCAGGACGTTGTATCCGCCGACGACCACCACGACAAAAACGACGATCGCGAGTATCGCTTTTTTCATCAGATTGCTCCGTTCGGTAAGGACGGACCTGATGAAGTTTTTCCCGCGTGGTCAGCCGGCGGATACGATCAATTCCGGTTAAGACGCGAGCAACTCGCCCAACCGGTCGAGGTGCTCGCCCCACGACTTCTTCGTCGCATCGACCGCCGCGCGATCCGGCAGCTTCGAGTGCTGCACGGCGACGGCGCTCTTCGCGGCACCTTTCGACAGGAACACCAGCTCCACGGACGTGCCGTCGTCCCACGTCACGCGCATGCTCTTCGGCGCGGTCGCGGTGCGCACGGTGATCTTCACCGGCAGCCACTTCTTCCGCTTGCGCGCGTTGGCGAAGGCGTCGAACAGCGTCTCCACCGGCACAGCGAACGTGCGGCTCTTGCTCGCCTCGTATGCGCCGCCGCGCCGCTGGCCTTTGTCGCGCAGGCCGCGGATGCGCTCGTAGCCGACGGTGACCATCTGCGTCCACCAGTCGGGCGTGCCGAGGGCTGAGACGAGTTGCGTGATCTCGCGATGCTGTTTTTCCGCGGCGCGATGTCCGTCGAGGAGCTCGACCCATTGCGTCCAGTTGCGGCCGGTCTGTTTTTCGACGGCGGCGTCGGACATCCCGGCGATCTCCGCGAGGTTGACCTTCGGCTCTTCTTTCTTTTTGGTGATCTGCAGGCGCGCGGCGGTGTAGGCCTCGCCTGTCTTCTGCATGCGGGAGCGGACGAGCCGCTTGAGGTCTTTCTGCTTCGGCATAACGTCTCCTTCGTTCACATCGCGAGCGAAGCTCCCCAGCAGCGTCGACCGCGCCGACGAAGGTGCGTCATACCGATCCGGGAGTGTGCCCCCCTTTGCCTCGCGCGAGGGCCTCTGCCGGGGAGAGGCCACCGAGGTTTGGCGCGAATCACCGCCACGGAAGAATGTAATGCCGTCGCGACGTAACATCAACTGCAATGAAGGCGCTGTGGCGATGTCCGGAGTGCGATCGCACGTTCGCCAATCGCAATCAGACGCACACCTGCGCGCGGCTGCGCACGGTCGACGATCACTTCGCCGATAAGGACGCGCTGGTCCGCGAGCTCTTCGATGCGTTCGTTGCGCGGCTGCGGGCCATCGGCGATTTCTCCATCCTCCCGGAGAAGACGCGCATCGCGTTTCACGTGCGGATGTCGTTCGCGCAGATCACGCCGCGGCGGCAGCATCTCGACGGCCACCTCGTGCTCGCGCGGCGCGTCGACGATCCGCTGTTCCGGAAGGTGGAGACGATCTCGGCGCGCAATCACGTGCATCACTTCCGCCTGACCGGCGCCGCCGATCTCTCGCCGGCGTTCATCGCGTTCATGCGCGAGGCGCATGACGTCGGGTGTCAGAAGCATCTGGGCTGATCGAACGCGCTACGATGCGTCATGCGTCCGACTGCTCTCCTCGCTGCTGCTCTGCTGTGCGCCGCGCTGTCCGCCGAGGCGTCCTATCTGACTCCGAGCACCTCGCCGACGGCAGGCGGAAGGCTCGTCTACATCACCATGGACAACACCCTCCCCTGCACGACGAGCACCTGCGCGCCGACCGTGCAGTTCGACGGCATCCCGTCATCCGACGTGACGATCATCGGGAGCAGGCAGGTGCAAGCAGTTGCGCCGCCGCATGCGCGGGAGGCGATTGTGAACATCGAGGTGATCACGCCGTCCTGGAGAGAGACGATCCGCGGGCAGTTCGCGTTCGTCGTTCCGCGCGACGAGGTGCTCGTCCCGTTCACGTTCCAGTCCGCGCCGGGCTACGGCGGCTCGCGGTGGAGCACCGAGCTCTGGGTGCACAACGAGGCCGATCATGACGTGTCGCTCACGCCGAAGATCTGTAGCGGGTTGTTCGGCCTGGAGGAATGCGACGTCGCGCCGCTGATCGTCGCGTCAAAAGGCTCGCTGCTGGTCCCCTCCGGACAGTTCTATTGGATGACGCCGGGCACGTACTACGCCATCCCGCGCGCCGACGCCGATCAACTTTCCTTCGACCTGCGGCTGCTCGACGAGACGCATCCCGACACGAGCGCGACGTCGATCCCGGTCGTGCGCGTGCAGCCGCGCACGAAGCTCGTCCTGCTCAACGTGCCGAACGACGGACACGGGCGGATGCTGCTGCGCGCGTATGGCTTCACGCAGGATTTCGCCGTGCACGTCTACGACCTCGATTCCGGCGAACGGCTCGCCGACGAGCTGATCGAGTACTGGCTGCCGACCGACATCGGCGGCGGTCCCACCTACCCCGGCTTCGCCGCCCAGTCGTCGGCGATCTTCGACGTCCCGGCGGTGCGCAAAGCACGCAGGCTGCGCGTCGAGGTGGAGAACGCCCGTTCGGAGTTTCCGACGTTCATGTGGGCGATCATCACGATCACGGATAAGGTGACGCAGCATGTGACGGTGATTACGCCGGCGTCGTAGTCCTCAGGGGCTCCTAACGCATGGCCTGATTAAGCCATTGCACCCGATGATTCCCTGCCTTATTTCACAGCGCCTATATCGGACGACGACTACGGCGGCGCGTGTGCCGTAGCGCAACTAGATTCTTAGTGGCCGTAACGGATGTGTGCTGTTGATCAAAGAAAGAAAATGACAGCGAACAGCTTCCAATCAAACGTTGTGTGACGTCGCGCAGCGGCGACGCGGGTTCCAGAAACGCGGATCTATGGTCTCCACGCTACGTACGTCTCGATTAGCTCGCAGAAGATGTGTCCCAGCACCAAATGGACTTCCTGAATTCGCGGTACAGAGGCCGAAGGGACGGCAAGAACCCAGTTGCAACGCGCGGCGAAGTCGGCGGACGAGTTGCCGGTAAAGCCGATTCGTGCACATCCCGTTTCCGCACCTTGATCCAAGGCACGTAGAATGTTGGGAGAGCGTCCACTAGCCGACAACGCCACCAACGTGTCTCGCTCAGCGACGAGTCCTCGAACCTGCCTCGCGAACAGGTCATCCGGCGGATAATCGTTGGCGAGAGCTGTGAGAACCGCCCCACATGCCGTCAGCACTCCGGCGCGCATCGGCGGGCGCTCTGATTCGAAACGACCCACCAATTCTGACGCCAGATGCTCCGCCGTAGCCGCTGAACCGCCGTTGCCGAAAAAGTAGACGCCCCCCCCCTGTCGGAGCGATTTCGAGGCTGTCGATGCCGCTGCAGCCAAGTCATCGAACAACCGCGACGGGAGTACGCTCAGAACGCTCTGAAGCTCCTGCGCCCGAAGCGCTGCATCGTATGGAAGCGTCATAAAGACCTCTGAAACCAACATCCCTAGTTATTTGCGACAACCGTGAACCCTCAGCGGGTAGAGGAACGCGCCGACCGCCACACCTAGCTAGTGATTGTTGTATCCTGCTGTGTGGATAACTCTAAATTATCATGAGCCCGCTGAAAGCACTCGCAGCGCAGTTCGTCCGTCGAGATCCCGGCGCGGTCCTGGCGTTTGGTATTGTTCTGTCTCTAGTGGATTTCGGCACTCTCTACACAGCCGCATCTGCCGAAGGCGTGCTACGAATCAAAGGCGGCATCGGGTTACTCGACAATCTCGGCCTCTTATCAACCTTGTTCGGGAATGCCATATCGCTATACGCTGCGAAGAAGTACTACGACGGTGTCCAGTCAATGCGACTGAGCGAAGCGGTCACCCGCAGCAGTGCAGGACTAGAACGGTCGCTTTCGGCCCTTTCTGCAATGGTGAAACTGCGGGATCGCCACAAATTCTTACTATATGGCTTTATTACAGTTGGCGTCGTGGCGTGGCTGTCCAATGTCTCTGGCCATCTATTCGACAACCCGGAGATTCGGTGGCACTATAAGGTATTTGATTCACTCGATCATCCGTATACATTCGTTGCCAGCCGGCTGCACAACATCTACACTTGGATAATAGTCGCGCCGTTACTCGGTCATGTTCTGATCTGCGCATCAGTTCAACTAAAGCGGGCGGTGGCGATAACGGCACGCGAATGCGCGCTAGCCTATGACCTGCTGAACCCGGATCGCCGCGGCGGTTTCTGGTTCGTCGACAGTTCCAATATCTTGTTCAACGTCATTACCGCGATGGCGTACGTTCAAGTCACGATGCATATAGGCACGTTCGACGTGATGCACGCCGAGCACATAGTTGCCTACGTCTCGCTTACGGTAATCCTAATAGTGGTAAATAAGATTTTCCTGGGCGATATTTACGCCACGATTCGAGTGCTTAAACTTGAAGAGCTCAACAAGGTCAAGAACAATGTCTACAGAGATAATAAGCTTAGCTTCGAAATTCTGAAGTACTGCTACGAACGTCGCGGAGGTATCCTGCCATTCGCAAACGCAGCAATTAAAGCCGCAGCTATCCTGGGTCCAGGCATAACCAAGATTTGGCCGCTGGTCGTAAAAGCCGTCAACGCAGCCTGAGGAAGTGAATGATGCTGGCGATGCCGAACACCAGCGCGGCATAGGCCGACAATTGCATGTATGCGTGAAGTGAAGATGGTACTCCATGAATAATACAGTACATACGTCTGACCCCAAGTACGATCGTTATGTACATAAAATATCCATGCCAGTTCGTCCATGGCCGAATACGCTCGATCAGCGGCAGCTTCTCGATGAACAGAACGCGAGTTATATAAAGCGCCACCTCGCGTGTTAGTAAGGCCCAGCTCACCAAGGTTCCGAGAAAGCCTTGCGCGTTAAACGAGACGATGATCGCGACATAAAAAGCTTTGTCGCCCAAGCTATCCCACATTCGACCATGTATCGATGCGACCCCAAGGCGTCGAGCGAGAAATCCGTCGAGTACATCCGTCAACAACGCAAGCGCGCAGGCGCCAACAGCCGCGACGAGCAGGAGCGCGTCGCGCTGGAAGCAGATGACAAAAAGCATAGCCAGCGCGATGCGCGACAACGATAGCGCGTTTACAACGGCTCTCGATCGCGTCATAATTTAGAGTTATCATTCGAGCGGAAAAGTTCGACATGGCCAGAAGCGATTGGTCCTGCGCGCCGCGTAGTTCGAACGAACGCATGCACCGCGCTTGGGAGCGGCGGCATCCCTATAATTTTGTGTGCCTCGTCGATGTGACGACCGTGCTGGCCATCGATAATCTAAGACGTGCCGCTGTCGAGACACTGCTCGAGTTTGGCCTCTGGTCCGATCGCGACAACCTGAATGAGATTGAGGTCGTTGAGGTGCCAGACTTGGAGGAACATGCGCGGCGCGAACTGAATGCTACCCTGGCTAATCCCGTCAGATTGGCGATTCGAAGTGGTGGGGCTGGCGATCGTGAGGTATGTGCCGTGGCATTTACGTACCGACACCTGTTCTTCGACGGTACGAGTAGCACCGTATTTCTTCGGCGTACGCTCATTCGCGCCAACGGAGAACAGCCCCCACTCCTGCAACTCGGACAATTTCGCCGCGGCAGAGACTTCCTGATGGAAAATGGACTTTGGAGAGTTCCCGGGCTCCTCGGACGATTAGTGCTCGACGCGGCGAAGATGCGTTCGGTATACGCTCGTGGGGACGGAAGCGAATCTCCCGAATGCGGATCTCTCTTCGTTGATTACCGCGCAGGGCTTCTGGATCGCTTGCGGCGCGAAGGCGATCGGGTGGGTGCGACTGTTAACGACGTACTGCTCGCGAGAATGGCACGTGCGACGCTTGTCGTGGACTCCCTACGAAACGAACAACGTTGTGATATCGCTATTTCAATGGCCGTGTCGCTTAGGAATGGTATCGAACCACTTGATCCTGGTGTGTGTGTCGCAGTATGTCCCGTCTTTTTACGTCGCGGCGCAGACATGCTTAGGAGCATTCAGAAGCAAACGAACAGCGCAAAGCAGACACGTTCATACATGAAGAGTCTTATAGGTATCGGTATCGGATCGCGATTGTGGCGAGATGCCAAGACTGGCTGCCGTGCTTCAAACGTTTACGTTCCATCGCTCGCGCTGACGAACATGCGAGTGCCGGCTGCTGCTGGCGACGAACTTATCGTGCGGTGGCGGCGTGTTGTCGCGGCGGGTCCGATGGCTCCACTGCTCGTAACGGCTCTCACACATTCGAACCGACTTGAGATTTCACTGTCCTGGCGTAAGGATCTGTTTTCGGCTCAAGATTTAGCTACCATGGTCAGTCACATTTGCCGGTAGAGTCGCGGAGTCGCCGAGTTTTCAGACCGCGAAAGCGGCTGAGCGGGAACAGAACGGCTGAAGGCCGCCCCAACTTCACGCTGAGACTGGTGCGTTCTCAGCTTCGGCCAGCGGTCGACGGGGGCGCCCCGATAAACGGTTGAGAGGCGATCAGGGTGAGCGCCTGGTCTAGTTCTTCGCGAACCGCATTTGGCGCCGCCGTACGGTTGATACGCCACCAATCCTGGGCTTTGCGTATGTGTTGAGCCGCCAGCGCGGTAATCTCGATTGGTAACGGATCCCTCATTCGCGGCTGCGCAGTTCGCGCAGCAATTCCTCGGCGGATATCGTTTCGCCTCGGTCACCTTGGGCGATCGATTCGAGAAGAACGGCCTCGAGCTCCGCGTCGACCTCGAATGTCTCCTCGCCATCGAGCGCGATGAGCATTGGTAGACCGTGCTTACGCACGACCCCCTTTCAAACCGTGCGTGCGGATTTCCCGCACACGGCTTACCGGTGATTTCTCGGGAAGCAACATTACG
>Ga0207691_10001594_pt1 | contig 22533 bp, 14 predicted proteins | sample KBSM13metaG_FD_184327 | JGI IMG/M metagenome (GOLD analysis project Ga0207691, IMG submission 184327) | Miscanthus rhizosphere microbial communities from Kellogg Biological Station, Michigan, USA - KBS M1-3 metaG (SPAdes) (version 2) | ecosystem: Host-associated > Plants > Roots > Rhizosphere >... | reverse complement strand
GCCCGTGCGGCGGAGATCAGTGGCATTTCGGCGAGAGCCGCTTCGGTCAAGGCTTGATGGAATCCGATGGAAGACGATAAGGCCAGCCAATTTGGCTGGCCTTTGCTTTTAGCAGATTTCAATTGTCAGCGGGATGAGGATAGATGAAGCGATTGGTTCAGCGAGTTCTGGTAGCACTGGCAGCGGCCTTTGCAGTCGTATATCTGGGTGATTGGGCGATCTTTCAATTGCGCGGCGCGCCGCATTCGACGGTTACAGTGCAGCGTTATCTTACCGTGCCGTTAAAGGGGAACAAGCAGGAATTCGATAGCCTCGGTCCTATTGAGGTTCCTTGTTGCATTGCACTCTTCTCACAAGACGGCAAAGAGCCATGTTGGCAACTCCGTCGCAGAGCTGTCGAGAACACAACACTTTAGGGTCGACTTGGCGCTTTGATAATGAAGATGCAATCACATCATCACGTGATGGGAATCACGTTCTAAAGACACTAAGCTGCGTAATATCGGAAAACTTCCTGCTCCCAATTGAGGACCAAATGTATAGCCGCACTCAGAACGAAAACGGGACCTACAACACGCGCTGCCTCTACTGCTTTATGACGGTAGCTTCGGCTGTAGAGACCAATGAGGATCTGGAACAAGTGGAAGCGCACCACATTTGTCCTGAACGGGCGCTTGCGGAATTACTTTCGCGCGAGAAGATTGTCGAAGAACCGGCGCATCGCAGTTAGACACCTGAGCTACCTGTTTGTGGGGGTTTCGGTGGTCGTCGGCTCTTCGGGAGGCTTAGTCTTGCCAGCTGCTATCTTCTTATAGAGATCTTCATCGGCCGCCTTATTCAGAGTGCTGGCCTTATCAAATTCAGCTTTTGCTTCGACCTTTCTTCCCATCGTGCGATAGAGCCTTCCCAACCGCCAATGAACGTTCACATCGTTGGGTGCGAGTTTGGCTGCCTCAGTCAATTCGCGTAAGGCATCTTGATTGCGGTTGGCTTCTGTGTAGACGATTCCGAGGTCGAGGTGGATCAAGGCAAGCGATGGATCAAGCCGGACTGCTCTCTCGAGGAGCAGCCTGGCATCGTCCATCTGGTTCATCTGGATGTATGTGTCGGCAAGGTACACGGTTGCCTGAACGTGATCCGGGTCGTTTTTGAGCTCTTCCTTGAACTCTTGAGCCGCCTCCGGATAATTCTTCTGAGCCCACAACAAATACCCAAGGCCGAAATGTGCATTGGGTTCCTTTGGGTTGGCCTTCACTGCATTGCGAAACATCTCTGTGGCGCCGGCATTGTCTTTCATTTCGTCGAGCGCTTCACCAGCCAGCATGTCCGCCTCGGCCGAATCAGGATCGAGCGTCAGGATCTCGCGATAGACATCGAGAACTAATTCGAACTGCTTTGACCAGAGATAGCTGTGCGCAAGGGCCAGGCGCAGGGGAAGATTTCGCGGATCGCGGTCTGCAGCTTGTTTCAGGTAGGGAGCCGCCTCGACATACTCGGCCAGTCCGTAGTGAGACATTCCGATGAGGATATTTAGACGCTGGGCTTCAGGGGAGTCTGGAGGCGCATGCTTGAGAAGGAGGGTGAATTCTGGAATCGCCGCCTTCAATTCTCCGCCTTTGAAGAGGGCGAGCCCGAGATTCAGGCGAAGGTTCGGAACATTCGGACTCATGGTCAGGGCTTTGCGATAGAAGACGACAGCTTCTTTGTAGTGCTCCTGCCGCGCCTCAAGCACGCCGAGATGAGCGTAGGGTTCAGGGTTGTTGGGATGAGCTGTCATGAAAGCGCGCCATGCGGCCTCAGCTTCGGCATTCTTCCCCGCCTGCTCGAGGGCGAGGGCTGTCTTCCGCATTTGGTCGGGGTTGCTACCACGTGCACCCGAAGGAGTCGGGGTTCCGGCCTGTCCACCGGCCTTTTGTCCGAAACCTGCAGAGGCAGCGACTAGAGCCAGGCCTATTCCCAATTGAACTACACGCTTCACGCGCTTCCTTCCACGGTCTTGATTTTGCCGCGTTCCGATGCGATCTGAAGGCAGAAATCCGGCAACCATCTATTGCGAACCACCACTTACTATTTTCGCTCGGGAGTTTGAGTGGGGCAACTCCTCCCAAAGAAAAAGGGCGCGACGGGGGTTGCCCGCCGCGCCCTGGTTGAGGGTTGACCTAGAAGATGAACTTGCCGCCGAGTTCAAGGGTGCGTGGATCGAACGCACTTGTAACCTGGCCAAACTGGCTGTTGCCGTAGCTCGTGTTCACAGCGTTGTACTGGGTGTGGTTGAAGGTGTTAAACGACTCAAAGCGAAGTTCGATGTGAGCCCGCTCTGTAATCGAGAACGACTTGTAAAGCGAAGTCGTGAAGTTGACACGGCCGGGGCCGACAATGGTGTCTTTGCGAGCGTTGCCGAAGCCCTGGTTGGGGCCGCCACGCCATGCCGGAACTGGAGCACTGAATAGAGAGGTATCGAACCATTTAGCTCTCGTCTTCGTGTACGTCGTCTTGGCGCTTTGGTCTGGGCGGTTAGTGTATCCGCCGCCGAGGCCGACTGGATCGTAGCTGATGGACAAGCCGGGACCCTGATTTGTCGGAATCACGCCTGTCACATCTGTGACGGTGCCTGCAATCTCCCATCCACCGAGAATTGACTTGACAAGGCCGGAGCTCTTCGCGAAGAACGGCATCTTGTAGATGTAGTTGATGCCGAGCATCTGACGACGGTCGAGTGCTCCTGACCCCTTGTCATACTTGATGTTGAATGGGTTGCTCACCTGGGCCAGGTCGTAAGTGGTGATGTCGATTTCGTGCGACCACGTGTAATCGATTTCGCCGCTCAGGCCCCACTTGTTTTGAACACGAAGACCAGTCTGGAAGCCGTTGTAGTTTCCATTGGTGGTGTTCTCCTGCTGGTTAATCCCGGCGAACCCCTGGAACGAGCGATAGATGTTGGAGTTGGCGAGATTGCTGCAGTTATCCCCGGCATAGTTGTTGTTGCCGTCGCCGGCATTACAACGAACACTAAGCGGAGTATCGAGTGGGAAGTTGTTGATGTTGCGGTCAATGTTCTGGTGCCATGCCAAGTTGCCGACGTACTGGACAACCCAGATCAGCGAGGGAGCAACTTCGCGCTGCACGCCGAGACTGAACTGTGCAACGGCGGGGGCGCGATAGATCTTCGCGATGTTGGTCAGGCCCTGTGCGAAGAACGGCTGAGCTGCTGTTTGACCCGTAACCCAGCTGGTGCTTGGGTTGGTCATATACACGTTGGTGGCACCTGGGTTATTGAAATACGGCGGCGTGGTTGCAGCGTTGTAAATGTCGTTGCCCTGCATGCGCTCAAAGAAAGTTCCAAAGCCGCCGCGCAGAACGGTCTTGCCATTCCCCATGAGGTCTTCAGAGAAGCCAACGCGAGGTTGCAGCGTCTTGTAGTCGTTTGTCACGAGGCCGGGCGGGAATCCGTTCTGGCCTGCGAGTCCGATGCCGTTCAAGTAGAACGGGGTTCCGTTGACGACCTGGAATCCAGGACCATTCGGATCCATGGATCCGTCGGCAAGCCAAGTAGGTGACTGAGATTGCAAATACAGACCTGGCTCGAAGTTTGAAACCGCATTGCTGCGTTCCCACGCGTGCGGTAGAGCATCGTAACGGAGGCCGAGCTGCAAGCTTAAGCGCGGTGTCACGTGCCAGTTATCCATTGCGTAAACCGATGGGGTCTGGTTGACGTAATGGCGGATGGGAGCAGCCTGCACCTGAGAGTAGCTGCTGGAGAGGCCCATGAGCATGTCCATGAAAGAGTCACCGCTCAAGTTGCCAAAGCCCAGGTTGCCCATGGCATCGCCAAAGAGCTGCTGGTTTTTTGTGTAGCGGTTATAGCTGAAGCCAAACTTCATGGCGTGCTTGCCCGTGGTGTAGGAAACGTCAACCTTCGGCATGTAGTCCTGAGCCGCGTTGTGCCACGGAGCAGAGCCCATATCTTCGGCTACGAAGTATGGGGCGCCCCAGCCACCGCCAACACCCGGTACATAGGGGTTGCCGTTGTCGAAGAAGGAGTTGACACTCCAACCGGCAGGCTTATAGGCGTTCGTGCTATTGACGATGTCGATAATGTTGCCGTCGTAGTTGATGCTGGCTTCAACAAGCAAGTTCGGCGTGATAGTGCCGCTCAGCTTGATGGCCGCGCTGTTGGCGGGGTTCGACAAGGTGCTGGTGACCGTGTTGAAGCTCGCCCAAAGCCAGCCAAGGAATGGCAGGCCATTGCCCTGCGTAACGGAGTCATGCATGTAGTGGCCAAGAATCGCCCACTTGTCGTTGAACTTATGATCGACGCGAACAATGTCGTCGCGCACATCGATTGGATTCGCGATGTTGGCGATGGCATTACCGTTGGAGCTGTTCGGGTGCGGAATGATTCCCGAGTTCAGGTAAAGCACCGCGTTCGGGTCAAAGAGGCTGGCTGGAATCACGTTTCCGGGAAACGGGCTACCGGGGACGAGGCCCAGAGAAATGAGCTTCGCGTTGAAATTTGGATCGCCCACCTTCGGAACCACGAGCTTGGTGTCGGATGCGAACGCGGGAGCGACGTAGGTCAAGTTCTGACCGGCGGTCGGGAAGTCCTCAGCCGCAAGCGTCGGTACGTTGGTCGTGCCGGCGCCGGAGAGAATTCTCCGCCACTCTTCATTCCAGAAGAAGAACGTCTTCTGCTTGTCGACGTTGTACACCTTGGGGATGTACAGTGGGCCGCCAATATTGAAACCGTAGATGTTGTAGTGGGCGTTGGTCTTTGTCTGCGAGAAGACTTCTTTTGCGTTGTAAGCGGGCGTGCGGTTGAACTCCCAGAGTGAACCATGGAACTTCTGCGTGCCGCTCTTGAGCGAAAGGCTCATCGTGGCGCCGGAGGAAATACCGTAGTCCGGTGGGTAGTTTGAAGTGAGCATCGAGAACTCGGCGATTGCATCCTGAGAAGGCATGATGTCCATGCCGCCGGCACCGCCGCGATCATCGGCCTCGCCACCGTCGATGAGCCAGATGTTGTGGCTCTGACGCAGCCCGTTCACGCTGATGGTGAAGCTGGCTGCCACGGAGGTAGGCGTGTTGCTGTCAGGGAGGGCAGAGCTAACGCCCAAGCCCAACGCGGCGAGAGCGGCGAAGTTGCGGTTCTGGGTTGCGATTTCACTGATCTGCTCAGAGCTGATCAGAGTGCTGACCACGTTGGAGTCGGCCTGGACTGCCAAAGCGTTGGCTTCAACAGTGACTGTCTGGGACTCGGAGCCGACGGTGAGCTTGACGTCGACACGAGCGGTTTGGGACACGTTAACCACGATGCCAGTCTGAGCGAATGACTGAAATCCCTTGGCCGTGATCTTCATGTCGTAGTTTGCCGGGTTCAAACCGGAGATACTGTATAACCCGGTGTCGCCGCTGAGCGTTGTTTTGGAGGCGTTGGTCGCTGGATCTGTAATGACGACCTTTGCCCCTGAAACTACCGCTCCCGTCTGGTCTGTAACGATGCCGGTGAGCGTGGAGTTGGCCTGCGCGAATGCTCCCACGCTTGCCAGCACCAAGAACAACGGCAACAGGAACAGCCTGTTTATCGCTTTTCTCATGTGACCTTCCTTTTCAAGTGACTACGTCTGTCGCTTCCCTCTCTAAGTTGGGATGAAGCCAATAATTACGGGAACGGGGAATTGAGTTCTGGTCTGGAACTGCGACCGCCCAATTTAACATGCGCAAAACGAGCTTTGTCAAGCGGAGGAATCAACAACGAAACCCATTTAGTTCTGGGGTTTTCGCAATCTCGAGTTGCGCATGTTCGGAATGTAAACGCTTCCTCAATTTTTCAGAATAAGTGGGTCTTTCAACCTATTAGAAACAGTAAAAAAGTGGGGTAACTTTGAGGCAATTTGCAGGCAGAAATCTGCCTAATTCCTCTTTGTTGACTATTTCAGATGGGGGTCAGACGGGGATCGACGATGGTGTAGTTTTATTGGCGACGTTGAAAGCTGAGAGCTTTGGTTTCGAGCCACGCAGCAAGAAAGCGGGCGCGGCAGGCATGGCCTGTCGCGCCCGTTTGACAGTTAGGTTCTAAAAAATGAACTTGCCGCCTAGTTCGAAGGTTCTCGGGTCTTGCACACCACTCACTTCTCCAAAGTCGCTTCCGTTCACGTTGTTGTGGAAGGCATTGAACTGGGTGTGGTTGAAAGTGTTAAAGCTTTCGGCACGCAGCTCGAAGTGAGCGCGCTCCGTGATGGCGAAATCCTTGTAGATGTTGGTTCCGAAGTTGGTGCGGCCAGGTCCAACAACAATGTCTCTTCCCGCATTACCGAAGCCCAGGTTCGGGCCGCCGTTCCAAGCAGCGACTGGCGCTGAGAATCCGGCCGGAGAAACATATTGGTAGACACCCTTGGCATTGACCTTGTTCGGGTACGCTACCTTGCCGCTGAAGTTTGGACGGATGGTGTAGTTGCCACCCAATCCGACGGTATCTGAGCCGCCATATCCCGGAGCGTTGTTTCCGGCCCAGGGTAGACCCGTTTCGGAAATAACGGTGCCGGAAATCGTCCAGCCACCCAGCAGGCTCTTTGTCAAGCCGGTGGAGTGTGCGAAGAACGGCAGTTTGTAGATGTAGTTAGCGTTGAGAATCTGACGGCGATCCAGGTTACCGCTACCCTTGTCGTACTTGAGGTTGAATGGGTTGCTGACCTGGGTTAGATCGGCGCTTCCGATTTGCGAATCGATCTGGTGAGCCCACGTATAGTCGACTTCAAAGCTGAGGCCATGCCGATCCTGCTGGCGAAGACCTATCTGCATGCTGTTGTAGGTACCCGTGGCGAGGTTGCTCTCCTGATTGATTCCGGTGAAGCCCGGGAATGTTCTCAGCATCGAATTCTCGGCACTGGTGAGTTTTCCAGCGCCAGCCAATTGGCGGGTTGCCAATGGGGTGGTGAGTGGAAGCGGGTTGATGGGCAGGATCACATTCTGATGCCACGCGATGTTGCCGACGTACTGGGTGACAAAGATCAACGCCGGTACAACTTCCCGTTGAACGCCAAAGCTGAACTGTGAAACGCCTGGCGCCGGATAACGGGGATCAATCGATGTCATCCCCTGGGGCACGGTTGGCAAAGTGTTTTGGTTTAGCGACGTCCCTGTCTGCCAGCTTGCAAAGGGATTTGTGAAGGTGGTATTGCTGACGCCCGGATTGTTTGAGAACGGAGCAGCGGCAGCAATGTTGTACACGTCGTTACCCTGCATGCGCTCGAAGAAGTTACCGAAGCCGCCGCGAAGCACGGTCTTGCCGTCTCCTGTCATGTCGTATGAGAAACCGACGCGAGGCATGAGGGTCCGGTAGTAGTTTTCTGTCATCCCCGGGGGTGTGCCGTTCTGCCCGGCAATGGTTACGCCGTTGAGATAGAACTGCGCGCCCTTGTAGGTCTGAAGACCGGGGCTCACCATCGGACACGTGGTGCTGGTCGCGATGCAGAACGAGCCATTGGTGTCGAGCACAGGAGCCAGAGATGTTTGGTATTGGCTTGGATCGAAGCTGGCTAGGAGGTTGTTGCGTTCCCATGCATGCGGCAGAGCATCGTAGCGGATGCCGTACTGCAGACTCAACCGGCTGCTGACGTGCCAGTTATCCATGGCGTACGCAGAGATTGTCTGATTGACGTAGTGGCGAATGTCCTGCTCCTGGAGCTGGTTGTATCCGGTGCTTAGTCCGAGCAGGAAATCAAGCATTGAATCGCCCGTCAACCCAGCGGTGGATGGAACGAGATTCGTTTTGTCCCAACCATCGTTGAAATTGAAATAGCCATTGGAGTTGCCAAAGAGCTGTTGGTTCTTTGTGTAGCGGTTGTAGCCGCCGCCGAACTTCATCGAGTGTTTACCGTGTGTGACGGACAATCCACCGACTTCTGCATAGTCAAATGCGGCATTCTTCCAAGGTTGGGACCACGGATCGAACTGTGTTCCGTAAGAACCGAGGTTCACGCTGGGAAGACGGTTGTACTTATCGGTGGAAGCTGGGAAGAAGGCATTGCCAACCCAGTCCGCCGGCTTCTGATACGCGGTTCCCGTCGGAACGATGCTGATTTTGTTCCCGTTGAAGTTGAATGCGGCCTCAAGGAGCACGTTTGGCGTGAGGGCGCCGGTCAGCTTGATAACCGAGCTCCACGACGGGTTGCTGAAGTTGGAACCGACTGTCGGGTAGCTGTCTCCGCTCCACATAGAAGTGGCATACGTCTGACTTACGGAGTCACCAATGTAGTGGCCAAACAGTTGCCATTTGTCATTGATGTTGTGATCGATGCGGAAGAGATCTTCGCGCACGTTGGTGGGCTGTTTGGCCGAGACCGACGTCAAATCGCCGGCCACGTTCGCCTTTGGAATCGCGCCTACCTGCATCAGCTGCAGTGCTGCGGGATCCAGAAACATGTTGGCGGGAATCACGTTATTCGGAAACGGTGTCCCTGGCGTGAGGCCATTCGCCGCGATTGCTGCAGCCAGTGGTGTTCCTGCTGCTACCTGAGGCACGAAAACCTGTTTTTGGCTGCTCGGCGCGTAAGCGGGGAGCACCCATGTGGTTGTCGTCGGCGTGGTAATGAAATCCGCCGCAGGGATAGCGTGCACACCGGCAGGAGCGCTGCCCTGAACGATCTTCCGCCATTCTTCGTTGTAGAAGAAGAATGTTTTCTGCTTGCTCTCGTTGTAGACGTGAGGAATGAACAACGGGCCGCCGACGTTGCCGCCGAAGATGTTTAGACGCAGTTCAGGCTTCTTGGCTCCAGGAGCATCGAAATAGTTGTGAGCCTGCAGTGCGTCGTTGCGAACGAATTCCCACAAAGTGCCGTGGAAGGCCTGTGAGCCTCTCTTGATGGACATCGAGATCGTGCCGCCGGTCGAGATGCCGTAGTCCGGAGGATAGTTGCTGGCCAGAACCTGGAACTCGCCGAGCGCGTCCTGGGATGGCATCATGGAAGATTTGCCGCCGCTGCCGCGGTCATAGGCTTCGCCGCCATCAATCAGCCAGATGTTATGTGCCTGATTGAGACCGTTGAAGCTGATAGCGAAGTTGGATCCGACAGATGTCGGCATGTTCGAGTCGGGCAGGTTTCCGCTAACGCCCAGGCCCAGCGATGCCAATGCGACGATGTTACGGTTGTTGGTCGCGAGTTCGGTAATCTGCTGCTCGTTGATCAGTGTGCTGACGACGTTTGAATCGCTCTGAACTGCCAAAGCGTCTGCTACGACCGTAACTGTTGTTGCCTCGGCACCAACGGTCAACTTAACGTCGACACGGAATGTCGCGGAGATGTTAACCACGATTCCGCTCTGCGCGAAGGTCTGAAAGCCCGGGGCCGTGACAGACATGTTGTACTTTGCGGGGTTCAGGCCGGCGATGTCGTACAGGCCTGTTGTACCGCTCACCGTTACTTTTGTTGCGCCAGTGGCCGGATCGGTAAGGGCAATCTTCGCTCCCGCGACGACTGCTCCCGTCTGGTCTGTGACAATGCCGGTTACTGTTGAATTGGCCTGCGCAAATGCTCCCACGCACGCCAGAACAAACAGCAACGGCAACAGGCAAAACCTGTTTATTGCTTGTCTCATTTGACCGTTCCTTTTCAAGTGTTGCTACCTGTTGAACTTCGATGGTTTCGATTTGTTGAGCTTGCGTCTCGTAGTTCGGCGAAGCTTTTCGGTTTGGCCGGGTATAGATTGTTAGAAAATCCGCCCGATTTCTTCCAATTTCAGAAGTTGCACGTTGCACAATCTATGAATTCCGGAATCTGTTCGCTAAAACGTTTGAGTCAAGACCGCGCACAGATTCGCATAATCCAAACCGGATGACATTTGAAGCCTGCGAAGAAGTCTCAGTCTGTGCCGAGGGTCACAAGGCGATGTTCATGAGATCGGCTGGGCTCCGACCACGCTTATTTTGCTAAATAGCTTAGATTCAGAGATATAAATGATGCTGTAATCGATTCGGTTGGTCTCGTGATCCCAGGCGAAGTCGGAGTAGACCTTTACCGCATTCGGGAGACGTCGCGTAGCTGACGAGCAATGATTTCGAGGAAGGTCTCGATGCTCGCGCCTGGAGGGGGTTCCAATGCCGATTTCGTCTGAATCGCGACGGCAATTCTTTGCGCCAATGCCGCTCGGGTTGCGAGCGGCATATCCAGGCGTCGAGAAAAAAAACTCTCGAGGACTTCAAGGTCGACGGCGGACAATTTCGCAACACCGTGATCAGGAAGCGTAAAGGCCGAATGTGGCTCCGGCGGGGGAGACGCGGGAGAAAAGAGGTTTGCAGTAAAGGTGCGTCCTGCAAGGCCGCTGGCTGGTAGCTCCTCGACGCGATCCCGGACAACAAGGGTGCCGGCAGCAAGATCTCCCAGCCGCTGATGATCGCGTGTGGCAAAGATGGCAATCGCACCCACAGCATAGAAGAGTGGAATCTGATCGATGTAGCGGATGAAATTGCGCGCCATCGATTCGAAGAGACCGATGGATCTGCCTGATCGCTGGATCACCCTGATGCGTGCGACACGCTTACCGGGGGTACGCCCATTCCAGAAGGCCTCGAAAAGAGTGAAGTATCCCCAATTGAACAGAAAAGTCAGGAATAAGTAGACAGCGACAGCCCATTGTTCGGAGTGTTTCGAGAACGCACCGATGCCGGGAAGAAAGAATGAAAAGATCTTGCCCAGTAAAAGAAAGCTGGGAATCCAGATCAGATAGTCAACGAGGAGCGCGATGAAGCGGCTTCCAATACCTGCCAGAGGCATCTGAATTGCTACGAGTTCGGGCGTTTCGATGCTAAGCTGATCTGAACTTTCATCCATGGCGCACATTCTATCGAACCAGTGGATTGGTAAGCGCCAGCCGCATTGGGACCGGTTGGCTCTGCTGCTTGCCCGATCTGATCAGAACGGGTTGGGAGAACTTTCGCGATCGGAACTTCAGGAGCTTGCCCTTCTGTATCGACAGGTCGCGGCAGATCTTTCCGTGCTGCGCCGCGATGCCACAGCACGAACCTACGCGGACCACGTAAATCAGTTGCTGGCTCGGGCTCACCATATCATCTACTCGGGCCGGAAGACGAACCTGGTCACGCTGTTTCGCTTCCTGAAGGATGATTATCCGGCAATCTTTCAAAGCCAGTTACCTTTCGTGATGGCCTCGCTTTTTGTCTCCGTGGCATGGGGTCTGCTGGGTGCGGCACTGACCAGCGCTCGGCCGGAGTTTATGCGCCATTTCGTGGGACCGGCGATGATCGCCACTATGGAGCGTCACGAAATGTGGACGCAGTCGATCGTCAGCGTGGCGCCACAGGAGACAAGTCACATCATGACCAACAATCTCACCGTAAGTTTTGTGATGTTTGCAGGTGGGATTGCCTTCGGAGTACTCACGTTTATATCCCTCTATGTGAATGGCATGATGCTCGGCGTGATTGGAGCGGCATGTCATCAGTATGGAATGTCGCTCGCATTGTGGAGTTTTGTCGCACCACATGGCGCGTTGGAGTTGCCGGCGATATTGATAGCCGGCGGCGCGGGTTTTCGCCTGGGCCATTCCATGCTCTTTCCCGGCGTCTATCGCTGGAAAGAATCGGTGGCACGCGGAGGGATTGAGGCAACGAAACTTGTATCGGGTGTAATTCCGATGCTGGTCATTGCCGGATGCCTGGAAGGTTTCTTCTCGCCGTCACACGCGCCGATCTGGCTCAAGTTCACATTGGGCGGAGTTCTCTTCACGCTGCTACTGCTGTGGCTCTTCCGTCCGGTGAAGGCACGAGCGAACGCCTGATCTCAACGATCAGGTCCTATTCTCCCTGAGTAGTTCGTGCTGTGGATCCGACATGACTGAGATGCAGCGGGTGCGGCTCTTGATAGGTGATATAGCCGAGCCCGACTCGCATATTGTGCAGCATGGACGCCGGAATGGTGATCGCAAGGCAGATGCCGCATATTGCGTGCGCAATCGCCAGCGGAAAGATGTTGCGTGATCTCATGAAAACGAGACATGCAACCAGACCCCAAAACAACGTGATCGGTGTCAGTATTGGATTCGGCAGATGGGCAATGGCAAAGACAACTGCTGCTATGGCTGCAGCTGCTGTCCGATTGGAAACGACGCGCAAAAGGCGAACTAGAAAATAACCTTGCAGCAGGAACTGCTGTGTCAGCGCCCAAATGGTGTAGCCACCGAACGTCTGAATCCACTCAGAGGGGCCGCCGGGGTGGTGCAGCGTGTGAAGGCTGACCGCGATGCCTGTCGTAGTAGCAGCAATCAGCAATGCCGCCGCTATGACCCAAAGCGAGCGCCAGAAACCTGAGGTACAACACCCCATTGTCTGCCAGCCGGGGAACGTCGAGATGATGGATAGAGAGAACCATCCGATGGCGGCAAAGTAGAGCCAGCGCTGCAGAGGTTGCTCAGTCCATATCACCGCAAGTATCAAGGCATAGCCAACGATGAGTTCGCAAAAGTCCAAAGCGCTCCCTCGCTTCGGAGCGGTCTGAACATCGTGGGAACATTCAAGTGGGGAATGCCTGTGAGCCCTCATGGGCGACCTCCGCGCACCAATGCAGGGTGCAGGGCTTCGGCGCGCGGTCGTTTACTTGCAGATGAAGGCCCGCTGGGAAAGACGAGTCTCTTGGGCGCGAAGCCGGTTATGCAGTAGACGAAACGAGTTTGAGGGGGTTATCTAAACCTTCAAGAAAATCTTTTTGCGGTACATGATCCAGACGGGGATGAAACAGAATGCGGTGAAAGAGACTGAATAGGCAAACGCGGCCCAACCGCGGTTCGGGATATGCGCAAATACGTGGCTGAATATCCAGGAGATCAGATCGGAGCGTTTTCCGGGGGCCGATGGGACGGAGATATTGTAGAGAATTCCCGGCACGAGTTCGCTGAACATGTAGGCAACGATTGCATTGGATCCGAAGACAAGCCACGGCCAGGCCAATCCTTTGGTCTGACCTTTGCCCCATCCCATCTGTTCGACGGCCCAGAAGGCGACAGAGAACAGGGCGAGCGAGTATCCGGCCGCCACGAGGACAAAGGAGCTCGTCCACATGTTTTTATTCAGCGGGAACGAAAGAGACCAAAGGTAGCCCACGATAAGGCTGGTTGCGCTGGCAGCGGCAAGTCCGATGGTCTTTACAGGAATCGTATTGCGCGAGCGCAGCCAGAGGGCTGTGAGGACTCCCATGAGGGCGGTGCCGATGGCCGGCAGATCGCTAAGCAGGCCTTCGGGATCGCGCACGTTGTGGTCGGGCGAATCGAGGTAAAGGTGATACGGGAAGAGATGACGGTCAATCCATGAGACGAGGTTTTGTGTCATGTCCATGAAGGGGACGTCGCGGCCCGGCATGCCGATGCCTGGGATGGGAACCCACCGGATGAGCACCCAGTAGCCGACGAGCGCTACAGCAAGTGCTGTGGCTTTGGTGGAGGGGCGCTTATCCCATAAATAGAACAGGCCAACGACGAGATAACAGATGGCGATGCGCTGCAGCACGCCGTAAAAGCGCATGTGACGCAGAGCGAAGAACGGGAAGCTGTTGACTAGAATTCCGAAAACGATGAGGATCGCGGCTCGCTGGAGAGTATGCCACGCGAGCTGAGAACGTGTGGCGCCGCGGGCTAAGCGAGCTTCGAAAGCAAAGACAATAGAAACGCCAACAACGAATACAAAGGTGGGAAAAACAAGATCGGTTGGAGTGAGACCGTTCCATTCAGCGTGATTCATGAAGTGCCAGGATCCTGGGCCACCGTTGTTGTTGACCATGATCATGAAGGCGATAGTGATGCCGCGCACCACGTCGAGCGACAGGAAGCGCTGAATGGGCGCGGGCGCGAAGGCCGGGTTGGTCATTGCGAGGTCTTTCTCCACTGAACTTTGTTGCACCTAAGCTACGCGCTGACACCACGGTTCGCCAACTCGAGATGCTGCGCATTCATGCCTTTGGCTGCTAAACTCCCCCTTCAGGGAAACACATATATTCACTGCAGTTTTCTGGAGGCAGTCTGTGCCCGAGTTTCAACCTTTTGTTTCACCTGGCGACAAACGGCCTGAGTTGACTTTCCGCGCTATCCTGCTCGGATCGCTTTTCGGCATCATTTTTGGCGGGGTCACAGTATATGTGGGCCTGCGTGCCGGGTTGACGGTAGCAGCATCGATTCCGATCTCGGTGCTTTCGATCAGTATTTTGCGCGCATTCGGCCGGGCATCCATTCTGGAAAACAACATTGTGCAGACGACGGGGAATGCAGGACAGTCGATCGCATCAGGCGTGATTTTCACGCTGCCCGCTCTCGTTTTTCTCGGCTTCGATCTGGAGTATTCGCGTATTTTCCTGCTGGCCCTGATTGGTGGTTGGCTGGGTGTGCTGTTCATGATTCCGCTGCGGCGCCAGTTGATCGTGGAAGAGCACGGCACGCTTACGTATCCCGAAGGCACCGCCTGCGCAGACGTTCTCATCGCCGGCGAGCGGGGTGGTTCGCTTGCAAGTCGCGTGTTTTTTGGCCTGGGACTAGGCTCCCTGTATACGCTGTTTCAGAACGACAACATCTTCAAGGCATGGCCGGGAACGCCGGAATTCCAGCCCGATTTCGGGCCTCAGCACATCCTGAAGGGCGCCTCGATTAAGGCCGATGCGACACCCGAGTATCTGGGCGTGGGTTACATCATTGGCCCGCGCGTGGCCGGAATCATTTTTGCAGGCGGTGTCTTTTCGTGGCTGGTGCTGATGCCGCTGATTTACTTCTTTGGCAAGGCTCTTCCGAATCCAATCTACCCTGGTACCATTCCGATCGGGCAGATGGTGCCTAGCCAACTCTGGTCAACATACATTCGACCGATGGGAGCGGGCGCCGTGGCCGCCGCAGGCTTGATTACGCTGCTAAAGACCATGCCCACGATTGTAAATGCGCTCACGGCCGGATTCCGCAACATGCGACCTGGAGGCGCAAGTAACGATAAGCCAATACGCACGGAGCACGATTTGTCGATGAGCGTGGTGGTGTTTGGATCACTGCTGCTCGTCGCCGTCATGTTTGTCTTCCTGCAGTTCAAGCCGGTTCCCGGAGCATATGTTGGATGGGTGGCCAACCTGGCGGCCTCGCTGCTGGTGATCGTGTTCGGATTCTTGTTTGTGACAGTGAGCTCGCGGATCGTGGGCCTGATCGGAAGCTCAGCCAGCCCTGTTTCCGGCATGACAATTGCAACGCTGATGGCCACATCCGCGATCTTTCTTGTTCAGGGATGGACGGCTCCGGCATTTGGCGCTCTCGCGATTACAATCGGCGGGGTCGTTTGCATCGCCGCCTCAAACTCGGGAGATACTTCCCAGGACCTGAAGACCGGATACCTCGTTGGATCAACACCGTGGAAGCAGCAAGTGGCATTGATGATAGGCGTGGTGATTTCAACGGTCGCAATCGGCTGGACCCTCAATCTGATGAACACGGGCTTGCAGCAGTTTCGCGTAGCTGCGCAACCATGGAATCTTTCGGCACCTCATCCTGGCGTCGCAGTTCAGAACGACACAAAGCGTCTTCCCGAACAGTTTCCTGTCCTTGGCTCGAACAATGAGTCGACCGTGCATCACAAGAGTGAGTATGTGGTGCTGAATGCGCTGGGATCGCCGGAGCTGGCCGACGGCAAATATCTCTATTCTCCGGCGTCGGGCCAGATTGAAGTGCAATGGATTCAGGGCATCGGCAGTGAGAAGGCGGCAGCCCCGCAGGCCAGGCTGATGGCAACGGTGATTAACGGAATTCTTAGCCGGAAATTGCCGTGGGGACTGGTGATGATGGGCGTGTTTCTGGTGGTGGCGGTGGAGCTGCTTGGGATTCGTTCGCTTTCGTTTGCAGTCGGAGCGTATCTCTCTATCGGCACCACATTGGCAATTTTCTGCGGCGGAGTTGTGCGGTGGATGGTGGACTCGGCTGTGAATAAAGCGGGAGGCGATGCGGCAGATTCGGAGAGCGAGATCTCACCGGGGTCACTTTATGCGTCCGGTTTGATTGCAGCAGGTGGCATCGTAGGCCTGATGGGCGTTGCCCTGAAAGGGTACGAAACAACGGTCGGGAAGGGTGACATCTTGAACTTCCCTCACACGTTTCTCGACCAGACGTGGGTTTCTGTTTTGGCGTTTCTGATGCTGGCGTTTTCGCTGTACTACTTCGCGCGGAAGCCTCTCAAGAAATAACGGCCCAGCTACAAGAGCTGGACCGTTATCTGCGGGTGCGGGTCAGTTTTGATTTAGCGGGCGATATGCCACAAGTGCCAAATTCCATAGGTAAGAAGGGCCAATCCTGCTTCGAGCAAGAAGGCGGAGCGAATGCCCCTGGCGCAGCCAAGCCCGTCGGGATTGGAGTCTTGCGTCTCGTCTATTTCCCGCTTCGAAAAGGCCGGCGATTCGCAGATGGAAACCACACTTCCCGGAACAAAGTAGTTCGAACCTGTTGGTGCGTGGACGGTTGGAAGGGCTGCGGACTGAAACTCAAATACGGTTTGGCTTGGCACGGACAAACTCCCCCTGAGGACGCATCCGCATTACATCGGATACGCCTGCCCAGGTAACAGGCAAAATACAGTTAGCGGACCAAATGATTGTGCCGCCCTCTGTCCAGGAAATATGTGATTTATATCACTTCTTTCGTAACTTGAGGCAAGTGATTCCTGAGGAAAACTGGGTACTAAAGCGTTAGTCGAGGATAAGACGTTTCTCTGCGCTCTCGCCAGATCGACTTTTCTAACCGAAACTCAGTCTGAAACGCCGGAGCCTCGGAGATTTTATGATTCCACTGGAAGGTTAGGGGAAGATGAATCCGACCCGGACGATATTCTCCAATACGTCAGGCACGTTGTTGAATGGCGAAGAAACAGACGCCACGGATGAGGATAATTTTGCAATGAACAAAGACGTTGAGGATCCAGGGCAGCAGTTTGCGAGCGACAATTACGCGGGGATTTGCCCGGAGGCATGGGCGGGGATGGAGCGCGCAAATCGCGGTCACGCGACCGCATATGGCGACGACGAATGGACAGCGCGAGCCGCCAATGCATTTCGCGAGCTATTTGAAACGGACTGCGAGCTTTTCTTCGTATTCAACGGAACGGCTGCAAATTCGCTCGCGCTGGCGTCGCTGTGCCAGTCGTATCACGGCGTAATTTGTTGTGATTCATCGCACGTGGAGACCGATGAATGCGGCGCTCCTGAGTTCTTTTCAAACGGTTCGAAACTGCTGGTGGCGCAGAGTGCGGATGGAAAGCTGACACCCGATTCCATTCACGAACTCGCAACCAAGCGGCAAGACATTCACTATCCGAAGCCGCGTGTCGTGACGATTACACAGCCTACCGAAACGGGGCGGGTCTATTCGGTTGAAGAGGTCAACGCGATCTCCGCGGCATGCAAAGCGCATGGACTTTCGCTGCATATGGATGGAGCGCGGTTCGCAAATGCGTGCGCCAGCCTTGGCTGTTCGCCCGCTGAGATGAGTTGGAAGATCGGAGTCGACGTGCTGTGCTTTGGCGGTACGAAGAATGGCATGGCGGTTGGCGAGGCGGTGCTGTTCTTCGATCGCGCATTGGCGATGGATTTCGATTATCGCTGCAAACAGGCGGGGCAGCTTGCGTCGAAGATGCGGTTTCTGGCGGCGCCATGGGTATCAATGCTGGAAAGTGGCGCATGGTTGAGCAACGCGAAGCATGCCAACGACTGCGCTCGATATTTCGCGGCAGGAGTTGCAGAGATTCCCAATGTTGAAGTGGTTTCCGCAGTCGACGCGAACACTGTATTTCTTTCAACTTCTGAAGAAACTCTTGAGAGTTTGCGCGCGCGTGGATGGAAGTTTTACACCTTTATTGGAGGCGCGGCGCGCATCATGTTTGCATGGGATACAAATCTAAAGCGTGTCGATGCTCTGCTGAACGATCTTGAAGAGTGTGCTCGTGGAAAGATCGCAGTTGGCGCTGCATCCGCGGATGTCACCGTAGAGTAGAGATCTTTCCAGGCTATGTTCTTGCATCCGAACCACGCTTGCGAAAGATTACTTTCAGTTCTCTGCGCCAATGTTCGCCAAGAGCGATCAATTCCCACTCAACCTGGGGATCGAGATAGCGCAGCAGAATCTCATTGGCAGGGTGGATGCGCAACGAAGGAGCAGCGAGCAGCAATCGGGGCGGAAGCGCCGAAACCTCTACGCCTGCGAAGTAGCCTTGACGCTCAAATGCTGAACGTGGACTGTGACAACCTGGCTCCGATTGGCGATCTGCGTTCAGAGCGCGAACACGAATCCAATAGTCGAGCGCTTGCAGAGGCAGATGCAGATCTTCGTCGGCTTTAAGCTCGATGACTACGAGACGGCCGTTGCGGTCGAGCGTCAGTAGATCGAGCATGCCCCGATCCCCGGATGAAAAAGCCGGTACTTGCGAATAGAGCAGGTCACCTCGCATGCCGGGCAACAATTCGGAAAGCCCGGAGCGAAATTGAGATTCCAGCCATCGCTCCGGTTGAAGGCGAAAGAGCGCGTCTTTGTGAGTTCCTTCGGGATGGCGGCTTAGAAACAGCCTCTCACAGAGTTCGCAGCAAAGAGACTCGTTCTCGTCGGTGAGTGGAGTCTCGTTCGCTCCCGCGCCAAACGTGATTTCGTCTTCGCGGCCAAATGAGTGAGCAGATACACCATGACGCACACGGGCAAATTCCAGACCGTGGAGCAGAAGACCTACCTCAGTGGCCGAACGCGGGTAGAGTTCGACATGCACTTTTCCGGTTAGCGGTATCAAGTCCATCAGTCGATCGATTCCCTTTTGGCACCGTTCGATGGCCGTGGAAGCAGAGAATGCATGCATCAGGCGAACTTCTCGATTGCCGGAATCGCGGAAGTCGATCTGTGTCAGTTCTTCGCTTCGTTCGTCGAGCGTGAAGAGTTGGAAATCGGCTGTTGCATGGTTGAGCCAGGCCATCCGCTCGGCGGAGGTTTGCCACGCTGCCACCGGGACGATCACTTTTAATCCGCCAAAGTGACGGCGCCCGTCACTGTGTTGACGACAATAGTCCAGCCAAAGTACCCCGAGGGTGAGGATTCCGTCGATGGTTGAGGAGGATTCGGCTTCCCCTACACCGATGACCGCTTCCGCTGCCGTACCGCGAAGCAATCGGCCGCGGACGTAGGCCGGTCCGAAGCTGTGCTCGAGGTCCATCGCCGAACGAAAGCCGTCGACTTTCGACTCGAGAAACACGCGGGTAAGCGCGCGTTCGAGAAGCCGCTTGTAGTTCCGACGTGACGCGTCGCGGGAAGTTGGAGTGCGGCGATCACTATTTCTAACCAGTTCGAGTGGCTGCGGTTTTGCGACTCCCATTTGGCGCGTCAGGAGCCGAAGACTCTGTGCACGGGGCTGGATCTCCAACACACTGCGAACGAGGTTGCGTTCCTCGCTCCAGAGTTGTAGCAGGCATCGACCGTGCGATTCGCTGACAGCATAGCGAGCGATCCGCATGTCGAACAGGACGCGCCCATCTTCGAGCACTGCGGCTGCAGGGTACTCTGCAAGATATTCTTCAATGCTTTTGGCAAGTTGGGTCGGTGATGCGTCGCTCGCGGATGACATTGCCGTGGCCTACCAGCCGAGCCTCGAGCGCAAGTTGGTGATGTGCGCCGTGTGATGGCACGAGTGCCAGGCATAGAGAGCGAGAACTCTCGCGAGATTTTGCCTGCCCAGTTCTGGATGGTTGTAGCCCTTCTGGAAATCGTCTTCTGAAAGGGAATCGAGTAGTGCTACCCAGCGCTCGTGGAGCGGACCCAGCATTGCCAAAGAAACATCGACCGGAAGTTTTCGGCTGTCGGCGAGGTTGGCCCAGGCGGCCTCATCGTACGGCTTGATGGTGGGCCAGTCCTCGGTGAGCGCGAGCTTGCATCGGACGTAGGCGTTAGCATGGCTGTCGGCGACATGATGCACTAACTGACGCACCGACCAACCGCCATCCCTATACGGTGTGTCCAGTTGTGTGTCGCTGAGATCGCGGACTGCAGTCTGGAGATTTACCGGAAGGACTCGTAACGTTTCGATTTGGGTCGTGCGGATGTCCGGTGGGCTGCTGGAAAGCGGAATAAAGCGGCCGATGGGGTAACGAAGTTCTTCCAAATCTGTCATGAGGGCCTGGCACGAGGGTCGCTAGTGTACTTGAGCCAACCGCGATTGCGCCGTCGGCACTACCTAAGAAGGATGGGTCTTAGGCACGGCGTGGGGCTTGTGTTGCGTGGGATTCTTTAGATGAGGATTCTGCGGATGAACAGCCGGTGGATGACTCGGCTTTGGGTACGAATGATGGTGCCAGGGCCACGCAAATGCCGGGGCAGCGAAAACCATCAGCATGAGCGCCGCGACTGCTAACTTCTTCATGGCCAGAATGTAGCACGATCCGGGGCGCTGCGATAGTGCCCAAAGTCACCGCATCAAGAGAGATACGGGATCCTGAAACTTGGCCTGTTACCCAGGAAACCTGGTTACGGCTCGAGGACAGGCCAATTCGGTGCCCCGCGAGAACGCTGCCACGATCGAGTTGAACTGGAAACATCTCTATGCGCGAGCGTGGTGATGGTGACGATGGTGGCGGTGGTGATGATGTGAGGCGGCAAAGACAGGCGTAGCAAACACCAAGACCAACAGGGACGCGACGAGGATCTTTTTCATAGCCAGAATTTAACACGAGGCCGCCTGTGAAAAAGGGCGGGGTCTGGCATGGAATCAAAAAAGGAAACGACCCTGCTGGAGATGCGCCCGCACGATAACAGGCGTAAACTAAAGCCACCGATGAGCATCCCTGTTACTTCCCCCCTGCTAAGTCACAAGCGATACTTCTTTGAAAAATTCGGCATTACCGAGCGTCTACTCGAGCGTTGCCTTGGCGAAGCGCTCTCTGCTGGCGGCGACTATGCCGACCTTTACTTCGAATCAGTGACATCGACCTCGCTTGGCGTGGACGAACAGATTGTGAAGTCGGCGAGCCAGGGGACTAGCGCGGGCTGCGGTATCAGGGTGCTTTCGGGTGAACGGACGGGATACGCCTATACCGACAATTTGAACCCGGAGCGCCTGATGCACGCTGCGCGCACCGCCGCATTAATTGCATCAGGACCAGCAAAGCAACAGGTGCAAGGATTTACTGAGGCACCGATCGCGGATCTCTATCCCGTTCCATTGGGTGGGTTTGACCTGGATCTGGCTGCTCGACTCGAACTGATATTGCGAGCGGATCGAGCGGCGCGCGCTTTCGACTCCCGGATTGTGCAGGTGCGGGCGGGGTACAGCGAAGAATTGCGGCGGATTCTGATTGCGGCCTCGGACGGAGCATTTGCCAGCGATACCCAGCCTTTATGCCGGCTGAACGTGTTTGTCATCGCAAAAGACGGCCCGATAACGACCAAGGGATCGGCGGGAGCTGGAGGGCGTGCGGGTCTCGACCAGTTCTCGGGTACGAAGAGCCCTGAAAATTTAGCCCGGGAGGCGGCTCGAGGCGCAATTCTGCAGCTTGGAGCCGTGCCTGCACCGGCGGGCGAAATGCAGGTCGTACTTGGACCGGGGTGGCCCGGCATCCTGCTGCACGAAGCTGTGGGGCATGGACTTGAGGCCGATTTCAATCGCAAGAAGACATCAGCGTTTTCGGGGTTGGTTGGCCAGGCTGTGGCGAGCCCGAAGGTTTCGGTGGTGGACAACGGAACGATGATGGGACGCCGTGGATCGCTGAATGTCGACGACGAAGGTTCCCCAACGCAAGAGACCGTGCTCATCGAGGGAGGAGTGCTGAAGGGCTACCTGACAGACAAGCTTTCGGCGCGGCTCACGGGAACTGCGAATACGGGATCGGGTCGTCGGGAGAGCTATCACTGCATTCCGATGCCACGCATGACGAACACATACATGCTTGCCGGTGAAGACTCACCGGAAGACATCCTGCGATCGGTGAAGCGGGGACTTTACGCGGTGAACTTCGGTGGCGGCCAGGTAGATATCACGAATGGCAAGTTCGTCTTTTCAGCTTCGGAGGCATACCTGATCGAAGACGGAAAAATTACCGCGCCGGTGCGGGATGCGACCCTGATCGGCAACGGGCCGGAGGCGTTGAAATACGTCTCGATGGTTGGCCACGACCTGAAGCTTGACGAGGGCATAGGCACTTGCGGCAAAGACGGACAAAGCGTGCCCGTCGGCGTGGGCATGCCAACAATCAAGCTCGACAAGATGACGGTTGGCGGAACTGGACGATAGGAGTTCCTGCTGCAAGCGCCTATTTGTGACGGTCAGCGAGCCACTTGGCGGCGCGGTTTTGTGCATTGAGCAGATCAGTCTGAGTGAGCCTTTGGGCAATTAAGTCACGCGCCTGAACTGCCTCTTGCTGCCGAGCGCCATTCCACGTATTCGCTGCTAAGTCCATCCAGAAATAGGCCTCCGCGAGGTTCACCGGAACGCCGTGTCCACCTGCATACATTGATGCGAGATTGTATTGAGCGCGGGGCAGACGTTGCTCA
>Ga0207691_10001592_pt1 | contig 22540 bp, 20 predicted proteins | sample KBSM13metaG_FD_184327 | JGI IMG/M metagenome (GOLD analysis project Ga0207691, IMG submission 184327) | Miscanthus rhizosphere microbial communities from Kellogg Biological Station, Michigan, USA - KBS M1-3 metaG (SPAdes) (version 2) | ecosystem: Host-associated > Plants > Roots > Rhizosphere >... | reverse complement strand
CCGTCGGCTTGAACTCCGGCAGGAAGCCCTGCGGGTAGATCGTTGGCCAGTTCCGGTCGGAGAGCCCCTGGCGATAGAAGCCGTTGCCGGTGCCAATGCGGTGCGTGTAGCCTCCGAACCCGTACAGCTCACTCGTGCCGGCGGCGTTGATCGGCAATCGCAGGTTGGCGAACGAGAGCAGGTCATTCGCGAGCCCGTCACCGAGATGGTGGTTCGGCTGGCCGACGTCGTTGTTCTTCTTGATGATGTTGCCGTTGGCGTCGACCTCGTCGGCATCGCCCTCCACGATCTGGTCGGCGGCCTCGGGCCACGCGCGATTCGTCGGCTGGCGATTCCTGTATTCCGCGAACAGGCCTAACGAGCCGCGTCCGAGCTTGACTCCCCAGCCCCCGTTGACGTTGAACGTCTCGCCGTCGTCGGGAAAGTCATTGAGCATGTAGCGACCGAAGTCGGCGTTCACGAACGGCGAGAACTCGCCCTCCTTGATGACGAGGTTCACAACGCCGGCGATCGCCTCGGAGCCGTACTGCGCGGACGCGCCGTCGCGCAGCACTTCCATGCGGCCGATGGCGCTGGCCGGCATTGCGTTGAGATCCACCCCGGTCGCGCCAGCGGGCTCGCCGAACGCGAACGTGTGCACCAGCGCGCTGCGGTGACGACGGATGCCGTTCACGAGCACGAGGGTATGATCCGGCGAGAGTCCGCGCATCGTGAATGGCCGCACGATATCATCGGCGTCGGTGACGCTCTGACGCGGGTAGTTCACGGACGGCGATACGTTCTGAAGAATCGACGACAGCTCTGACGTCCCCTGTTGCGAGATCACCTCCGCCGGAATGATGTCTACGGGTACCGCGACCTCGTCGGCCGCCTTGTGCGACGCGCGCGAGCCGACGACAACGTCGACCGCCGCGAGCTGCACGGTGGAGCGAATGAGCGTGAGGTTTTGCGTGACGGTCTCTCCTGCCTTGACGGTCACCTCCATCGTCACCGGCGTGTAGCCGATGATCTGCGCGCGGATGGTTCGGGCACCGGCCGGGACGCCGAGGAGAGCGTAGTTACCGGCGGAAGTCGCCTGAGCGCGAACGGCCGTGCGATCCACCGCGAGCAACACGCCAGCAATGGGCGCGCCGGTCGAATCGACGACGCGACCGCGGATCGCGCCGACCTGCGCGTGCACGGCAGTGGTCGCGGTCGCGACGGTGAGGACGGAAAGTGCGAGGCGTGCCGGGTACCAAATCCGCATACGACCTCCGCGAAAGAGCCAAGGGCAATCGGTCCTTGATACTCCACCGCGATCGAGGTCGTAGGAAGGGGCAGCGGCCGGAAGGCCGCGGGAACGGGGAACGGGGAACGGTGGTTACGGCGACATCGCGTAGCGTCCTGGCCAGTACTGAGCACTTCAGTTCTTAGGAGGAGGTTTCAGGCATCAGGGTGACACCACCCAGTCGTCAGCGAGCAGCCCTGCGACTCCCAAGCCGGCGGAGACGGGACCTGATGCCTGATACCTCGTACTGAGTAGTACGCTGACAAGCTTGGTACTGGCCAAGCCTTGCCAGATGCTCTGAATGCAGTTGAGCGGCGAGCGGCTATCAGCTAGGAGCGACCAGCTTGCTGCCCTGCGATTCGGCCCGAGTGGAGACAGCCGCCGAGGAACGTCCCCTCGAGCGCACGGTAGCCGTGCATGCCGCCGCCGCCGAAGCCCGCCACCTCGCCTGCCGCGTACAGGCCCGCGAGTGGCTCGCCCGATGCCGTCAACACGCGCGCGGAGAGGTCCGTCTCCAGACCGCCGAGCGACTTTCGCGTGAGCACGTGCAGCCTAACGGCAATGAGCGGTCCGGCCGCGGGATCGAGAATGCGATGCGGGACCGCCGTGCGAATGAGCCGGTCACCGAGATAGCGACGCGCGCTGCGGATCGCCATGACCTGTGCGTCCTTCGTGTACTCGTTCGTCATCTCGCGATCGCGCGCGACAATCACGCGCTCGATCTCCGCTGAATCGAGCAGCGGCTCGCCGACGAGCGCATTCATCCGTCGGACGAGCTCGGGGAGCGTTCGCTCGACGATGAAGTCCGCGCCATGCTGCTTGAACGCTTCGACGGGCGCCGGCGCGTTCCCTCCGCGCGCGCGGCCAATAACCTGTCGCCAACTGCGACTCGTCAGGTCAGGATTCTGCTCGGAGCCCGACAGCGCGAATTCCTTCGCGATGATGCGCTGTGTGAGGATGAACCACGAATGGTCGTGCCCAGTGCGCCTCAGATGAGCGAGCGTGCCGAGTGTGTCGAAGCCCGGGAAGAGCGGGCCGGGGAGGCGGGTGCCGCGCGCGTCGAGCCAGACCGACGATGGCCCGGGCAGAATGCGAATCCCGTGGCGGCTCCAGATCGGATTCCAGTTCTCGATTCCCTCCACGTAGTGCCACATGCGGTCGGCGTTGATCACGTGGCCTCCCGCACGTTCGGCGATGCCCAACATGCGGCCGTCCACGTGCTCGGGCACTCCCGAGAGCATGTGCTTCGGCGGATCGCCGAGTCGTGCGGGCCAATTTCGACGTACGAGATCGTGGTTGCCGCCGATCCCGCCCGACGTGACGATCACCGCACCCGACTTCATCTCGAAGGCCCCGACGGCCGCGCGAGAGCTGCTTTCGCCGCGATCCACGGTGCTCGACTCGAGGACTTCTCCGCGCACGCCGGTCACCGTACCACCGGCAAGTGTCAGCTCACTGACGCGATGACGAAAGCGGAACGCAACGAAGCCACGGGCCTCGGCGTCCCTAACGCGGCGCACGAACGGCTCGAGAACTCCGGGTCCTGTACCCCACGTGACGTGAAAGCGCGGGACCGAATTGCCATGATCCGTCGCGAGATATCCGCCGCGCTCCGCCCAGCCGACGACAGGGAAGAAACGAATGCCTTGCGCGCGAAGCCACTCACGCTTCTCGCCCGACGCCCACTCGACATACGCCTCGGCCCATCGACGCGGCCACGTGTCTTCGTCGCGGTCGAACCCCGCGGACCCCATCCAGTCCTGCAACGCGAGCTCGTAGGAATCGCGAATGCGGAGGCGGCGTTGCTCCGGCGAGTTCACGAGAAAGAGTCCACCGAGCGACCAGAACGCTTGCCCGCCGAGCGACTGCTCGGGTTCCTGCTCGACGATGATGACGCGTCGGCCGGCATCCGCGGCCTCCGCGGCGGCGACGAGTCCCGCGAGCCCCGCTCCCACGACGATGACATCCACTTCGGCCCGCGCCTCAGCCGTCACGCTCGCGTTGGCGAAGGGGGAATGTGAACATCACGGTTGGTTCGTCTCCGACGACGCCACCCGCGGCCGTATACATGCGCACGGCCGGCGCGTTGTTGGGACTCGTTAGGACCCACGCTTCACCGCATCCGAGCGACACGCCATGCTCGAGCAGAACCGCGAGGAGACGCCGTCCGACGCCTTGGCCCTGGTGCGTCTCTGACACTCCGACTTCGTTGATCCACAGCTCGGGCGCTTTGTCGGGGTGGACGTAGTGCACGCCGGACGCCATGCCGACGACTCGGCCATCATCGATGGCGACCGCGAGATGATGGCGAGGGTCCGCGAAGAACTCGGCCCGCCAGCGCGGATCGATCCCGTGGTCGAACACACCGGGCGCGAGGCTGTCGAGGACGTGGGATTCGTCGCTGCCCAGTACACGGATGACGATGGGGCCTGTCATCCCGAGGAGCGCCAGCGACGAGGGACCTTCTGTGATGGCATCGTAGCCGGCATGGCCTCGAGTACTTCACGGAAGATCCCTCGCTGCCGCTCGGGATGACAGCCCGCTCGGAATGACACTACTTCACCCGACGCAGCTCGACTTCGGAGACGATGAATCCAAAGCCCGGCCAGCCGCCCGACTTCACCGATCGCTCGAAGTTCGCGCGAGCCTTCGCCTTGTCGCCGTTCACGAGGTACCAGTTGCCGAGGCCATAAGAGAGCGTCGCGATCTGCACGTCCGCCGTATCCGCCGCCGTGAACACCGCGTCGGGGCCGATCTCGCCGCGATACAGCTTGAGCCGTCGGGCGTATGCATTGTCGACCGCGAGCGAATCGGGGTGACGAGCGAGCATCGCTTTCGCCTCTGCTTTGCGCCCCGCGCGCATGAGCGACATCCACAACCAGTCGGTCGACCCGGCGAGCTCGCCGGCGTCCGGCGCGCGTGGCTGCGCGCGCGTGAACGCGGCCGCCGCGCCCGCGAAATCGCCGCGAATGTAGCGGAGGATCCCGAGGTGATAGAGGATGCCGTAGTTCGTGCTGTCGAGTTTGTAGCCGTGCGTGAGGTCGGCTGTCGCCTGGTCGAACTCTCGCACCGAGAGATGCCGATGTCCGCGCCACCGGTAGAGCATCGCGTTGTCGGGCGCGATGGCGAGCCCGCTTGTGAACGTCTTGATCGCTTCGCGGAACTGCCGGGCGCCCGACTGCGCGACACCGAGATCGATGAAACGTTGCACGTTCTTCGGGTCGGCCTTGAGCGCCGCTTGGGCCCGCGCGATCGGTCCGGTGTCGACCTGCGACCGATACTCCACGCCCGCGGGGGACCGGTACTGAACGGATTGGCCTAACGCCGGCGCCGCACAGGCCGCGACGAGGGAACACACGGTGACGAGGACCCTACGTGTCCTGAACATTCCGACGCTCCTTCCCACGGTCCGAGTACGTCGCGACAGGATGGCTGCTCGCTGCTCGCTCTTGCCGGGCACAATGTACAGGCCAGTCGGGCTCCTGTTGAGATGTAGCCAATGGACAGGAAACGTCAGGGGAACCGCAAACAACAAAGACAACAACAAAAACAACAAAAACAACAAAAACAACAAAAACAACAAAAACAACAAGACAGGATTGGCAGGATTGACAGGAAAAAGCAGGAGCTGCCGATCCATTCAACGATGCGCTCCGCCAGCATGGCATCCTGCCAATCCTGCCAATCCTGTCATTTGCCGTTCCCGCAGTTCCCGCAGTTCCCGCAGTTCCCGCGGTTCGTCGTTCAATCCTGTCAGCCTGTATCAGCGCACGCGTGCTCGGGTACTGACGCGCGCGCACCAGACCACGAAGATGCCGAGCAGCGACGCCCCGATGCCTCCGGCGATGGCTCCGCCTAACGTCGCGTCATCGCCGGCATACGCCAGCGCTGCGGTGGACGCGACGTACGTCACGACGACCGCCCACCCGGCCGCCAGCCACACCGCGGCCGGCCGCCGCGCGCCCAGCATGGCCGCGGCCGCGAGCCCCAGGACGCCGTAGACCAGCACGCCTAACGTCACGGATTGTTGAAGCAGCGTCCGCGCGTCCGACAGCTCCGTCACGCCGTTATAGACGCCGAGACCGCCGGTGTTGACCAGCAGCAGGATCGAGAGTATCCACGCCGCCTTCCAGGCCATTGGTCCTCGGCGATGGGCGTTAGGTGGCGGCCACGGCATCGTCACGAGGCGTGTCGCTCGCGCCGGCAGCTGCCTTCGCGCTCTCGGCGCAACCGCGCGCCCGCTCCAGCAGAAGCTCCCGCTCGCGTGCATTTCGTGTCAGGGACGCCGCCCGTTCCAGCTCGACGCGCGCCTCCTCGAAACGACCCAGCTTCCGCAGAAAATCGCCGCGCACACTCGGCAGCAGGTGATACTTCGCCAGCGATGGCTCCGCCGTCAGCGTGTCGACGAGCGCGAGGCCGGCCGCCGGACCGAACGCCATCGACAGCGCCACCGCGCGGTTCAACTCCACGATCGGCGACGGCGTGACCTGCGCCAGCGCCTGATACAGCGACGCGATGCGCGGCCAGTCCGTCTCGGCCGCGGCTCGTGCGCGCGCGTGACACGCCGCGATCGCGCCCTGCAGCGCGAACGGACCGAGCGCACCGCCTAACGACTCGGCGCGCTCGAGTGCGGCGAGCCCGCGCTGGATGAGCACGCGATCCCACTTCGCGCGATTCTGGTCGAGCAATACAATCGGTTCGCCCGTCGGCCCGACGCGCGCGCGGAGCCGCGACGCCTGGATCTCCATCAACGCCACGAGGCCGTGCACTTCCGGCGCGTTCGGCGCGAGCTCCGCCACGATGCGGCCGAGCCGCAGGGCGTCCTGACAGAGCTCGGGGCGGACCCAGTCGTCTCCTGAAGTCGCGGAATACCCCTCGTTGAAGATCAGGTAGATGACTTCGAGGACCGACGAGATGCGGGCGGCGAGCTCCGAGCCGCGTGGTACTTCGAACGGCACCTTGGCGTCCGAGAGGGTCCGCTTTGCGCGCACGATGCGCTGCGCGATCGTCGATTCGGGGACGAGGAACGCGCGCGCGATCTCGTCCGTCGTCAGTCCGCCGAGCAGGCGCAGCGTGAGCGCGACGCGCGCTTCAGTCGAGAGCACGGGGTGGCACGCGATGAAGACGAGGCGCAGCAGGTCGTCCCCGACCTCGTCGTCCAGCGCCTCCGCGAGCTCCGGTTCGGGGCTTTCCTGCTTCGACTCGAGGTCGTGGCCGATCTCCGCGTGCTTGCGATCGAGCATCGGGCCTCGTCGTAACACGTCGATTGCTCGGCGCTTGGCAATGGCCATGAGCCAGGCACCCGGGTTATCCGGGACGCCCGACGTAGGCCATTGCTCGAGTGCCGCGACCAGCGCGTCCTGCGCGAGATCCTCGGCCAGCCCGACGTCTTTCACGATCCGGGTGAGTCCGGCGATGAGCTTCGCCGACTCGATGCGCCAGACCGCGTCGATGGTGCGATGGGTATCGGAAGCCGTCACGGCTCCCAATCACACCACGCGCACCGTCCGGTGCAAGTCCCGCGTTGTGAGCGACCGCCGACTGGCGTTGGGAATTCGAGATGCTGATGGCAGGCGATTCTGGCAATACGGCCTGCCTCGCCTGCCATCAGCGTCTCGGCCGTAACCAAATGCTAGCCGCGAGAGGCGACCTCAGCCCGCAGACGCTCCTCCTGCTCACGCAGCTCCGGCGTGAGCTCCGCCCCGAAGTCTTCGGGCTCGAAGACCTGGCGGATCTCGATCTCTGACTCCGCTCCGGTCGGGTTGGGGCAGCGCTTCACCCACTCGATCGCCTCTTCCTTCGATTTCACCTGAATGAGCCAGAACCCGGCGACGAGCTCCTTCGTCTCGGGGAACGGGCCGTCGACCACCGTGCGCTTGGACCCGGAGAACCTCACGCGCGACCCCTTGGAACTGGGGTGCAGTCCCTCACCAGCGAGCATGACGCCCGCTCTGACGAGCTCTTCGTTGTACTTCCCCATCTCGGCGAGCAATTGCTGGCTGGGCATGACGCCGGCTTCGGAGTCGGCGTTGGCTTTGATCATCACCATGAATCGCATCGTCGGGTCCTCATCGCGGGTTTGGGGCTTGCTCGGCGGCTCGCACACCGAGCCGCTTCTTATGATTACGTCGAACGACCGGATCGGATATCGACAACCCGTGAAATTTCCGCGGTCCGCCACACTCTCAGGGTCGGAGGTCGGTCGGGACGCCAGGCTCGAGCCAGCGAACACGCGATGCCAACCCAGCCTCGGCGAACGCGCGCTCGATGAGCGGGCGGCCTTCGGAAAAGTGCTCCCATCCCTCGTAGTGAAGCGGCACGATGGCGGCGTCGGGGAACGCACGGGCGGCCGTTGGGCCCTCGCCCGCGGCGAACGTCAGATGCGCCGGACCGACTTCGCGCACGCGAGCCGCGCCCATGAACAGCACGGCCACGCGCACGCGAAATCTTCGCGCGACATCCGCCACCCCGTCGTACCACACCGTGTCACCCGAGATGTAGATCGCGTCATCCGGACGATCGGCGAGCCTGACCACGAAACCGGTGACCGGCCCGCGGTCCCCGTCAGGCGGCCCGTGTCGGGCTGGCGTGCCCGTCACGAGCAGCGTCCGTTCGTTAGGCATCGGGATCTCGATCGTCTGCCACGGCGTTACCCCGACGGCCGGTGACCCGAGGCGCTCAGCTGCGACGGGCGTCGTGATCACGCGCTTTGCGTGCGCGAGGACGGTGCGGCCCGCACGATCGAGATTGTCGAAGTGATGGTCGTGGCTCAGCAGCACAGCGTCCACTCGCCCGAGGTTCTCGGCCGGAATCGCGGCGCTCTGTGTCTTGCGAAGCGTGTAGACCGGCGTCGTGTACTCTGAGCCGGCGGGGTCGAACGTCGGGTCGGTGAGCAGGCGGAGCCCGTCGACCTCGAGGAGGATCGTCGGGCCGCCGATGTACGTCGCCCGCGCAACTGTCTCTCGCGCAACTGCGTCATGGGTCTTCATGACTTCATTCTACGTCGAACGCACGCGACAACGGACAGCGCTGACGGGCGTCGTCAGTCGAACCGTCTTCGATGGGTGTCCAGCTCGTAAAGCACGATGGACGTCGCGACCGCCGCGTTCAGCGACGTCGCCGTCCCTCGCATATGGATGCGCACGATGTCGTCGCACATCTCGCGGTAGGCATGACTGAGCCCGTTCGTCTCGTTGCCGACGAGCAGGACGACCTCCGTTCCCCAGTGAAAATCCCGGAGCTCGGATGACGCCCGCGCACTCGTCCCGACCACTGTGAGTCCGTTGTACGATTCGCGAAGCTCGCCGACCCATTCAGCCACCTCTCGATGCGACTCGAGCGCGATGCACGGGACGGAGAAGAAGGAGCCGACACTCGCGCGGATCGTGGCTGGCTCGTAGAGGTCGACTCCATGGCCCGTCACGATCACGCCGGCCACGCCGAACGCGTCGCACGAGCGGATCAGCGTTCCGAGATTGCCGGGGCTGCCGGGACGATCGACGACCACGACGGCCATCCCTGGACCAGTCGGAATTCGTTCGACGGAGTCGGGACGCATGGCGACGACCGCCAGCAGCTCGGACGAGTCTTCCTTCTCGCTGATCGTTTCGAACAGGGCAGGGGCAACAGCCAGGTGCGACTCTGCCGTTGACGTCGCGAGAATGTCGGTCGCCCAGCGCGACAGCTGACGGTCACGCGGGTAGGCGAAGGAGCGGACCGTCCAGCCAGCGGCCAGTGCGCCATTGATCGCTCTCACGCCCTCGACCACGAACTCGCCATAGCGATGCCGCTTGTTCCGGTTTCGACGCAGCACGTCGATGCGCTGGAACGCGGTGTTGGCGGTGGAGACTTCGAGGTGACGGGGCGGCATCGCCGCCTAACCTAACGGCTGGCGGGTCAGAGCGTACGGTCAGCCGCCCGACGCCAATACGTCGCGTGGTTGATTGGCCAGTCGGCGAGATGGTACCGGCCTGTACCTTGGCCGCGAGCTCGGCTTCGATGATGCCTAACGTGCGGGCCGGTTGGCCTGTCGTCGAGCGTACGGCAGCCTCATACGTCACGCAGCGTATGGAGGCCGCCCGGTGCGTGGCTGACTTTGGTGGCTCATTTCACACGGGAGACACCAGCATGCGATTCGTCCCGTCTGTGCTGTTCGTTGCCGGTGTTGCCCTCGTTCCACTCTCCGGGTGCACGCGGGCGACAATGCTCTGGCGTCCGTCATACGTGTCGCAAGTACCGGACGGCACGCCGGCTCGTTATCGGGTCGACTCACATGCCCCGATCGTTCGCGGTCTCGCGGTGAACTGGATGAGCGGTGACCCCCGCCTCCTGACTCCGCGTGGGGACACGCTGACGATTCCCCCGGGAGCGCGACTGGACGTCCAGCTCCGACAGAAATCGGGGCATGGCGTGGCAGGCGCCGTTGTCGGATTCCTCGCCGGTGTGGCGGTGTCGTACGCCTACTGTCCACCACCGAAGGACTATTGCGGGGAGGAGGACCCCACTCCGTTGTTAGGTGCGTCGCTCGGCGCGGTGGTAGGATCGCTATTCAAGTCGTACCCGTGGGTGCCGGTGCGCCGAGACGGGCCACCCGCGGCTCCACGCTAGCTGTGAAATGAAGAATGGTTCGGTCGCGAGGCGCGAGCCTTCGAGCGTCGGCCGGCTGTCATTCCGAGCGGAGGGTTGTCATTCCGAGCGGAGCGCCGGAGGCGCGCAGTCGAGGAATCGAGCCTCCGCTCGGTAGAGGGCTCTCTATCGGGACGATCGCGATTCCTCGACTCACTTCGTTCGCTCGGAATGACAATCCGCTCGGAATGACTTAAGAAAGTGTCAGCTCGACGCCTTCTCGGGCCAGCGTCTGCCAGCGCGCGAGTTGCGCCGGACCGCTGTAACGGAACGTGAGCGCCGTCTGCGACGCGCCACCTGCGGGATCCGAGAGGCGACCCTCGACACCCGCGACGATCGCGTCCAGTCCCTCCGGCTGCGTGACGTGTTGTCCGATACTCACAGCACCGGAAGTCACCATCCCGCGCAGCACGAACAGCGCGCGTGATTGCAGCACGAACGCTCCATGGATACGAAAATTGGCTGTCGCACGTTTTTCGTCTGGCATATTCGGATATCACCTAACGCCTGTAGCGTGAGACCGCGTCCGCGCGCCGACCAACGGCGGCGGATGGTGAGCGGGACGCACGGGCGTTATCGTCCCGTCTGGCCGATTGGGCGGCCTACGGTCCGCGTAAAGGGTACAGCCCACCCGGCGCTGTCGACAGTCAGCATACCCTGACTTCCAGCCCGATCGCGGTTCAGGATCTCGAGCTGATCGAGCGCGTGGCCGAGGAGAATCCCGATGCGCTGGCGCGCCCGCTCTCGCGGTTCGAGCAGGACCAGACCGCGCTTCACTATGTCATCGCACCGCCGGATGGCGTGGACCTCCACGACACGTTCTATGGCGAACGCGAGTTCACGATCGTGGATCCCAATGGATACGAGCTGACGTTCGCGTAACTGTCAGACCGGTAATACACAGCGGAACCTAACAGCGACACCGCATGTCCGGATAGTTCGCGCCGGGACGTTTCTGAAGGCAATGGCTCGCCGGCATGCGGTCGACTGAAGATGGGTCGATAGCACGTCGCGTCGAGCTCCGAAATGCGGACCTTCAGGAGGATCGATGCGGTTTTCATATGTCGTACTGTGCGCGAGTGTAGGTCTGGCTGGGTGTGGCTATGACAACGATGGTCCGGCGTACCCGAACACGGTCGTCGCGTCTGTCGGACTCACGCTGTCGCCCGATGCCGTCATGACGTCCGCCGGCGATACGCGAACGGTGACCGCGGTGGTGACGGATGCCAACCAATCGGTCGTGCCCTCGCCGTCGCTGGCGTGGACGTCCGATGACCCCGCCGTCGCAACCGTCGTGGGAACGGGCAGCACCGCGACGATTACGGCCGTCGAGGACGGCGTCGCGACGATCACCGCGAGCGCCGGGTCCGTCCAGGGGACGGCCACCGTCCTGGTGCGTCGCGCGCTCGCGTCGGTCGTCGTCACGAGCCCTGTCCCCGTTGTCACGCTCGGCTCCACCGCGCAGCTGGTGACGACGGGCCTCGATGCCCGTGGCAATCCGTTGAGTGGCCTAACGGGTTTCACATTCACGTCGAGCAATCCGGGAAGCGTGATCGTCTCGAACACGGGCGTCGTTACGGCGATCTTCGCGTTCCCTGCATTGCCATCGGCGATCATCACCGCGACGCTGACGAAGGATGGCGTGACAGCGAGTGACACGGCCGCCATCAGCACCCGGTCGCCGCTGAACTTCGACCACGCCGCGCTCATGCTGAGCGATCTCGTGAGGCCGAATCCGGTTCCGACGGCCGGTGCGGGCGTCGCGTTTTTCTTCCGTACCGGTGACAGGATCAACTACACGATCACGTGGTCGGCCCTGTCAGGCCCGGCGGTCGAGGCGCATTTGCACGGCCCCGGCGACACGACGGGCGTCGCTGGCACGTTGGTGGATCTTCCCATTGGTGCACAGGCCACGAGCTTCGGTGCGCTGAACGGATCGTTTGGCGCGGCGGACATTCGCCCGCAGGGTGGTCGGCCGGCGATCTCGCTCGACTCACTCGTCAAGCTGCTTGCGCCGGGCAAGGTGTACGTCGACCTGCATACGTCGGCGTTTCCGGCGGGCGAGATTCGCGGGCAGGTCGAGGGGCCGTTTCGGTAGAAGGAGCCGTCCGAGGCCTTAGGAAGGAGGCCTGAGGAAAGAGGCCGCCGGATGGCGGACGGCGGACGGCGGATGGCGGATGGCGGACGGCGGACGGCGGACGGCGGATGGCGGATGGCGGATGGCGGACGGCGGACGGCGGAGGGCGGAGGAAACGACGGTGTCGTACCGAGCGGCAGCGTTGTCATCCCGAGCGACAGCGAGGGATCTTCTCGAACGTCATCGTAGCCAGTCCGGCCACGATGCCATCACACAAGGTCCCTCCCTTCGTCGCTGCGCTCCTCAGGGCAGGCTCCGGCGGTCCTCGGGATGACAAAGGAGTCAATCCGTCAGATCAGACGAATCCGTTTTCATCTTTCGTCTGAGAGTGTTGTCGAAGCAGTCCCTCGCCCCGTCGAGCGAACCCATTGCGCCCAACCGAGCGGTCACATATACTGAACCACATGGTTCAGTATCAGCGAAACCTGGACGCCACGTTCGCCGCCGTCGCCGACTCGACCCGACGCGGGATCCTCGAACGACTCGGGCGCCGAGAGGCCTCGATCACGGAGCTCGCGCAAACGTTCGAGATGACGCTCACCGGAATGAAGAAGCATGTACGGCTACTCGAGGATGCCGGCCTCGTTAGGACGGCGAAGATCGGGCGCGTGCGCATGTGTCGGCTGGGACCACGCCGATTGGCGGACGAAGCCGCCTGGATCGGAAAGTACCAGAAGATGCTCGACGCCCGCCTCGACAGCCTCGGGGAATTTCTCGAGCGCACCAAAGGAGATGACAGATGACCACCACATCCGCACGGTCCAAGATCACCAAGCCGTCCGATCGCCAGATCCGCGTCGAGCGCGTGTTCGATGCCTCCGTCGACCGAGTCTGGCGTGCATTCACCGACCCCAAGCTCGTTGCCGAGTGGTGGGGGCGCGGCAACACGCTCGTCATCGAGCGGATGGAGGTCGAGCGCGGCGGCCACTGGCGGTACGTCGAGCACGCGCCCGATGGCACACACGGCTTCGAGGGCCGCTATCGCGAAGTCACGCCGCAGGAACGCATCGTCCGCACGTTCGAGTGGGACGGCATGCCGGGGTACGTGATCGTCGAATCCACGGAGCTCGAGGACATTGGCAACGGACGGACGAGAGTGGTCACCACCTCGCTATTCCACACCACGGAAGAGCGCGACGGAATGCTCAACTCCGGAATGGAGGGCGGCCTCAATCAGAGCTACGAGGCGCTGGATCGGTTGCTCGCGAAGACGCGCTGACGGAGGTCCGAGGAAGGAGGAAGTAGGAAGGAGGAAGGCGGACGGCGGAGAAACGGCGTGTCATCCCCGAGCGCAGCGAGGAGTCGCGACCTTCTCGATACCGTGACGCGTTATCGCTGTGGCGACCGAAACGTCCTGTCGAGTGCAACGTTCTGCGTTGTGATGTCATGCCCGATGCCGCCCGCTCGACGCAAAGCGGGTGGCGGGTGTACAAAGCTGGTAATTATCCTACGAAATCCTCAGCAAATTCTCATGCGAGCCCGATACAAGATCAGCGGCCCGAAAAGCGCCGCTCGAATTCTCGCTTTTCTTTCCGGAGTCTTCTTCAGTGCTTCGGCCGCACACGCGCAGCTGAACTACACATGCACGCCACCGAAGGAGAGCAACGAAGCGAAGCTGCTGGCATTCTTCGCGACGCCTATCGCGTTTTCGCCCGGCGGCATCGTCGAGGGGCTGGCTCCCTGGCACGTGCGCGTGGGTTTCGAGGCGTCCTACGTACCGTCGCCTAGCAAGGAGATGCAGCAACCCGAGGCGTGCTACACGGTCAAGAAGACGGAGAACACGAACCTCTCGCCGGTCTTTCCGCGGCCCCGCGTCACGATCGGCCTGCCGGGCGGCTTGCTGCTCGAGGGAAGCTACCTGCCGCCGATCAAGGTTGCGGACGCAAAGCCGAACCTCGGCAGCTTCGCGCTGTCATGGCCACACCGTCTTTCCGGCGACTCCGAACATGGGAGCCTTTCCATGTTGCTTCGTGCCCACGCGACGCTGGGCAAGGTGGAAGGCGCGATCACGTGTCCGGAAAAGGACCTTCAAACGGACGAGCCGAGCGCGGCGTGCTATGGGACAACGGAATCCAGCGATACCTACAAGCCGAACATGTTCGGCGGAGAAGTAGGGCTATCGAAGCAGTCCGCCGGTGACCGTTGGGGCGCATACGCGTCAACCGGGGTGACGTGGTTGCGTCCGCGCTTTCAGGTCGGATTTCAGTATCTGGATGGCGCGTACGACGATACCAAGATCAGCGTCGACCTGACGCGGTTCGCGGTCGGTGCTGGTGCGTGGTACCGGTTAGGGGCAGGAACGGCGGTTACCGGCGAGCTGTATTCGGTGCCCGCCGACGCGACAACATTTCGCCTCGGCGCAGCCTACACGTTCCGGTGAACCAAAGGCGCGCCGCAGGGTAAAGATCGAGCCTTGTGCAGCGCCAACGGTTGAGTCGGACTTTGTGATCCTGGACACGTCCGGCCGGTCCGGTTGGTCCCGTAGCGTAGAGCCCGTAAACTTCTCGGTCTCGTTCGCGTGAGGCGTCGCTCGGCGGCACGCCTTCCGCTCTGTGTTTGCCAGTTCTAAATGGAATCGCGGTGCCTGCCTCGGGCGCTGCACTTTCGCGCTCGAGGAGCGTGCTCATGAAGAGAGTTTTCTCGTTGGCGGCGGTCTCCGTAGCCCTTGCCGCATGTGGCAGCGACGGACCAACCGGACCTTCGCCGACGACGGTCACGGCGATTGTCGTCGCGGCGCCGGCGCCGACGATGCAGGTCGGCACGACAATGGCTGCAAAGGCGCGCCTACTGAATTCCCAAGGCGACAGCGTCATGGGCAAGGCGCCGAAATGGAGCACGAGCAGCGCCGCGGTCGCGACGGTCGATCAGAACGGCGTGATCACCGCGGTGGCGCCCGGCTCCGTCGACATCACCGCGTCGGCCGACAAGGCGACGGGAAGCTTTCCGCTCATCGTGGATGTCGACCGCTGCCAGAACCCGCTCGCGATGAGCGTGGGGCAGGTTTCGATTCAGAGCGGCCCGACGGCGGTGTCGTGCATAACGATTGCCGCGGCTACCGAAAACAGTCAGCTGCTGTTCATCACGGCGAACGCGAACTCGGCATCCGATGACAAGCAGACGGTTGCCGTGTCGTTCCTGCCCAGCACGATCGCATCGATATCGCCGGCGGGGAGCTTCGCGGCCGCCGGCGTCTCGGCGGACGTGCGCCTCGTTGAACGGTCGCTCCAGCGCCGCGACGCGATTGAGACGCGAATTCGGGGCGCCGAGAGTGAGATCCTGCGGGCCATGTCGGCGCGCGGCGCGACCCGCGCCGCGGCGGAGCGCGCACGGGCGAACGCGAGCGTGTCCATGTCGCCATCGGTGGCGGCCCTCGGCGTCGGCGACACGATCACCTACCGGGTGCCGGACGTGTTGGCGGCGAGCCTGTGCACCAACTACGCGACGGTGCGTGCTGTGGTGAAAGCGGTGGGGAAGAAATCGCAGATCGTGCAGGACGTCAACGCGTCCGCCAACGGCTTCACGGCTGCGGACTTCACGGCCATCGCGGCGGAGTTCGACGACCTGACGTACAAGACCGACACCGCGTGGTTCGGCTCGCCGACGGACATCAACAAGGATGGCCGGATCACGATTCTGTATACGCCCGAGGTGAACAAGTTCACGCCGAAGGGGTCGCCGAGCTATATCGGCGGATTCTTCTGGGGTGGGGATTTGTTTACGCCACAGGACTACGCGTCGGCGAACCCGCCGATCAGTTGCCCGCAAACGAACGCGCAGGAGATCTTCTATCTGCTCGCCGCCGATCCGACGGGCGAGTTCAGCGATGCCCGCAGCACGGCGCTCGTTAGGCAGGCGACGCGTGGCACGATCGCGCACGAGTTCCAACACATGATCAACCAGGGCATCCGTCAGTTCGACCCGGCGGTCACCGCGTTCGAGGTCGACTGGCTGAACGAGGGGCTCTCGCACTTCGCGGAAGAAGCGGTCGGGCGGGCGGCGCGCGGCTTTGGAGACTTCCAGAGCCTGACGTCAGCCGATGTGAAGTCGAACGCCGACGATTACAACGCGTACTTCCAGCAGAACCTCGCGCGGTTCTCGACGTGGGTCGCCCGCCCCGACACATCGTCGCCCATCAGCTCGCGTGCGGACCGGGATCTCGCGCCGCGCGGTGCGGCGTGGGCACTGCTCCGGTACACGGCGGATCAATTCGCTCCGGGGAACGCTCGGGCATTTTTCCGCCAGCTTGTCGCCGGCCCGAAGACGGGCGTGACGAACCTTGTGCAGCACGCTGGCGTGTCCTTCGACCAGATCATCGGCGGGTGGCTGATCGCGAACTACGCGGACAACCTCAGTATCCCCAATCTCGACGCTCGGTACTCCTACACGAGCTGGAACATGCGTGACGCGATCTCGGGTGCGCGCCAGGCCGGAACCTATCCGCTGCCAACGCCAGCTCCCGGCGTGTCGGTGACGACGACGGTGCAGTCGGGCTCCGGGGTTTACTGGCTGGCGCCGCGCACGACCGGCTCCCCGGCCTCGACGTTCCGAATGCTGGATCCAAATGGTGGAAACGTCGGCTTCGACGGAGCGCGCGTGTACGTCGTTCGGGTGCAATAACCGCCACCGCTCGGCGTCCGAGGCTTCGACAGCAGCGAGTCGGTTCAACCACAGAGGTCATAGAGGTCACGGAGGGCTGCCTAACGCATTGGCAGTTCTCTGTGACCTCTGCGTTTAATTCTCTTTCTTTGGGCGAACCCTCAGGGAGCCAATGCGTCCCGAGGCTTTCAACAAATACCCCGGCTCGTTGCGCTACCGTGCTGGACCCGTTCGGGAGCGATCCGGTTGATCAGCGGATCACTCGGATCCTTCGGATCGCTCTTCGGCACTGAGGCCTCCGCTCGCGACGAGCCGATTTTGTGAATGAAAGACCTCGGGACGCATGGAGTTTCCCGAGGTCGTTCCGTTCTGGGCTTCCGGTTTACGCCTCCCTGAGCGCCGCCATCGGCGTCGTCCTGAACACGTCTCGGCCGCTCAGCATGCCGATCGATACCGTGACCAGCACCATGGCGGCCGCGATCAGCGCCGCAGGAACCGTCGCCGGGGAGAACGGGCGATGAAAGACGTACTTGAGGAGACCCCAGGCGCCACCGAATGACAGGACCATTCCCGTTAGGCTCCCCAGCACGCCGAGCAGGGCATACTCGGCGAACAGAATACGGCGGATCTGACCCTGGGTAGCGCCGAGGGTCTTGAGTAGGACACCCTCCCGTACGCGCTCCCGGCGCGTGGCGGCGACGGCACTGAACAACACCGGAATTCCCATCGCGAGGCTGAACACCGCGAGGAACCGGATCGCCATCGACACGCGATCCACGATCTCGCTGATCGTCTTGCGGATCACCGACAGATCGATGGCCGACACGTTCGGGTACCGCTGGACCACCGAACGCTGAACGCGAACGGCGCTCACGCCATCCGGGACGTTCGTGAGCAGGACGAACTGTTTGGGCGCCTTCTCGAGCGCCCCGGGTGCGAACACCGCGAAGAAGTTCGGCTCGAATCGCGCCCACTCCACGTCGCGGAGGCTCGTGACGCGAGCAGGAACCTCGACCCCCTGAACGTCCCAGACCACCACGTCCCCGATCTTCACGCGCAGTTCCTTCGCGACGTCCTGCTCCAGCGAGACCTCCGCGGTCGGTTGGCTGTCACGCGCGGGCGTCTCGCCGAACCATCGTCCGGCGACGACTCGTTCGGAGCTCTGAATCGTATCACGGTAGGTCGACCGGTATTCGCGACGAAGCGCCCAGGCGCCGCCCCGACGCGTCGTGTCCGTCAGGATCTCGGCGATCGTGCGGCCGGCCACGGTCTTGATGCGCATCGTGACGATCGGCGTCGACTGCACGACGTTATACCCGGCGTTCCTGACGATCGACTCGACGCCGGCGTCCTGGTCGTCCTGGACATCGAAGAACAGCAGGTTGCCGCGCGCTGACGACGTCGTGAGATCGAACTGGCGCAGCAGATTGGCCTGCACGAGATAGAGCGTCGTGATGAGGAATGCCCCGAATCCGAGCGAGAGCACCACGGCGCGCGTCTGGTTTGCCGGACGGTACAGGTTCGCGACGCCCTGGCGCACGACGTAGGGCCACCCCGCGCGCAGCGCGCGCCGCGCGATGGCGGACAGCACGATCGCGCTGAGGAGCAGCACGACCAGGACCGCGGCGATACCCGCACTCATCCAAAGCGCGGTCTTGAGTGTGGGTGAGCGCCACGCCGCGAGGGCGACGACGCTCGCGGCGAGGGCGAGGTTCACCAGCGCGCGCGGCCAATCGCGCAGCCCGGCGGTCAACGGGGCGCTGTCCAGGTCACGGCGAAGCGCTTGCAGCGGCGACACGTTCCGGAGCGCGAGAAGCGGCCGGAGCGCGAACACCATCGCGACCCAGACCCCGAGCGCGAGTCCCACGAGGATCGCCTTCGGCGCGAGCGAGACGGTGACATCTACGGGCAGGAAGTCCCGAACGGTGAGCGGGAGCGCATACTGAATGGCGACGCCTAACGCCGCACCCACCGCGGCCCCCACGAGGCCCATGACCGCCGCCTGGAGCACGTAGATGATGAGCACCTGGCGGCTCGTCGCGCCCAGGCAGCGGAGCACGGCGACCGTGTCGATCTTTCGTGCGACGAAGGCATGCACACCGCTCGCGACGCCAATTCCGCCGAGCAGCAGCGCGACGAGCCCCACGACGCCGAGAAAATCGCTGAGCTGGTCGATGGACTCGGTGAGGTTCACTTCGTTCTCGACGACTGTCCGCGCCCGCACGCGATTGCGCTCGAGCCGTTGACGGAGCGGTGTGAGCCACGTACCCGGATCGGTGCCCTCGGGCAGCTTGGCGAACGCCTCGTAGTCCGCGCGGCTCCCAAACGTGAGCAGCTTCGTCTCGGCCAGGTGGGACGTCGGGATGAACACTCGCGGGCCGATCGTCGCCGAGATTCCCGGGTCGCCCGGCACGTTCACGAGCGCCCCAATGATGGCGAATTTGGCGTAGCCAAGCGTGAGCGTGTCGCCCACACGCGCCTCGAGCGTGATCAACAACGACTGGTCCACGAGGGCGTTCCTGCCATTCTGCAGCTGCGCCCATCGGCCGGCCGGCGATGTCGTGATGGTGCCGTAGAACGGATACTCGGGCGTGATCGCACGTACCTGCACGAGTCGCGTGCCGCCACTCCGTTCCACGAGGCCCATGGACGCGAACGTGGTCTGTCGCGCGAATCGAATGCCGGTCTGGCGAAGCGAATCGAGAATCGAGTCGGCCTTCGGCGTGAAGTCTCCCTGGCGCGCTCCGAACGCAACGTCGCCACCGAGGAGCGCGCGGGATTGCTCGCGAACCGACTCGGTGACGTTCGAGGCGAACGAATCGATCGCAACGAGCGCCGCGACACCTAACGAGATCGACGACATGTAGAGCAGCAGCCGCCGTCGGGCGGTGCGGCTCTCGCGCCAGGCGAGTGAGAGGAGTGCGCGCGACAACGTCTTGAGCGATCGTCGACGGGGAATGTCGGCGTCGTGAAAGGGGAGCGTCGGCATTAGGGTGCTCACGCGACCTCCTCATTGTCGGGAATCGGGAATCGGGAATCGGGAATCGGAACGACCGCTTGCGATTCCCGATTCCCATCTGCCCGCTGGTCGCGGGCTCCCGCCGATTCCCGATCCTCCACAACCACCCCATCCGCCAATCGAACCATTCGCCGCGCGCGGCCGGCCAACGTCAGATCGTGCGTGACGAGCACGACGCTGGTTCCCGATTCACGGTTCAGCTCCTCGATCAGCTCGACGATGCGCCCGCCGGTGTTGGCGTCGAGATTGCCGGTCGGCTCATCGGCGAACAGGATGCGTGGCCGGTTGGAGAACGCACGGGCAATGGCGACGCGCTGCTGTTCGCCGCCGGACAGCTGGGAAGGGAAGTGGTCCATGCGGTCGCGCAGCCCGACGCGCGTCAACAGCTCGACCGCACGCCCGGATGCGCCACTCTCGCCGCGCAACTCGAGCGGAACCTGCACATTTTCGAGGGCGGTGAGCGTGGGAATCAGTTGAAAGCTCTGGAAGATGAACCCAACTTTCTCACCACGGAGCTTCGCGCGCTGGTCCTCCGTGAGGCTGCCCAGGTCCACGCCGTCGAGGATCACGGTGCCTCTGGACGGGGTATCGAGACCGGCGAGCAGTCCGAGCAGCGTCGTCTTACCGCTTCCGGATGGCCCGACGATCGCGACGAACGCGCCCTGTGGCACCGCGAACGAGACGTCGCGCAGCACCGTGAGCTGGTGCGAGCCGCTCTGGAATTCCTTGGTCAACTCTCGAGCAACGAGCATGCGTATTCTGCTGGTCCTAGTGCTGTGTGCCTGTGCGGGCGGTTCGAGCGGAAAGGCTCCGGACTCTGGTCGGGCGGGAACCGGGAACCGGGAACGGGGAACCGTGCCCTCCGCGAGCGGGGCGCAAACTGGTGCCGGGAGTGACAGTTCCCAGTTCCCAGTTCCCGGTTCCCGGTCGGCCCGGAAGACGGTACTGATCGTAGGTACCAGCCTTACCGCGGGCCTTGGGCTGGATCCCGAAGAGGCATACCCGGCGCTCCTCCAGCGCAAGGCGGATTCGCTCGGCCTTCATGTCGAGATCGTGAACGCTGGTCTCAGCGGAGAGACCTCGGCCGGAGCGTTGCGACGCATGGACTGGCTCCTGAGAGGACCGGCCGACGTCGTGATCATCGAGACCGGAGCGAACGATGGGCTGCGTGGGCTGGACGTCGACTCGACTCGCGCGAACCTGCGGTCGATCGTGGGCAAAGTGAAAGCGGCGCGTCCCGCCGCGCGGATTCTCCTCGCGCAGATGGAGGCGCCGCCGAATCTTGGAGCGAAATATACGAGTGCGTTCCATGCCATGTATCAGGACGTTGCAAGAGAAACGGCCACCGAGGTGATGCCATTTCTGCTCGCGGGGGTCGCGGGAATCGCGAGCCTCAACCAGCCGGACGGCATGCATCCGAACGAGAAGGGCGAGCAGATCGTGGCGAACAACGTGTGGGCTGCGCTCGAGCCGGTGCTCAAACAGCTTGACGCAAGCCCGACAGCCAGCTAAAATCAAAGGCTGTTTCATCTTACGCTAAGCACTGAATCGCACCTTTCACCGTTGGACTGATCGTTATGGCAATGCCCGCCACCCAGATCCGTCGGGGTATGGTCCTCGTTTTCGAGGGCGAGCCCTGTCGGGTCATCGAGTTCCGTCATCACACCCCTGGCAACCTGCGCGCGATGGTGCAGGCGAAGCTCAAGAATCTCCGAACGGGCTCGAGCTTCGAGCATCGGTTCCGCGCTGCGGACTCCATCGAGAAGGCGTCGATGGAGACGCATGATCTCGAGTTCATGTACCAGGGTGGCGACACGTACCACTTCATGAACGTCGAGAATTACGATCAGCTCGAGATGGACGAGGAGATGCTTGGCGACAACGCGCAGTGGATGCAGCCGGGCATGCGGATCGTGGCCGAGTATTACGACGGCCGACCGATTGGGATTCAGCTGCCGAATACGCTGACGCTCGAGGTGGTCGATACCGCCCCGGTGATGAAGACGGCCACGAAGACGGCGTCCTCGAAGCCGGCCAAGCTCGAGAACGGCGTCACGGTGAACGTGCCCGAGTTCGTGAGCGTGGGCGAGAAGATTCGCGTGAACCCGACCACCGGCGAGTATCAGGACCGCGCGAAGTAACTGTTGGGCGGCCGGGTGCGAGCGAAGGGCGGAGCGGTTGATTCGATTCGCTGGCCCAATTACTATGAAAGTCTTCGCCGCCAAATCGGTTGCGAGACAGCCGAGCTTCGGTTTCGCGATTGTTGCTCGGCAACATGGTGACTGTAGCTCAACCGGTTAGAGCACCGGACTGTGGCTCCGGGGGTTGGGGGTTCAAGTCCCCTCAGTCACCCTTTATGTCTAGGTCCGTAGCTCAATTGGTAGAGCACCGGTCTCCAAAACCGGCGGTTGGGGGTTCGATTCCCTCCGGGCCTGCTGTCGGGAATAGGGAATCGGGAATAGGGAATCGAGACAAACGGCGAGTTCCAAGTAGGTCGTAGTAGTACTGAGTAGTGAGCTTCGAGGCGGTATCGTCTAGGGGACTAGGACACAGCCCTCTCAAGGCTGGAACACGGGTTCGAATCCCGTTACCGCTATTCGCACGAGGGGTCTTGGTTCGGGGTTCGGGGTTTCGCGGCTGCTTCTGCCTCGCGTCTCGGACGGAGGCCGGCCGAGCCTCGGACCCCGATTGATTGGCCCCATCGTCTATCGGTTAGGACGCGACCCTTTCAAGGTCGAAAGACGGGTTCGATTCCCGTTGGGGCTATCGCGGCGGGTCGCGTTAGGCGTCGAAGTAGTTAGGCAGTGGATGTGGAGTTGGGGCTGTAGCTCAGCTTGGTTAGAGTGCCGGTCTGTCACACCGGAGGTCGCGGGTTCGAGCCCCGTCAGCCCCGTAG
>Ga0207691_10001590_pt1 | contig 22546 bp, 21 predicted proteins | sample KBSM13metaG_FD_184327 | JGI IMG/M metagenome (GOLD analysis project Ga0207691, IMG submission 184327) | Miscanthus rhizosphere microbial communities from Kellogg Biological Station, Michigan, USA - KBS M1-3 metaG (SPAdes) (version 2) | ecosystem: Host-associated > Plants > Roots > Rhizosphere >... | reverse complement strand
GGCCCATAACCCTGGCGCCGTGCGCTCGCAATAAAGATCGATCATCGAGCCGTGTCCGAAAGTGCGGACTCATGGCGCATGCTAAGTGGCGCATTGTGCCAGACGCTGTGCCACCGCTGATGACCATGTCGTCCTACTTCGCCTCGCGCCGCTTACGCTTCGCCACCTTGGCGGCCTGCTTTCCCAGCGCAGTACGGGTCTTCTTAGGCAGGTGCGCTATCGTTTTCTTCTTTTTGGCAGCAGCAGCGGCCTTCTTGATGTTGCGACGGGCTGCAGCCCTCTGTTTCCCAGTTGCCATAAAGAGTCCTTTACATGAAGATGCAAGAACCGACACTGGTTGACAAGGCTTTCGTGCCTTCGGTTGCATTACGCGAAGAAGACGTCGTGGATACAACCATTTACAATCACGACCTCATAAGAGGGACCGCCGTGTGCAGCACGCGACGGCGCACAGACACCGTCAAGCCGATGGAAGACCTGGATACGATTTTCTCGGAGCAGGGGGCGCTTGCCCGTGCGGTTACAGGGTTTCGTGCGCGCGCCGGCCAGAAAGAAATGGCCCACGCAGTCGCCGATGCGATCGATAAGCACGCAGTACTGATTGCCGAGGCGGGAACGGGAACGGGTAAGACATTTGCCTACTTGGTGCCTGCCCTGTTGTCAGGCGGCAAGGTGATCATCTCGACCGGCACGAAGACGCTGCAGGACCAGCTTTTCGATCGCGACATCCGTGTGGTGCGTGAGGCGCTCAAAGCACCGGTGACCGTTGCCCTGCTCAAGGGACGCAGCAATTATGTTTGTCATTACTACATTGAACGCGCCCAGCACGAAGGACGGTTTCCATCACGCGATGACGCGCGCTATCTGCCTATGATTGCTAATTTCGCGAAGAACAGCGCGACCGGCGATAAAAGCGATCTTGCTTCGGTGCCGGAAAATGCGAGCATCTGGTCGTATGTGACATCGACGCGCGAAAACTGTCTCGGCTCCGAGTGCGCGCATTACGCAAAATGCTTTGTGATGGAAGCGCGTAAGCAGGCGCTCGCCGCCGATGTGGTCGTCGTCAATCATCATCTCTTTTTTGCGGATGTTGTATTGCGCGAGGAGGGAGTGTCCGAATTATTGCCGGCGTCGAACACGATCATCTTCGATGAAGCGCATCAACTGCCGGAGACGGCCAGTCTCTTCTTTGGTCGGACGGTGTCGACTGCTCAGTTGATCGAGCTGGCGCGCGATACGCGCATCGAGGCGGCGGCTGCGGCAAAAGATTTTCAGCCGCTGCCGGACGCGGCGCACGCGCTCGATAAGGCGGCGCGTGACTTGCGGCTTGCGTTTAGTGAGGACAGCGGCCGTTTCCCGTTCCAGGCGCTCGAGCGCAAACGGGACTTCGAGCCTGCGTTGTGTGCAGTCGCGCAGCGCCTGGACGAGCTGCAGTCTGTGCTCGAAGCGCAGGCCGAGCGCAGCGAGGGGCTGCAGAAATCGTGGCAGCGAGCACAGGCGCTTGCTGAAGCGTTACAGAACTGGCGCGATCACGACGACCCGGAGTTTGTGCGCTGGGTCGAGCTCTTCAATCATGCGCTGCATCTCAATGCGACGCCGTTGTCGGTGGCGGCCATTTTTCAGGCGCAGATAGGCGATCACGCGCGTTCGTGGATATTTACATCAGCAACATTGTCGGTGGGTGGCGACTTCAGCCACTACTGTGCCCAGATGGGGCTCGCCGAAGCGGAGGCACGCGCGTGGGAAAGTCCATTTGATTACGCGACGAATGCGTTACTTTATGTGCCCAAAGGTTTGCCGGAGCCGAATACGCCCGATTACACGCGTGCGGTTGTGGCATCCGCATTGCCGGCGATCGAAGCGAGCGGCGGGCGCGCATTCATTCTGTTCACAAGCCTGCGCGCGATGCGCGAGGGCTACGAGCTGCTGAAGGACGCCTTCCTTCAGCGCGGTCTTGATTTTCCGCTGCTGATGCAAGGTGACGGCTCGCGCACCGAACTACTCGAGCGGTTCCGCCGTATCGGCAATGCTGTACTCGTCGGCAGTCAGTCCTTCTGGGAAGGCGTTGATGTACGCGGCGAGGCCTTGTCGCTGGTCGTAATTGACAAGCTCCCATTCGCGGCGCCCGATGATCCGCTATTGGCCGCGCGCATCGAGCGCATTAATCGCGAAGGCCGAAATGCATTCGTCGAGTTTCAGTTGCCGCAGGCCGTCATTACGCTGAAGCAGGGGGCCGGGCGCCTTATTCGCGACGAGGATGATCGCGGAGTTCTCATGATCTGCGACCCGCGGCTCTTCACCAAGGGGTATGGTCGCCGAATACTCAAAAGCATGCCGTCGATGCGCGGCACGCGGGACGTCATGCAGGTCATCGAATTTTTCGCGAGCCACTGAGCGCCGGCGACTTCTACGATCAGGCACCTTGTAAGTATGGAGAGGCCCAGCGCCATGCCAACCACAGCGCGCCCAGCCATAGCAGGACGATGACGGCGGCCGCAACATAATTGCGCGGTCGTGCCTGGCGCTCGTCAATCCAGTTCCTCGCCTGCGTCCGGCACTGCTCGATTACAGGCGGAGGTATGAGCTTGAGCGTGAAATAGATGCCAATCGGCACCAGTATTACATCGTCGAGATAGCCCAGCACGGGGATGAAATCCGGAATCAGATCTATGGGCGACAACGCATAGGCGACGACGATTGTTGCAAGGATTTTTGCGCCAAGCGGCGTCTGCGGGTGTTTGCAACAAAAATAGAGCGCCAGCGTTTCTGTCTTGAGCTGCCGCGCCCACGTTCTTAAGCGCTGAGCGAACGGTTGAGCTTCGCTCATTGGCATTTGTCTCTCCGGCGCGCCGGTAAACAGGCTCGCGCGGTCAGGCGAGCGTCGCCCATAAGTCGTGGCTGTCCGAGCGCACAACTTTCACTGTCGCAAAATGACCCGCTTTGATATTCGGCGACGGCGTGATGTGGACGACGCCGTCGATATCCGGCGCATCAGCGCTGCTGCGTGCGATCCCGCCGGTGGCAGTCACTTCGTCCACAAGCACGGTTATCGTTGTGCCCACTTTGCGCTTCAAGCGCTGCGCGCTGATCGTTTCCTGCACGGCCATGAAGCGCGCTTTGCGTTCTTCTCGCAGGTCAGCGGGCACGGGATCCGCAAGTGCGTTGGCCGCTGCACCCTCGACCGGTGAATATGCAAAGCAGCCGACGCGATCGAGCTGGGCTTCTTCGAGAAACGCGAGCAGTTCTTCGAATTCCGCTTCTGTCTCTCCCGGAAAACCAGCGATGAAAGTGCTGCGCAGTGTGATGTCGGGGCAAATCTCGCGCCAGCGTTTGATGCGCATCAGATTATTCTCGGCACTTGCGGGACGCTTCATCGCGCGCAGTATGCGGGGGCTTGCGTGCTGAAGCGGGACATCGAGGTAGGGCAGAATGCGGCCCGCCGCCATCAAAGGAATGACTTCGTCGACATGTGGATAGGGATAGACGTAGTGCAAGCGTACCCAGGCGCCAAGCTCACCGAGCGCGGTTGCAAGCTCCGTCATGCGTGTCTTGAGCGGGCGCCCGCCCCAGAAGCCGGTCCGGTACTTCACATCCACGCCGTAAGCGCTCGTGTCCTGTGATATCACGAGGAGCTCTTTGACGCCGGCCTTCACCAGCTTTTCCGCTTCCTGCATGACATCGCCCACCGGCCGGCTCACCAGGTCGCCTCGCAGCGACGGAATAATGCAGAATGTGCATCGGTGATTGCAGCCTTCTGCAATCTTGAGATACGCATAGTGGCGCGGGGTCAGCTTGACGCCTATGCCGGCGTCCGCTGCAGGAATCAGATCAGTGTACGGGTCGTGGCGCTGCGGCAGGTGAGTGTGCACCGCAGTCATCACTTCTTCGGTTGCATGCGGGCCAGTGACTGCGAGCACCCGTGGATGCGTTGCCTTGACGATGTCGCCCTTTGCGCCTAGACAACCGGTGACAATCACCTTGCCGTTTTCGCTGAGCGCTTCGCCGATCGCATCCAGAGACTCTTCCACGGCTGCGTCGATGAAACCGCAAGTGTTTACGACGACGAGATCAGCGTCCTTGTAGGTAGGCGCGACGACATAACCCTCGGCGCGCAATTGCGTGAGGATGCGCTCGGAATCAACGAGTGCTTTGGGGCAGCCGAGGGATACGAAACCGACTTTAGGCGCGGCGCGCGGCCGCGCGCGCTGGTGCTCAGGTCCCGCTTTTCTTGGCGTCATCATCCTTGGGCGACGCGCCGCCTGCGGGCGCGTTTGCGGGCTCGTCGCGCGGCGCCGGCGCGAAAGGATTCGCAGCGGCGAAATTCGGAAACGGAAATTGTCCGAATAGGTTACGCGTCTGCTTTTGCAACTGCTGTTGCATGTCGAGGAAGGCGCTCGCGCTCTGCTCGAGGTAGCTTCCCATCAAGCCCTGGATCGCCGGGCCCTGCATCTTGACGAATTCGCTCCATGCATCAGCGTTCGGGAGAGCGGTGCCACCGTAGAATGCGCCTGAGCGTTCCTGCAATTTTTTCTGGATGTCCACGAACGTCTGCACATTCTTCTCGAGGTAGTTGCCCATCATCCCTTGCATGGCATTGCCGTAGAAACGGATGATCTTGGACAGCACATCGCAGGAAAACATCGGCGCTCCTTCGCCGCTTTCCTCATCGAGAATGATCTGCATGAGGATGCTGCGCGTCAGATCGTCCTTGGTCTTCGCATCTTCGACTTTGAAGTCGACATTGTCGAGTACGAGCTTTTTGACGTCCGCAAGCGTGATATAGCTGCTCGTCGTGGTGTCGTACAGCCGGCGGTTCGGATACTTTTTAATTATCCTGGTGGCTTCAGCCATGGCCGGCCTCTGTTATGCGCTGCATCGAAGAATGGAAGCGTGATGTGCCGCGTCGGCACTCCGTCCACGTGTGTCGCTGCATTATAGCTGACTGCCGGCGCTGCGCCCGATTTCTGCATTGCTTATCTACGCACCTTACTGCATGTGCTGACCGCCATTGATCGCGATATTCGCACCGGTTACAAATGCGGCTTCGTCGGAGCACAAGTACGCAACGAGTCCGGCCACTTCCTCCGGTCTACCCAGGCGGCCGATTGGAATTTGCGGAACAATCTTGGAGTCGAGCACTTCCTTCGGAATGGCCATCACCATTTTGGTGCCGATGTAGCCCGGCGAAATCGTATTCACCGTTACACCCTTGCGCGCCACCTCGAGCGCGAGCGCTTTGGTGAAACCATGCATGCCGGCCTTGGCGGCTGAATAATTCGTCTGGCCGAAGGCGCCTTTCTGACCATTGACCGACGACACATTGATAATGCGGCCCCAGCCGCGCTCAACCATGCCATCGCACACCGGTTTTGACATATTGAATACGCTGTCGAGGTTCGTACGCATGACGGCGTCCCAGTCGATTTTGCCCATCTTCTTGAAAGTCACATCGCGGGTGATGCCCGCATTGTTGACGAGCACGTCGACGGGACCGCTTTCCGCCTCAATTTGTTTTATGGCTTTTGTGCACGAGTCGAAATCGGCGACATCGACGGGAACCGCGCCGAAGTCATGGCCTTGTTTCTTCATATCGGCTAGCCAGTCTTTGGCCTTCGTATTGCCCGGCGACGAAGTCGTGACGACCTTGTATCCCATTTTTGCGAGCTTGATGCAGATCGCTTCTCCCAATCCGCCCATGCCACCGGTGACGACTGCTACTCGATTTGCCATAACCTTCTCCTCGACAAGAAAAAATCCAGCCTAACACGTCTGCCGGCGGGGTTTTATTAATTGCTGACTAATCGCTCCGCGCGCGGACATAACGTCCCGGAGCCGGCTCAATCGGCGGATAGTATGCATTTCCGGGCTCTGCTCGAGCCGGCACGCGTTGACCGCTGTGCTGCGCGAGCCAGGCCGTCCAATCAGTCCACCAGCTTCCCGGGTGCAGTTCCGCGCGTTTCAACCATTCGCCCGCCTCAGGCGGATTGGCGTCCGAAGTCCAGTAGTTGCGGCGACGCTTGGAAGCGGGATTCACCACGCCGGCGATATGTCCGCTCGCAGCGAGCACGAACTTGATGTCTCCACGCAGCAGTTGGGTGCTCTGATAAGCAGTCTTCCAGGGCACGATGTGATCTTCACGAGTAGCCAGAATGTACGTCGGCAGATTAACCCGTCCGAGATCGACCGGTTGGCCACACATCGTAAGCTTGCACGGCACGCGAAGATTATTTTCCAGATAAGTGTTGCGCACGTAGTAGACGAACATCGCACCGGGCAGGTTGGTGCTGTCGCTGTTCCAGTAAAGAAGATCAAACGCTGCGGGATTGCCGCCTTTGAGGTAGTTATTAACGACGTAATTCCAGATTAGATCGTTTGCGCGCAGACTCGAGAATGTCAGCGCAAGCTCCTTGCCGCGCAGCACTCCACCCGCCGCGAAATCGTGTTCGCGCTGCTTCACATACCCTTCATCGATGAATACCGAGAGCTCCCCCGGTTCCGAGAAGTCGAGCATCGTCGTCAGCAGCGTGCAGCTCGCCGCCGGCCGCTGATTCTGTGCCTCGAGCACAGCGAGGGCAGCGCCGAGCAGCGTTCCACCGACGCAAAAGCCGAGAACATTCGTCTGATCGACGCCGCAGATATCCCGTGCGACATCGATTGCCTTGATCACACCATCGGCGAGATATTGATCCCACGTGAGGTGACCCATGTCTTCGGGCACGTTGCGCCACGAAACCATGAACACGGTGTAGCCCTGCGACACTGCGTATCCGACAAAGCTGTTCTCCGGCTGCAGATCGAGAATGTAGAATTTGTTGATGCACGGCGGAACCATGACGAGCGGCCGCGCAAATACGGTCTGGGTCGTCGGCAGATATTGAATAACCTGCATCAGGTCATTCTCATAGACGACGGCGCCCGGCGTTACCGCGATGTTGCGTCCGATCTCGAACGCCGACTCGTCAGTCATCGAGATGCGGCCTTTGTCGAGATCCGCTTTCAAATGCTCGAATCCACGCAACAGGCTTTCGCCCTTCGTCTCCGCGGCAAGCTTGATGACTTCAGGATTGGTTGGCGGGAAATTCGCCGGGGCGGCGGCATCGATTAACTGCCGCGTAAAAAAACGCAGCTTGTTTTTTGTCGGCGCATCGAGATGCGCCGCTTCCACCGCTTCGGTCATCCAGCGCGAATTAATCAGGTACGCCTGTTTCAGATAATCGAAGAAGGGCAATCGTTGCCACTCTTCGGCGCTGAACCGGCGGTCAGTCTTTTCCGGCGCAACCACCGGTGCGACAGCAGGACTGCCATCCGCTGCGCGCGTCAGATTCATCCATAGCTGCATGTGCTGCTGGTAATAACGTTGCTGCATTTCCGCGAAGATCGCCGCGTCGTGTTGCAATCCTGCGGTGAGTGATTTCACCATTTCCGAACTATCAGTGCGTGGCTGCGCGGACAGAGAGCCCATCACCTGTTCGGCGAGCTTGCGGCTCGCGTTGCTGAGACCGTCGAACAACGCCTGCGGTGAGGGCGGCGGTGATGCGGCCGGATTGGAACCGTCTTGTGTCATGACTAGCCGTTGGGGATGAGGGATTCTGCGTGGCGACGTTTAGTGTGTCAAGAATGCGCGCTGCGCCTCAATGCAGCATCGTGCCCACTCCCCAGATCGTCCCGACACCCGCGCTGATCAATGTTATCTGCTGCAGCGAAGCCTGGATCTCCGGCCGGCGGTGCAGGCCGGGGATCAGATCGGCGACGGATACGTACAACATGCTCGCGGCAGCCAGGGCAAGCAGCGACGGGATTGACGCCTGCAGCGTTTGCAAAGCGAAGTATGCGAGTACGCCGCCCGTCAGCATCGCGAAGCTCGACAGTGCGTTGAAGGCAAGTGCACCGCGCTTGCTGTAACCGGAATGCAGCAGCACCAGAAAATTTCCAACTTCCTGCGGTACTTCGTGTGCAACGATGGCGATCGCGGTGACGAGCCCGAGCTTGATGTCCGCAAGAAATGCGGCAGCGATCAATATGCCGTCGACGAAATTATGGAACGTGTCGCCGATCATAACCATGAGGCCGCTGCGGCCATGATCATGGGCCGGCGGTGTCTCATGCGCTTCGCATTGTTCTTCATGGCAGTGCCGCCAGAGCACCAGCTTCTCAAGGACAAAAAAGAGCAGGATGCCCGCGAGTATCGTGCCTGCCGTTTGCTCGACACTGCGAGTGATCTCAAACGCATGCGGAAGGATGTCTAGAAAGACAGCGCCGAGCAGGGCTCCGACCGCATAGCTGATAAGCATCGGCACATGAGCGGCACGCGCATTCAGCGCGAACAGGGCGGCCGCGCTGACGCTGAGAAGACCGCCGACAACACTGGTCGCAATGATCCACGCAAGGACCGACATTGCACGCACGCCGCAAAGAGGAGGCGCGCATTATAAATCAGGCGTTGCTGCCAGCCGGTTATTTATCCGCAAGCCAGACAAGCGCCGCCATGCGTCCTGTGAGGTGGTCGCGCCGATAGGAGTAGAACCGCGTGCTGTCCCGGTAGGTGCACAGGCCGCCGCCGCTGATTTGACGCACGCCGCAGCGCGCGAGCCGCTGACGCGCGAGAAGGAAGAGGTCGGCCAGCCATTTCCCGTTCGCATGCGGCGTGAAGCCGGCGGCGGCCGCGTCATCGAAGCGAAGGAAGGCGTCGCGAACGTCTGCGCCGACTTCGAACGCGGACGGACCAATTGCAGGGCCGAGATGCGCGAGCACGTCTGCAGCTGCAACGTTCATTGTGGTAATGGCGTTTTCGACGACACCCGCGCTTAAGCCGCGCCAACCCGCATGCGCAACGCCGACCACGGTCCCATGCGTGTCACATAACAGCACCGGCAGGCAATCGGCGATCATGACGGCGCATACGGTGCCGGGATGTCGCGCCACACTGGCATCGGCTTCCACTTCCTCACTCACGTCGTCAGCGCAGACGACACGCGTTCCATGGACCTGACGCAACCACGCCGGCTCAGTCGGCACGCGAGTACGCAAGGTCGCACGGTTGGCAGCCACTGCCGTCGCATCATCACCTGCACGCCATCCGAGATTCAACGTCGCATGATTACCGGTACTGACACCGCCGTGGCGGGTCGTAATGAGACTGCGTACGTTTGGGGGCGCCGGCCAGTCGGGCTCTATCCAATCGTGATCCGGGGGCACGACGTTACTGCGCTTCAAGGGCGCCGAGCAGGACGCGGAGATCGGACGGCGGATCGACTTTCCATGCGACCGGCTCGCCGCTTGCAGGATGCTCGAATTCAAGCCGCTCGGCATGCAGCGCTTGGCGGGTGAATGCAGCAAGTATCGGGTCGGCGCTGCGTTTCCTGCCGTACACCGGATCGCCCACCAGCGGATGTCCCAGTGATTGCATGTGCACGCGGATCTGATGCGTGCGTCCGGTTTCAAGACGGCAGCGCAGCAACGTCGCATGCGCGAAATTGCGGAGCACTTCGTAGTGTGTCGTGGACGCGCGCCCGCGAGATGCGACCGCCATGCGCGTGCGTAGAGTCGGGTGGCGTCCGATCGGCGCATCGACCTTGCCCGCGCGCGTGACCTTGCCATGTACAAGAGCAAGATATTCACGCTTGACGGTTCGAGTCTGCAGTTGTCGCACCAGACTCGTCTGCGCTTCCAGCGATTTCGCAACGACCAGCAAGCCGCTTGTCTCCTTGTCCAGCCGATGCACGATGCCGGCGCGCGGTACACCTTGGAGTTGCGGCGAATGCGCGAGCAAAGCATTGAGCAGAGTCCCGCTCCAGTTGCCGCGGCCCGGATGCACGACGAGGCCGGCCGGCTTGGCGATGACGATCACAGATGAATCTTCATGCACGATGTCGAGTGCAATGATTTCGGGCGCAGCAGCACTCGCTGCCGGATCGGCGATCGGATGTAGGACGACCTGTTCGCCGCCGCACACTTTGATTTTGGGCAATGCGGGCTTGCCATCGAGCGCGACACGCTGCTGCCGGATCCATGCGGCGAGTCGCGTGCGCGAGAATTGTGGCAGAAGATGCGCCAGCGCAATATCGAGTCGCTGGCCCGCTAATGTGGCGGGCAACACCAGGCTCACCGGTTTTTCCGCAGCGTGCGTTGCGATATAATTAGGCGTTTTCGACGCGGGGTTCATTTTTATGCGTTCAAGTGTAGCTTTAATTCTTTTGCTATGCCTTACGGCGTGCGGCCTCTTGCCGGAGCAGGTGGACGAAACCAAAAGCTGGTCTGCCAGCAAGCTCTACAGCGAGGCGAAATCCAATCTGAACGAAGGCAGCTACGAAAAGGCGATCAAGCTCTACGAGAAGCTGGAGGCGCGCTACCCCTATGGTCGCTACGCGCAACAGGCGCAAGTCGAGATCGCGTACGCGTACTACAAGGACAAGGACGTCGCTTCGGCGATCGCCGCCGCCGACCGTTTCATCAAGCTCCATCCGAATCATCCGAGCGTCGACTACGCGTACTATCTCAAAGGGCTTGCCAACTTCAACGACGATCTTGGCGTGTTGGGCAAAATTACCAGCTCGGTGACCGGTCAGGACATGACCGAGCGCGATCCGAAATCATCGCGCGAATCGTTCGACGCATTCCGCGATCTGGTAACGCGTTTCCCAACCAGCAAGTACACGCCGGATTCCATCGAGCGCATGAACTATCTTGTGAATGCGCTCGCATCGCATGAAGTTCACGTCGCGCGTTATTACATGAAGCGTGGCGCGTATGTGGCAGCCGCCAATCGCTGCCAGTATGCGCTGACCACATATCCTCGCGCGCCGGCGAATGAAGAGGGCTTGCTGCTGCTGGTTCAGGCGTACGACAAACTCGGCATGACTGATTTGCGCAACGACGCCGAGCGGGTAATGAAGACGAATTTTCCGGACAGTAAATATCTCACCGGCAAAGTGGACCGGAGCGCGCCGTGGTGGCAGATCTGGAACCTCAACTAAGCAGCTCCCCGCTAACGCAATAATTTACGCGTGACGGTCATCAGCTCATCGATGGCCGGGCCGCCGCGGTTCAAGCGGATCGCCGACTGGACACATCCGCGCGCGTGATCCTCGAGTAAATGCAGCGCGACTGCGTCAAGGGCCGCGCGCATTGCGGCGAGCTGAGTAATCACATCCACGCAGTACCGGTCTCCCGCGATCATGCGAGCGACGCCGCGCACCTGACCCTCGATACGGTTAAGCCGGCTCAGCAGTGCGGTTTTATGCGGTTGAACGACGCGCTTCCCCGTCTGCGCGCTACGCTGCTTCATACCCTGCGTCCTCGACTGCCTGCCTAAACTGCGCCGGTTGCGCACGTGCCGCGTCGTACACGACTGTCGCCTGACCGTTGTCGAGGCGCACGTCGACGCTTTTCACCCCGTCGATGGCGGCCAGCACTTTCCTCACGCTATTCGTACAGCCGGAACACGTCATTCCGTTGATCTGCATGACTGTCGTTTCCATAAGCTCTCTCCAGACTGATCAATGTTGTGGTGCGGGTTTCCAGCGCCTCAACAACAGCGAGTTGCTGATGACGCTTACCGAGCTCAACGCCATTGCGGCGCCCGCAATGACGGGGTTCAGCAGGCCGAACGCCGCCAGCGGCAGGCCGAGCACGTTATAAAAGAATGCGAAGAACAGGTTCTGCCTGATCTTTCGCAGCGTGGCGCGCGATAGATCTATCGCATCGACCACACTAATCAGGTCGCTGCGCATCAATGTGATGTCCGCCGCATGGATTGCGATGTCCGAACCGGCGCCAATCGCAAAGCTTACATCTGCCGCGGCAAGCGCCGGCGCGTCGTTGATGCCATCACCGACCATGCCGACGACGCGCCGCCCGGACTTCATCGCCATCACCTGTTCAGCTTTCTGATCAGGCAGCATTCCGGCGCTGTAGCGGCTAATGCCCGCGGATTCTGCAATGGCCCTCGCGGTCGCGACATTGTCACCTGTGAGCATGATGGTATCGATGCCGATAGCCGCCAGCATCTGCACCGCGCGGCGCGAAGTGGGCCGCAATTGATCCTGTAAGGCGATCAGTCCAATCGCATTGCTGCCTTCGGCGACGGCGACGACCGTTTTACCGCTTCTCTGAAGTGCGTCGAGCGCAGGCGCGGTAACCATTATGCTGTTCTCGGCAAGATAAGACGGTGTGCCCAATATGAGCTCACGATTGCCTTCCGTCGCGCGCACGCCCTTACCCGCCGCCGATTTGAACGCAGTCATTGGAAGCGGGGTGACGTCGTGTGCACTTGCGTAATCGCGGATTGCACGCGCAAGCGGATGATTCGATCCGTGCTCGAGCGTCGAGGCGACTTGCAGCACATCAGCGGTGCTGCGGCCGCCGAGCGCAACAACATCCGTAACCTGAGGACGCCCCTCAGTCAGCGTGCCCGTTTTGTCGACGATGAGTACATCGAGCTTGCCCGCCGCCTCAAGCGCCGTAGCGTTCTTGACAAGGATACCGGCGCTCGCGCCGCGACCACTGCCGACCATGATTGCCGTCGGCGTGGCCAGACCGAGCGCGCAAGGACAGGCGATGACGAGGACTGCAACGGCATTGATCAGGCCGTTTGCGAAATTACCGGTATAGAGCCACCATCCGGCCGCCGTCACGATAGAAAGGCCGACCACGACTGGAACAAAGATGCTCGAGACGCTATCAGCAAGGCGCTGGATCGGCGCTTTAGAGCCTTGCGCCTCTTCAACCATCCGTATGATTGCTGCAAGCGCAGTGGCGGCGCCAACGCCCGTTGCCCGGCACCGCAGCAGTCCATCTTCGTTGATGGTGCCGGCGAAGACTTTGGCGCCGGCAGCCTTCGCGGCCGGAACGCTTTCTCCCGTGAGCATCGCTTCATTGACCGATGACGCCCCGTCAACGACGACGCCATCGACCGGCATGGCAGCGCCGGGGCGAACTACAAAAATTTCGCCGGCTCGAATCGTACTCACATCAGCTGCGACCGGTTCGCCATTACGCTCGACCAGTGCAGTCTTCGGTTGGAGCTTGATCAACGCCTCGATGGCGGCTGACGTTCTGCCCCGTGCGCGCGCTTCGAGCAGCTTGCCCATGAGTATCAATGTGATGATTGCGGCGCTCGCTTCAAAATAAACGTGGTGGGGCAGGTTCCACAGAGTGACGGCCGCGCTGAATAAATAGGCCATGCTGCTGCCGAGCACGATGAGAACATCCATGTTGGCGCCGCCCCCGCGCAGGGCGTGCCATGCGCCAATATAGAACCGCCGTCCTGCCCAGAACTGCACGGGTGTTGCTAATGCAAGCTGCAGCCAGCGCGGCAGCAGCTCGGCATGGCTGCCGCCAAGCATAAGCGGCATTTGCAGGAGCAGCGGCATCGTGAGGGCAAACGCAATCCAGAAGTGCCGCTGTTCATTAGCGTATTGAGCGGCACGGCGCGATTGTTCTTCATTACGAGTGCCGGCCGTTACCAGCCGCGCCTGGTAGCCCGCTTTGTGCACCGCGTCGATCAATGTCTCAACGCCGACATTCCTATTGACGGAAACACGCGCTTTTTCCGACGCGAAATTCACCGTCGCGGCAACGCCGGGAACGCGATTCAGAACTTTCTCGATACGCGCGGCGCACGCGGCACATGTCATGCCCTCTAGGGAAAGTTCGACTTGATTAGAAGCAGGCACTGACACAATGGACCGGAGCTAGGACTTGTAATGTCCCAGTATAAACCCCCGGGGGGTATATCGTAAAACGCCGGTCAGCGATAGCCTGCGCGCAGCCGGATGCGTGTGCCAGGTACACGCGGACTAGCGAGTGTGTACGGGCACGCCGGTTTTCGCGGTCAACTCTTCTATACTGACTCCCGGCGCAAGCTCAACAAGGTCGAGACCGGCGCCGGTAACGTCTAACACGGCCAAGTCAGTGATGATCCGGTCGACGACGCCGGCGCCGGTGAGCGGCAGCGTGCATTGCCGGAGTATCTTATGGCCGCCACCCTTCGCTGTGTGCTCCATGATAACCACAACACGCTCGACGCCGGCGACGAGATCCATCGCTCCGCCCATGCCTTTGACCATCTTGCCGGGGATCATCCAGTTTGCGAGATCACCGTGCTCAGACACCTGCATCGCGCCCAGTATTGCCAGATTGATGTGGCCGCCGCGTATCATCGCGAATGAATCAGCGCTCGAGAAAAAACTGCTGCCGGGAAGTGTGGTCACGGTCTGCTTGCCCGCGTTGATGAGGTCGGGCTCGACTTCGAATTCACGCGGGAAGGGCCCGATGCCAAGCAACCCATTCTCAGATTGCAGCCACACCTCCATGCCCGCCGGAATGTAGTTGGCGACCAGCGTCGGCAGCCCGATGCCGAGATTCACATAGTACCCATCACGCAGTTCGGCAGCCGCGCGCTCGGCCATTTGATTGCGGTCCCAGGCCATGCTCAATCCTTCCTTACGGTGCGTTTCTCGATGCGTTTCTCAGGATGCGCGTGATGCACAATGCGCTGTACGAAGATGCCCGGGGTATGGATTTGATCCGCGTCGAGATCGCCGGTTTCTACCAGCACTTCGACTTCCGCGACTGTCAGCCGGCCGGCCATGGCCACTACCGGATTAAAGTTGCGCGCAGTTTTGTTGTAGATGAGGTTGCCGGCCTTGTCGCCTTTCCACGCTTTGACGAGACCGATGTCCGCCGTCAGCGAGCGTTCGAGGACATACTTGTCGCCGTCGAATTCGCGCACTTCTTTGCCTTCGGCGATCATGGTGCCAAGCCCCGTCTTAGTGAAGAAGGCCGGAATGCCGGAGCCGCCGGCGCGAAGTTTTTCCGCCAGTGTGCCCTGTGGCGTGAATTCAAGCTCGAGCTCGCCGGCGAGGAATTGCCGCTCGAACTCGGCATTCTCGCCAACGTAGCTGGAGATCATTCTTTTGACCTGGCGAGTCGCCAGCAATTTGCCAAGGCCGAAGTTGTCCACGCCGGCGTTATTGCTGATCGCCGTCAAATCCTTGCGGCCGGTCTTGACCAGTGCGTCGATTAGCGCCTCGGGAATCCCGCATAAGCCAAAGCCGCCGACCGCGATGGTCTGACCGTCCTTAATAATGTCGGCCAGCGCAGCGTCGGCATTTTCGAATATTTTATTCATCGTATGTGCCTATGGGCTTTACATGAGTATGCGGATCATTCCACTTGAGCGGTTACTCGGGGCGCATCTGCGGGAATAGTATGACATCCCGTATGCTCGGGCTATCGGTCAGTAACATGACGAGGCGGTCGATGCCGATACCCGCGCCGGCCGTCGGCGGCAGACCATATTCAAGCGCCCGTATGTAGTCGGCGTCATAGTGCATTGCTTCAGCGTCCCCGGCCTCTTTCTGTTTTGCCTGCTCTTGAAAGCGCTGAGCCTGATCTTCCGGGTCGTTGAGCTCGGAAAAGCCGTTCGCGATTTCCCGGCCTGCCATGTATAGCTCAAAGCGCTCGGTGAATTCCGGGTCGAGATCATTGCGGCGCGCCAGCGGCGACACCTCCGCTGGATAGTGAAAAATATACGTCGGCTCGAACAACTGCGTTTCTACCGTGTTCTCGAATAGGCTGAGCTGCAGACCGTAGACACCGTCCTGCGCACGGAATGGAATCTTGAGTTCATTGAGCTTCGCTACGAGCGCGTCGCGACTTTTGAGCACGTCGTCGGTGACGGTTGGATGATACCGCTTGATTGCGTCGGCTATGGTTATGCGCTCGAACGGTTTCTCGAGATCCATTTCGCGCCCCTGGTACGTGATGTTCGCTGTTCCCAGCACTGACGTCGCAACCTGACGGAACATCTGCTCGATGAAAGCCATCAGATAATTGTAATTGCGGTGCGCGCAATAGAATTCCAGCATTGTGAATTCCGGATTGTGGCGCGTGGAGATACCTTCGTTGCGGAAATTGCGGTTGATCTCGAAAACCTTCTCGAACCCGCCGACCACCAGCCGTTTGAGATAAAGCTCGGGTGCGATACGCAGGTAGAGCTTCATATCGAGCGCATTGTGATGCGTGACGAACGGGCGCGCGGACGCGCCGCCGGGAATCGGATGCATCATCGGCGTCTCGACTTCAAGATAGCGCTTGTCGAGAAAGAACTCACGTATCGCCTGAATAATCCGTGATCGCTGGACGAAGACAAGCCGCGAGTCCTCGTTGGCGATCAGATCAAGATAGCGTTGACGATAGCGTTGTTCCTGATCAGTAAGCCCGTGAAACTTTTCCGGCAGGGGACGCAGCGATTTCGTGAGCAACAGCAGATTTTTCACGCGAACGGTGAGTTCGTTCGTTTTCGTTTTGAACAAGACACCATCGACACCAATGATGTCGCCGACGTCGTAATGCTTGAACTCCGCGTGCTGTTCCTTACCCGGGTAGCTGTCGGTGATATAGAGCTGGATGCTGCTGCTCATATCCTGGATGGTAGCGAAACTCGCCTTGCCCATAACCCGCTTCAACATGATGCGGCCGGCGACTTTCACCACGACGGGATTGATATCAAGCCAGTCCCGCTCGCTGTCATCGTACTTTTCCAGCAGATCGGCGGCGTAGTTGTCGCGCTGGAATTTGTTTGGAAACGCAATGCCTTTTTCGCGCAATGCGCGCAGCTTGGCGCGCCGCTCGGCGATGATTTGATTTTCGTCGAGTGCGGGACCTGCGGGTTGGTCGCTCATGATTTCCCTGGCGCGAAAGTTAAATGCCTTGCTTCAGGCTTGCGGTAATGAAGTCGTCGAGATTGCCGTCAAGCACGGACTGCGTGTTGCCGATTTCCACGTTGGTGCGCAGATCCTTGATGCGTGACTGGTCGAGCACGTACGAGCGGATCTGATGACCCCATCCAATGTCGGTCTTCGAGTCTTCGAGCACCTGTTTTTCCTCGTTGCGCTTTCTGATTTCGAGCTCGTAAAGGCGTGCCTTCAGCATCGCCATCGCTTCCGCACGATTCCGGTGCTGCGATCGATCGCTCTGGCATTGCACCACGATGCCGCTTGGTTCGTGCGTGATGCGGATGGCGGAGTCGGTCTTGTTGATGTGCTGGCCGCCGGCGCCCGATGCGCGAAAGGTATCAACCCGAAGATCGGCCGGATTGATTTCGATTTCGATCGTGTCGTCGACCTCAGGGTAGACGAACACGCTGGCGAATGACGTATGGCGCCGGTTATTCGAATCGAACGGTGACTTGCGCACGAGCCGGTGTATGCCCGTCTCCGTGCGCAGATGGCCGAAAGCATAATCACCGATTACCTTCATGGTGACGCTTTTCATGCCGGCAACGTCGCCGGGCGATTCCTCGAGCACCTGGACGCGAAACCCTTTGCGCTCGCAGTAACGCAGATACATGCGCTCGAGCGTTTGCGCCCAGTCCTGCGCTTCGGTGCCGCCGGATCCGGCCTGTATGTCGAGGAAACAGTTGTTCGGATCCATCGGATTCGAGAACATCCGCCGGAATTCGACATCCTCAACGGTCTTCTCGACCGCATGGGCATCCTTCTCGATGCTGCGCAAGGAAGCATCGTCGTTCTCTTCGCGCGCCATCGAAAAGAGCTCGCTCGCATCACGCAGATCGCGGTCGAGCTTTTCCATCGTGAACACGAGCGATTCGAGCGTTTTTTTCTCGCGGCCGAGCTCCTGCGCCCGTTTGCTGTCGTTCCAGACAGCCGGGTCTTCGGCTAGTTTGACGACTTCCTGCAGGCGCTGCTGCTTTGCCTCGAAGTCAAAGATACCTCCGCAGCTCGGCGTTGCGCTGGCCAAGGTCCTGCAGTCGCCTTGCGAGAGTGTTGAGTTGTTCTGCTTCCATGAAAACCATCGCGGAAAAAGCGCGATTATACAGGACGCATATGCCTGACCCGCGCGTAAATCGTGCTGTCAAGCAGGTTGCCAGTGCTCGATCGTCAATTGCAGCGCTTGCGATCCATTCCATTCGTTGACTGCGAGCCGATAGATGGCGCGTATCCGATCGGGCAACGCGCCGGCGTGCGAGAACAACATCGCTTCAACCTCATTGGCGCCCCTCAGAAGGCGCACCTTCAGATGCTGCTCGCCGACGACGCGTTGTCGCGCGACGGTAAAGACGTCATCGAACGTGGGTGCGGGCAGCCCTTGGCCCCACACTTGTCCTTCGAGCAGCCGCGCGGCGTCCAGCGTCAAGTGCGCAGCCGGCAAGCTGCCGTCGGTTGCGATGACGCGCTCGAGGTCGAACGGCGTCAGCAGGCCCTGCGCCGTCGCTTCGAATGCGGCTCGAAAGCGCTCGAACTCCGTTTCAAGAATCGTCAGGCCGGCCGCGGCAGCATGCCCGCCAAAGCGGCTCAAGAGCCCGGGTGCGCGTTTGGCGACGAGGTCGAGCGCATCGCGCAGATGCAGCGCGCTTATGGATCGGCCGGAACCCTTGATTTCGCCGTCGTTGCCGCGCGCAAACGCAATAACCGGGCGATTGAAGCGTTCTTTGAGGCGCGACGCAAGAATTCCTATCACGCCTTGATGCCATGCCGCATCGAATAGGCACAGCGTATAACTGTCCTGCGGCGGAATCGCTTCCAGGATTGCCAGCGCGTGTTCGTGCATTTCCGACTCGATGGACCGGCGTTCACGGTTGAGCGCGTCGAGCTCGCGCGCGAGGCGCCCGGCAATTGCCTCATCGTCCGTGATCAGACATTCGATGCCGACTGACATATCGTCGAGCCGTCCCGCCGCATTGAGCCGCGGGCCGAGCACGAAGCCGAGATCGTAGGTCGAGACGCGCGCCGGATCACGGCCTGCCACGCGCAGCAGCGCCGTAATTCCGGGCCAGGATTTTCCGGCGCGGATCCGTTGCAAACCCTGCTGGACGAGTATGCGATTGTTATCATCCAGCTTGACGACATCCGCAACCGTTCCCAATGCCACGAGATCAAGCAGCGCTCCAAGATTCGGTTCAGTGCGCGTCGGACGTATCGCCCTACCGGGCGACTGGGGTACGTTCGCATTCGTGGTTCTATCACTCAAGGCGCCGCGTTGCCGCAGTTCCGCGCGCAGCGCCAGCATGAGATAGAACATCACGCCCACACCCGCCAGGTGCTTGCTCGGAAAACCGCAGACGGCCTGATTTGGATTGATTATGCACAAGGCGTCAGGCAGCGCCGCGCCTGGCAGGTGATGGTCCGTTATCAGCACTCGAATGCCGAGCGCGTTCGCCGCGGCAACCCCATCGACGCTCGCGATACCGTTATCGACGGTGATGATGATGTCGGGGTCCTTGCTCGTCTTGGCGAGCTGCACGATCTCGGGTGTGAGGCCGTAACCGTACTCGAAGCGGTTTGGCACCAGGTAATCGACAACGGCGCCGAACTGGCGCAGGGCTCGAATGCCAACGGCGCACGCCGTTGCACCGTCGGAATCGTAATCCGCAACGATCAGCAATTTCTCCCGCGCCGCTATGGCATCGGCGAGTATGGCTGCCATGCGCTCGAGGTTATGCATTTCGGCCATTCTTGCGAGTCCGCTGAAATCGGTGGATAGCTGCTTCGCAGACGTTATGCCGCGCGCTGCATAGATGCCGGCAAGCAACGGATGGACGCCATGAGCGGTCAAGGCAGCGAGCACCTCCGGCGGCGCCGTGCGCGGCATGATGTTGAGAGTCATCGCGCGTTCACGCCGGTGTCACGTAATCGGTGACACTGCGGGAGCGGCGCCAGATGCGCCACAAGGCGGCTCGATTGAGGGTTGCTTCGATTAGGTGTTCCATGTTGCATGCGACCAGACGCAACAGTGATATCTTTCCGGCGCGCACCGCGCTGAGCAAAGGTTTCACCCAGTTCTGATCCAGACGGATAAGCTCTTCCCGCCAGCGTGCGATGTCGCCGGCACGCAAGGCGTCCGCTGCACCATTGAACACGATGAGATGACTGCGCTCACGCGGCTCTCGCAGCCACTCAGTGCCGGAGGTCGGTAAGTCGGCATCGGGAATGTTCGCTGCTTTCCCGAGTGCCCGGGCGAAATCGTCACCGCCCCACACGGTTATATAGTCGCTCGGTTTTAGCGAGGGCATCCTGCCGCCCCCCCATGGCCAGATACTGTTAACTACCGTTGCGCCACGCGCTTCACGTGCCTCGTTCACGGGATGGGCATGCAATATCATCTGCGCTTCGTTAACGATGCGGTTCCATTCGAGCGCATCGTCACCCTTTGGCAAATGGCCGTCGACGCTGCGATTCATCGCGTGCGCGAGCGGTGTCGTAAGCATACGCGGCACTCCTTCTTTGTGGATGTACCAGTGGCGCGGCGTGGGGGCGAGAAAACGGACGCGATCCTGCGAGAAGTGCTTGTTGAGTGTATCGACAAGCTTAATCGCTTCGTCGCCGGTAAGGTCCTCGATCTGCGCTGACAGGACAAGACGGCTGCGGTCCGCGCGAAGGTGAACCGGATTTGCGCAAAACCAGAAATCTTCCTGTGGATCACCACCGTCTGCCTTCAGCATCAACGGCGCGGCGGGAATGTCCCCGTCGACAGATACGCCAAACTCGTCGCACAGCCACTGATCACAGGAGATGTTTTCGCGCACGCGGGAATCGCCGCGCGCGAACGCCACTTCCAGTTCGGCAAGTCGCAGGTCGCCCGTAGTTTCGCTGCTGGCCCCCGGGGTCAGCAGACCGGGAATCAGCAGAGTGCAATGCATGCGCGGGCCGGCATTTCGCGGCGAGTTTAACATTCGTTTTTTGCGGATTGCATTCAGTCGCAGCAAAGTGCAATCACTTTGTTTGAGCGTGAGTGGCCGGCAGCGGTGCAGCAGCAGTTACGTTATGGCAAACTTGCGCACACACCTCGCGGACCTCACTTGCAACCGTACGAACTCTTCATCGGGCTGCGCTACACGCGTGCCCGGCAGCGCAGCCGCTTCATCTCGTTCATCTCTCTGGTGTCCGTAATCGGCATCGCGCTCGGTATCACGGTGTTGATTACGGTACTGTCCGTTATGAATGGCTTTCAGCGCGAAGTTCGCACGCGCATATTGAGTGTAGCTTCACATGTTCAGATCACCGGTCCGGACAACACGCTGAGCGACTGGCGTGCGATTGCTGATAAAGCGCAGCAGAATAGTCAGGTGGTGGCTGCGGCGCCCTATGTCACTGCACAAGGATTGCTCTCGAGCGGCAGTATCGTCCGCGGCGCCTACATCCGCGGGATACTGCCGGATGCCGAAGAAAAAGTGGCAGACCTCGGGCGACATATGAAGGCGGGTAGCCTTGAGGGCCTGCGACCGGGCGAATTCGGCATCGTGCTCGGCATCGAGCTCGCGCGCGCCCTCGGCGTGCTGCAAGGCGATAAAGTCGTGCTCATCGCACCGCAGGGCCAGGTGACGCCCGCCGGCATCGTGCCCCGCCTGCGCCAGTTCACGGTCGTCGGCATTTTTTCCGTCGACCACTTTGAATACGACTCCGGACTGGCGCTCGTTGATATGGAAGACGCGCAGAAGCTCTTTCGCCTCGAGAATCGCGTGAGCGGCGTGCGCCTCAAGCTCAAAGATCTGTTTGAAGCAACCAGGGTTTCGCGCGAACTATCGCAAAGCCTGGGACCGGAGGCCTACATCACGGATTGGACGCGCTTGAACGCGAACTTCTTTCGCGCGGTGGATATTGAGAAGCGCATGATGTTTCTGATTGTGTTTCTCATCATCGCGGTCGCCGCATTCAACATCGTTTCCAGTCTCTTCATGGCGGTGAAGGATAAGCAGTCCGATATTGCCATTCTGCGTACGCTCGGCGCGAGCCCGGGCAGCGTAATGAAGATTTTTCTGATTCAGGGCGCGTTGGTTGGTCTCATGGGCACCTTACTGGGCGTCGCGGGCGGAGTCGCGCTTGCATCGAACGTCGACGTAGTCGTGCCGTTCATCGAAAACGTGCTCGGCTTCAAATTCCTCGCCAAGGACGTCTATCAGATCAGCGATCTGCCATCCGAGCTGCGGGCAGGCGACGTGCTGAGTACTGCGTTCTTCTCATTCGTGGTCAGCTTGTTGGCCACCATTTATCCGAGCTACCGCGCCGCGAAAATTAATCCGGCAGAGGCGCTCCGTTATGAGTAGCGCCGTTATGCCTCCCGGGAAAAATGCGCTCGAGTGCCGCGACCTGCGCAAGGTCTATATGCAGGGCAAGGTCGAAGTTCAGGTCCTGCTCGGCGTAAATCTGGCGCTCGCACATGGCGAGCATGTTGCAATCGTCGGCGCTTCAGGTTCCGGCAAAAGCACATTACTGCATCTGCTTGGAGGTCTGGACGCTGCAAACGGGGGCGAAGTCATGATCGGCGGGAAGAATATTCAGGTGCTCGACGAAGCCGGGCGCGGCGTGCTGCGCAATGAGCAGCTCGGATTTGTGTATCAATTCCATCATCTCCTGCCCGAGTTCACCGCAATCGAGAACGTGTCAATGCCGCTTTTGATCCGGCGCATGAGCAAGGACGAGGCGCGCACGCGCGCAATCGAAATGCTGCGCAAAGTCGGGCTCGGGCATCGCCTCGAGCACGCCCCCTCAGAATTGTCCGGCGGCGAACGCCAGCGCGTGGCGAT
>Ga0207691_10001588_pt1 | contig 22555 bp, 18 predicted proteins | sample KBSM13metaG_FD_184327 | JGI IMG/M metagenome (GOLD analysis project Ga0207691, IMG submission 184327) | Miscanthus rhizosphere microbial communities from Kellogg Biological Station, Michigan, USA - KBS M1-3 metaG (SPAdes) (version 2) | ecosystem: Host-associated > Plants > Roots > Rhizosphere >... | reverse complement strand
GCGCACCGAGTCCATGTTGGCCGGGTCGGCCCCGGACTCGATGATCGACGACACGAACGCGGCGAACGTGGGCGCCGACCAGCCGCGTTGCGGCGACAGTTCGGTGTGGACGAAGTCCAGGCCATGGAACGGGTGATCCTTGTTTTCGATGCGCCCGAACATGTGCACGCCACAGCCCGTGCAGGCGTGGCGCTGGATCGTCGCCTTGTCGTCCACGACCTTCAGCTTGTCCGCGTTCTTGGTGATCGTCACCTTGTCGCGCGGCACGACCGCAACCACCGAGAACAGCGCGCCTTCCGGCTTCCAGCACCGGGTGCAACCGCAGGCGTGGTTGTGCGCGCTCTGTGCATCGATCCGGACCTCGACCTTGCCGTCCCGGCAATGACACTCGAGGGTACCGCCGCTGAAGTCGGCGGCGCCGGGCTCGATGCCGTTATCGACCGCGGGATGAATCGAGAGTTCGCTGCTCATCATGGCCTCCTCCGTGCGCGACGCACGGGCGTCACCTGCTGCGCGGCACGGCCGCGCGCCGTCCCCGGGTGCACCGCGTGCCGTCAGAACCGGATCACGGTGCGGATCGATTTGCCTGCATGCATGAGGTCGAACGCCTCGTTGATGCGGGCCAGGGGAAGCTCGTGGGTGATGAAGGGATCCAGCGCGATCTCGCCACGCATCGCCTGCTCCACCATGCCCGGCAATTGCGTGCGGCCCTTGACGCCGCCGAACGCCGAGCCGCGCCAGACGCGCCCGGTCACCAGCTGGAACGGCCGAGTGCGGATCTCCTGTCCAGCGCCGGCGACACCGATGATCACCGACTCGCCCCAGCCCTTGTGGCAGCACTCCAGCGCCGCGCGCATCACCTCGACGTTGCCGATGCACTCGAAGCTGAAGTCGACGCCGCCGTCGGTCATCGCGACGATCACGTCCTGCACGGGCTGGTCGGAATCCTTCGGATTGATGCAGTCGGTCGCGCCCATCTGCCGCGCGAGCTCGAACTTCCCGGGATTGGTGTCGATGCCGATGATGCGGCTCGCGCCTGCCATCACCGCGCCCTGGATCACCGCAAGCCCGATGCCACCGAGACCGAACACGGCCACGGTGTCGCCCGGCTTCACTTTCGCGGTGTTGTGCACGGCACCGATGCCGGTGGTGACGCCGCAGCCGAGCAGGCAGACCTTTTCCAGCGGCGCGTCCCTGTCGATCACCGCGAGCGAAATCTCCGGCACCACCGTGTACTCGCTGAAGGTGCTGGTGCCCATGTAGTGGAACAGCGGCTGCCCGTTGTAGGAAAAGCGCGACGTGCCATCAGGCATCAGCCCCTTGCCCTGCGTGGCGCGCACCGCCTGGCACAGGTTGGTCTTGCCGGACTTGCAGAACTTGCACTGGCGGCATTCGGCCGTGTACAGCGGGATGACGTGGTCGCCGGGCTTGACGCTGGTGACGCCGGCGCCGACTTCCACGACGACGCCGCCGCCTTCGTGCCCCAGCACCGACGGAAACACGCCTTCGGGATCATCACCGCTGAGCGTGAAGGCATCGGTATGGCAGACGCCGGTGGCGACGATGCGCACCAGCACCTCGCCCGCGCGTGGCGGTTCGACATCGATCTCGACGACCTGCAACGGCTGCCCTGCGGCAAAGGCGACGGCGGCGCGGGATTTCATGGCTGGCTCCGGCAGTGGAGGTCAAAAGTATGCTCGCTCGCTCCGGCACGCCGTGAGTGTCCGCTGGCCTTCCCGCTCCCCGTTGCGTTGAGGCGATCTTTCGGAGGAACGGGCATGCCGCGATCCCACCTGTACCCGTTCCTGGGCTTGGGCGTATTGCTGATGCTGGGCGGGTGCGAAGCGCCGGCGCCAAGGACCACGGCCGCGCAACCGTCACCGGCACTGTTCGAGGATTTCGGCAGCCTGCACCGCGATACCGGGAGCGCGATCCCGGCGGCGCAACGCTATTTCGACCAGGGCCTGCGCATGGCCTACGGCTTCAACCACGAAGCCGCCGGGCGTGCATTCGCCGAAGCCGCGCGCCGGGATCCTGAGTGCGCGATCTGCGTCTGGGGTCAGGCGCTGGTACTCGGCCCCAACATCAACCAACCGATGGACGCCAGCGCGGTGCAGCAGGCGACCGCACTGGCGAAGCGCGCGCAGGCATTGGCGACGCACGCGCAGCCGGTCGACCGCGCCCTGATTGCAGCCTTGCAGCAGCGCTACACCGATCCGGCGCCGACGGACCGCAAGCCGCTCGATCGTGCGTATGCCGATGCGATGGCGATGGTCGCACGTGACTATCCGGACGACGACGATGTCGCCACGCTGTATGCCGAGGCACTGATGGATCTGTCGCCATGGGCATACTGGACGCCCGACGGCAAGCCGACCGAATTAACCCCGCGGATCCTGGCCACGCTGGAACACGTGTTGCAACGCAATCCGCAGCACATCGGCGCGATGCATTACTACATCCATGCAACCGAGGCCTCATCCACACCGCAGCGCGCCGAGCGCTATGCCGATCGCCTCGCCGCGCTCGCTCCCGCCTCCGGCCACCTCGTGCACATGCCGGCGCACACCTACATCCGCACCGGGCGCTACCACGACGCGACGCTGACCAACCTCGCCGCCGGCACCGCCGACAAGGCGTTCCTCGCCGTCTGCCACGGGAGCAACGGCCTCTATCCGCTCGGTTACGTGCCGCACAACTGGCACTTCGCCACAATGACCGCGAGCCTCACCGGATCGCGAACGCTGGCGCTGGAAGCCGCGGCGCAGACCGCGCAACGCGCCGATCGCACGCAGCTGGAATTGCTGAACTTCATGCAGCAGTTCTTGGTCGCGCCGCTGATGACCCAGGTGCGCTTCGGGCAATGGGACGCAATCCTCGCGCAGGCCGAACCGCCGGCGCCGCTGCCGTATCCGACCGGCATCTGGCACTTCGCGCGCGGCATGGCCGATACCCGCAAGGGCGATCTGGCCGCCGCGCAACGCGAACTCGACGCACTCCGCGCGAACGCGGCGGACCCGGCGCTGGCCAAGGTGGTGTTCCTCGAGATCAATCGCGCCGACCGACTGCTTGATGTCGCCGTCGCCCTGCTGCGCGGTGAGCTGCTGCGCGCGCACGGCCGCCAGGCCGACGGCATCGCCGCGTTGCGCGAAGCGGTCGTCGCCGAGGACGCGCTCAACTACGCCGAGCCGCCGGACTGGCTGCTGCCGGTGCGGCCGTACCTGGGCGCGGCGCTGCTCGATGCCGGTCGAGCCAGGGAAGCCATCGCGATCTACCGGGAGGACCTGGTGAAGTATCCCGACAACGGCTGGTCGCTGTATGGATTGGCAGCAGCCCAGCGCAAACTCGCAGACGCCGGCGCGAGCGACAGCGCGCGGCGCTTCACCGCCGCGTGGCAGTGGGCGGACATTGAGCTGGCGAGTTCGCGGCTGTAATACCGCCAGTGCGGCCTCAATAGGCGTATTCGCGGAACACGTGGTCGATGTCGCCGTTCCAGCGGCCATGGAACAGCGCGAGCTTGCGTTCGGCCGCGGTTTCGTTGGCTTCGGCGAATTCGATCAGCGGGCTGAGGAAGATGCTTTCGTCGGCGCCGTTGCGGTTCCTGCGCGCTCGGCGTTGCAGGCCGTGCGCGGAAATCTTCAGCGCTTCCAACGCCAGCTCGCGCACGCTCGAGCCACGGAACGGCAGTTTCAACGCATGCTTCGGCACGCCGTCGCGCAGCGCATGCCGCTCGGCCATGCTGAAGTCCTTGACCAGGTCCCATGCCGCATCCAACGCCGTGTCGTCGTAGAGCAGGCCCACCCAGAACGCCGGCAACGCGCACAGGCGGTTCCATGGGCCGCCGTCGGCGCCACGCATTTCCAGGTACTGCTTGAGCCGCACCTCCGGGAACGCGGTGGTCATGTGGTCGGACCAGTCGCGCAAGGTCGGCAACGCGCCGGGCAACGCTTCGAGTCTGCCGTCCATGAACCTGCGGAACGACTGCCCCGCCAGATCCACGTACTCCTTGCTTCCATCGGCAGTGTCGCGGTACGAGAAATACATCGGCACGTCGAGCAGGTAGTCCACGTAACGCTCGTAGCCGAAGCCGTCCTCGAACACGAAATCGAGCATGCCAGTGCGGCCGGCGTCGGTGTCGGTCCAGATGTGGGACCGGTAGCTGAGATAGCCGTTCGGCTTGCCTTCGGTGAACGGCGAATCGGCGAACAGCGCGGTCGCCACCGGTTGCAGCGCCAGCGACACGCGGAACTTCTTCACCATGTCCGCTTCGCCGGCGACGTCGAGGTTGACCTGCACCGTGCAGGTGCGCGTCATCATGTCCAGGCCGAGCGAACCGACCTTGGGCATGTAGTCGCGCATGATCTTGTAGCGGCCCTTGGGCATCCACGGCATCTCGTCGCGGCGCCACTTGGGCTGGAAGCCCATGCCCAAGAAGCCCAGGTCGAGCTCGTCGGCGACGGTCTTCACTTCATGCAGGTGCGCGTCGACCTCGCAGCAGGTCTGGTGGATGGTTTCCAGTTGCGCGCCGGAGAGTTCGAATTGGCCGGCGGGCTCCAGCGACACCGACGCACCGTCGCGGGTCAGTGCGATGACGCGGCCGTGTTCTTCGACCGGCTGCCACCCGAAGCGCACCAGCCCTTTGAGCAGCGCTTCGATGCCGCGCTCGCCATCGAATGTCGGGGGGCGCAGGTCGTCGAGCCGGAACCCGAACTTCTCGTGCTCGGTGCCGATGCGCCAGTCGGCCTTCGCGCGGGCACCAGCCGCCAGGTACTCGACCAGCGCGCGGCGATCGGTGATCGGGGATTCGGCAACACTGCTCGGACTCGACATCGGAACCACTCGCAGGGGGAAGTGCGAGATGGGGGCGCGGCCCATCGGCGCAAGGAGCGCACTATATCGACTGGCGTCGATGGGCTGCCGCCCATGCCGGGACGGCGCCGGCCGACGTCAGAGCTGGAGCCACCCACCCACGATCGCGCGCGCCTCGTCGACGCCCTGCTTCGACTCGCCCGAGAAGGCCTGCACGCTGACGGTGTCGCCGAACGCGGACGACAGTTCCTTGCGCACCGCGAGCACCGCGTTGCCCTGCGCGCCGCGACCGAGCTTGTCGGCCTTGGTCAGCAATGCGTGCGCCGGCAGGCCGCGCTCGACCGCGTAACCCAGCATCTGCCGGTCGTAGTCCTTGAGCGGATGGCGGATGTCCATCACCACCACCAACCCGCGCAGCGCATCGCGGCTGCCGAAGTAGCCGTCCAGGAATGCCTGCCAGTGCGCCTGCAGGTCCTGCGGCACCTTGGCATAGCCGTAACCGGGCAGGTCGACGAGATAGCGATCGGTCGTGGGCGGGATATCGAAGAACACCAGCTGCTGTGTGCGCCCCGGCGTCTTGGACACGCGGGCGAGCGCGTTCTGCTGGCACAGCGCGTTGAGCGCACTCGACTTGCCGGCGTTGGAACGGCCGGCAAACGCGACCTCATAGCCGCCGTCGGGCGGAAGCTGGCGGAAGTTGTGCGCGGCGAGCAGGTACTTGGCACGCGCCAGCGGATTGGGAATGGCCATCGGCATAGGATGGCACGGGCGACGTCGCACCCGGCCGCGGCGCCGTGTCGGCGTTTGACCGTCCAGCCGCGCGACGACGATAATTCCGCGTCTCTGCGGCCGCCGCCGGCGTCCGCCCCGTGTCATCGGAGCCCTGCATGCGCCACGCCCGCGCTTTCGGTATCGCTGCCTTCGCCGCTTTGGCTGCTTCTGCCATCGGTGCCGCCGCGTTCGCCCAGACCACCGTCACTCCGCTGCCGGATACGGCTCCGGTGCAGGCTGCGCCGCTGGATGCTTCGGCATTGGCGGACCTGGCCAAGGCGCACTGGGGCGACGCGAAGGCCGGTGCGGTGAAGGCCGGCGCCTGCGCGGCATGCCATGGCTTGGACGGCAACCCGACCGATCCGCAGTACCCACGCCTGGCCGCCATGCCTGAGCGTTACGTTGCCCAGGAGCTGGCGCTGTTCAAGAGCGGCCAGCGCAGCAGCGGCATGGCCGCGGTGATGATGCCGATGGCGGCGCCGCTCAGCGCGCAGGACATGCGCGATCTCGGCGCGTACTTCGCGCAGCAGAAAGCCGGGGCCGGTATCGCCGACGACACCGCGATCGCGGCCGGACCGTATGCCGGCATGAAGTATTTCGAAGTTGGCGAGAAGCTCTTCCGTGGTGGCGACCCGGCGCGCGGGCTGCCGGCGTGCATGGCCTGCCACGGTCCGACCGGTGCCGGCAACCCGGGCCCGGCCTATCCGCATATCGCCGGCCAGCAGTCGGCCTACGCCGTGCGCCGCCTCCAGGAATACCGCACGGGCACCACGACCCAGGCCGATCCGCACGCGTTCAACATCATGGCCACGGTCGCCAAATCGTTGACCGATGAGGAGATCCAGGCGCTCGGCAGCTACCTGCAGGGCCTGCATCCGCGCGCAGACGAAGCAGCGGCAGGCGTCGCGACGCAACCCGCCACTCCGGCCCCGGTCGCCACGCCTGCGCCGGCGCCGACGCAATCCTGAACCTGGTGAACTTCCGCCGCGATCCGCGGTCCGAACGTTCACAGCCCTTGAATCACTGCGCCGGCCAGACTCCTGAGCCGGCGTCTTTTTTTGCGGCGGGCAATGCGCCTGATCCGCTTCCGGCGACCTGAGACACACCGACCCATGCGCAAGTCCCTCGTCCTGCTGTTGCTGCTGGCCCTCGCCTTGCCGTGCGTCGCCACTGCGGCCGCGCCGGCGCCTGTGGAGGGCACCGACTACGTCGTGATCGACGATGGCCAGCCATACGCGCCGCTCGACGGCAGGATCGAAGTCGTCGAAGTGTTCGGCTACTGGTGCCCGCATTGCGCGGAGTTCCAGCCGGCGCTGGCAGCGTGGAAGCGCACGCTGCCCAAGGACGTGCGCTTCGCCTACGTGCCGGCGGTGTTCACGGCCGGCGACAGCTTCGCCCGCGCCTTCTTCGCCGCCGAGCATTTCGGCGCGCTCGGACGCACCCACGATGCGATGTTCCCCGCGATCCACGTACAGGGACTGCTGCCGCTCAATGCCAGCGTGGCCGAACTGGCTGGCTATTACGGCCAGCAGGGCCTGGACGCCGGCAAGGTCCAGGCCTACATGCTGAGTCCGGCGGTCGACGCGAAGCTCGAGCACGCGCGCCAGTTCGCGCTGCGCAGCGGCGTCGAAGGCACGCCATCGCTGGTCATCAACGGCCGTTATCGCATCACCGCCCGCAATCACGACGACGGACTGCGTATCGCCAGCCAGTTGATTGCACAATTGCGCGGCGCGCGAACTGCCGCAACCCATCCTGATCCGGAGCCGAACCGATGAAGCGTACCGTCCTGATGTCGCTGTCGTTGCTCGTGTTGCTGCCGTTGGCCGCCTGCAACCGTCCCGCGTCCGCGCCCCAGGCCGATGCGAATGCGCCTGCCACGCCGGCCGCCGACGCCAAGCCCAGTGCCGCTGCCGAAGCGGCTGCGGCCGCTGCCAATTCCGGCGCGATGCCCACGGACGATGCGACCGCCGCGGCCGCGTCCACGCCGAATCCGGCGGCTGACGCCGCCGTGGATGCCGTCGCGCAAGCCTCCACCGGTACGCCGCTGGTCGCCGGCACCGATTACGTCCTGATCCAGGGCGGACAGCCGTACGCACCGCTCAACGGCAAGATCGAAGTCGTCGAGGTGTTCAACTTCATCTGCCCGGCCTGCGCGCGCTTCGAGCCGCTGCTGTCGGCGTGGGCGCGCAAGCTGCCCGCCGACGTCCGCCTGACCTACGTGCCCGCGGATTTCAACGCCACATGGCGTCCCTACGCGCAGGCGTACCTGGTGGCCGATGCGATGGGGCTGGATGCGAAGTCCCATGAAGCCGTCTTCAACGCGATCCACCTGGCCCACACGCTTCCCGGCGAAACCGACAAGTCCGACGATGCGAAGATCGGCGCGTTCTACGCGAAGTACGGCACGGACGCCAAGCAGTTCGTCGATGCCATGCACAGCTTCGCCGTCGACGCCAAGCTCAAGCGCGCCAAGCAGTTCATGCTGGCCAGCGGCGTCGAGGGCACGCCGACGATCATCGTCAACGGCAAGTATCGCGTCACCGGCCAGGGCGACGAGGATGTCCTGCGGATCACCAACCAGCTGATCGCCCAGGAACGCGCCGCTGCGTCCGGCACTGAGGGAGCCGCTGCGGCGGGACGGTAACCGCCGCGGCATGTCGAAGCGCCGGCTCAAGCTGCTCAGCGCCAACATCCAGGCCGGATCGAGCACGCGCGGCTACCACGACTACTTCGCCCGCAGCTGGTCGCACGTGCTGCCGGCGGGCAACAAGCGCGGCGCGCTGGACACGATCGCCCAGCTCGCCGCGCAGCACGACATCGTCGGCCTGCAGGAAAGCGATCCGGGCAGCCTGAGGTCCGGCTTCACCAACCAGACGCACTACCTGGCCGAACGCGGCGGCTTCGATTACTGGAGCCACCAGCCCAACCGGAGCATGGGTGGCTTCGCCTCCAGCGCGAATGGATTGCTCAGCCGTCTCGAACCGGTTTCGGTCAGCGACCATCCGTTGCCCGGCCGGATCGCGGGCCGCGGCGTGCTGCTCGCGCGTTTCGGCGACGGCGACCACGGCCTGACCGTCGCCGTCGCACACCTGTCGCTCGGTGCGACCTCGCGCATGGCGCAGCTGGCGTTCATTGCCGAACTCCTGCACGACGCGCCGCATGCGGTGCTGATGGGCGATTTCAACTGCACCCGCGACCGACCGGAAATGTCGCTGCTCTACCAGCGTACGCGGCTGCAACCGCCGCAGCACGATGTGCTGACGTTCCCGAGCTGGCGTCCGCAACGCGCGATCGACCACATCCTGATGACCGATACGCTGGATTGCCACAGCGTGCGCGCGATGCCCGCCGCACTTTCGGATCACCTGGCGCTTTCGATCGAACTCGACGTCCCCGCGCTCGCCCTGCGTTGATCCGCCTGGAAAATAAAACGGGCGGCGATTCGCATCGCCGCCCGTCGCATTGCAGGAACCGACTGCTTAGAACTTGTACTGCACGTCGACGTACCAGAAGCGCCACGGCATGTCGTAGGTACCCGCGTCGTAACCGTTGAGCGAGCAGGTCACGCACACCGGCGCCTCCTCCTCGAACAGGTTATTCACGCCGAAGGTGAGCTTCAGGCCCTGCGCGCCGAAGACATTGTTCCAGGACGCCTGCACGTCGTTGTACCAGGTCGATCCGAGCTCGTGCGTGCCGTCGCCGGTCGCGCAGCCCGTGGCCGGCGTCAACGCGGCGTTGCGGCAGAACTCCTCCACCGCGCTGATGTAGCGCACGGTCCAGGCCACGTCCCAGTCATTCTGGCGCCAGCCGACGGTGCCGTTGGTCTGCCAGTCGGGAATGGAGCTGTCGTCGACCTCGACGCCGACCGCACGCTGGGTCTTGTTGCCGTCGGAGTCGACGGCCTCGTACCCGATCGTATGGGTCGACTGCACCGAGGCGTACAGCTGGCCCCAGGATTGCTGCTGGCCTGCCCAGTTGGCCTTGAGATCGATGCCGCTGGTGGTGATGGTGCCGAGGTTGGCGAGGAAGTCGGTCGGCGGGTTGAGGTTGCCGCCGGCGCCGCGGGTGAAGCCCGAGCACACGGTGCCGGTGATGGTGCCCTGGTAGCAGCCGTTCAACAGCGCCTGCGTGTCGGGGGCCTGGATCGCGTCGGTGATCTTGTAGTGGAAGTAGTCGAACTCGAAGTCCAGGCGCGACGACCAGTCGGACGCGAAGCTCGGCGACCACACCGCACCCACGTTGTAGTTCTTCGACTTCTCGGGGTCGAGGTCCGGATTACCGCCGGTGAAGGTGGTGATCTGCGTGTTTGCCTGCTCGAATCCGTTCGGCACGCCGGCGGCGACGCAGTTGGCCTCCAGGCCCGGCGAGACGCCGTCGGCGGTGTTGACCACCGGGGTGCCGGTCGGACCGCAGGGGTCGACCAGGGTCGCGGCGAACTGGGTCAGGCCGTACAGCTCGCCGAGGTTCGGCGCGCGGAAGCCCTCCGACCAGGTGCCGCGCAGCACCAGGTCCTCGGTCGGCTGCCAGCGCAGGCCGACCTTGCCGGTGGTCGCGCCGCCGAAAGTCGAATACTGCGAACGGCGCACGGCGAAATCGGTGCTGAAACTCTCCAGCCACGGCACCAGCAACTCGGCATAGGCCTCGTTGACGTGGTAGGACGCGGAGATCGGCGCGGCGAACGAATCCTGCGACTCGCCGGTTTGGCGCAGTGGATCGGGGTTGAAGTCGCCCTGGTACCGGCGGTGCTCGAAGCCGACGGCGAAGCCGGCGTGGCGGTCGTCGCCCATCTGCCACAGGTCGCCGGTGATGTTGGCGGTGACCAGGTCGAGCGCCTGCTTGGACGAGTCGTGCTGGTCGGTGAGGATGTAATCCAGCATGGCCTGCGTCATCGGACGGCCCTGGCCTCCGAACAGGTCGAGCGGCACGCAGCCCGGGCTCGCCGCGCACACCGTGGGGTCGCCCAGCGCGAGCTTGACCTTGCCGATGTTGAAGCCGTTGAAGAACGTCTGCTCGGCCTTGTTCTCGGAATGGACGTAGTCGATGTTCCAGTCGTAGAGGTTCTCGCTGCCGAACGAGCCGGCGAGGCCGAGGTTCACGTACCAGGTGTCGACGTCCTGGTTGAAGATGCGCGGGCCGACCTCGAGCGGACGCTTGGTGATCCAGCCGAAATTGGTCGCCGGGTCGAGGTCGATGCCGAACGGGTTGTATGGATTGTTCGCCGAAACGACGATGGTGTCGGCGAGGCCGCCGGTGCCGGCGAACGGACCGACGAAGAGCGGCTCCGGCGCGGCCTGGTTGGTCGACTGGCGGTTGTTATAGAGCGCCTTGGCATGCAGCGAGACGGCGTCGTTGATGTCGTAGGTCGCGCTGGCGAAGATCGACTTGCGCTTGGACGGCGTCAGCAGCAGGTTGTACGGCGCGTAGTTGAAGCGGTCGGCGCCGCTCCAGTTGTGGTACGTGCCGCCGGCACCGGCGGGATCGCCGCCGTTGTAGCTCGGCGTGGTGACGCCGTCGTTGAGCGTGATGTCGAACCAGTCGTTGCCGGCCGCATCGCAGAAACCGGGCGTGCCGGCGACGGTGATGCGCGGGTCGCAGAAGGTGAAGCGGCCCTGCGGCGTGGCCGAGCTGCCCGACCCGATGCCGGCGCCCGGCACCGGCGCTTCACTCGCCTGGTCCCACTCGGCGGAGCTGATGCCCTTGGATTCGACGTAGGCGGCGCTGAACAGGCCGGTGAACTTCTCGCTGCTGCCGCCAATGGTGAGGTCGGCCTCGGTATGGTCGCCGCCGTGGCCGTAGCTGCCGTACTTGGCGTGGACCAGGGCACCGTCGAAATGCTTGCGGGTGATGATGTTGATCACGCCGGCGATGGCGTCGGAGCCGTAGATCGCCGAGGCGCCGTCCTCCAGCACCTCGATGCGGTCGACGATCGCCATCGGAATGGTGTTGAGGTCGGCGCTGCCGCTCACGCCGGAAGCGGAAGATTCGTTCACCCAGCGGATGCCGTCGACCAGCACGAGCACGCGGTTGGAGCCGAGGTTGCGCAGGTCGACCTGCGCCGAGCCCGCGCCGATGCCGCCGCCGTTGGCCGGATAACCGAAGTTGCCGCTCGAGTTGAACTTGGCGTTCAGCGCCTTGCCGCTGGAGGTGAGGTCCTGCAGGAATTCGCCGATCGAGGTGGCGCCGCTCTGGTCGATCTGCGCGCGGGTGATGATCGCGACCGGCTGGCTGGTGACCTTCTCGGTCTGTTTGATGCGCGAACCGGTGACCTCGACGCGCTCGAGCGTCGTGGTTTCCGGTTGCGGGGTCGGAGCCGGAGTGGCGTCCTGGGCGGCGGCCAGGCCGGGCAACAGGAGCAGCAAGGACAGATTGACAGCCGTGGACAGTCGGTTGCGGTGCAGCGCTTGCATGGACACTCTCCCCAGGAAGTTGGCGACCGCCCACGCCCCTGCACGTTGCGGTCTACCGCCTTGTAAACAATTCGTGAACGCTGTTCAAGTGGGCGCTGTGTGGAAGTTCCCGCGTGAACCCCCTCGCAGTTTGTCGTCCGCCTTCACAAACTAGGACCGGTCGAGGCCATTCATTTTTCGTCGGCTATAGTCCGGCCCATGTCGTTTCGCCGCTTCCGCCCCGCCCTGCTCGGCGCGCTCGCGCTGTTCCCGCTGCTGCTGGCAGCGCAGACGGCCACCCCCACTCCGACTGCGCTCCCCGCGCCCGACCCCGACGCCACCGTCCGCAGCGCGTTGATGGCGGCCGAGCGCGGCCAGCTCGACTGGGGCGCCTATCCGGGGCTGGTCGGCCACCCGGGCCATCCGCTCCATGGCTGGGTCGAGTACGCGCAACTGCGGTACGGGATCGCCACCGTGACCACGGCGCAGGCGACGAAATTCCTGCAGGACTACGACGGCGAGGCCGTCGCCCAGGCGTTCCGCGAACTGTGGCTGGCGGAAGCCGCGCGCCGCGAGGATTGGCCGGCGTTCCGCGCCGCGTGGTCGCCATCGATCACATCGACGACCCTGCGTTGCGCGGAACTGGACGCGCGCCAGGCCACCGGCGCCGCCGATGCGCAATGGGTGACCGATGCGCAGGCGCTGTGGCGCAGCACCGGCAAGGCGCTGCCGGACACGTGCGACACGCCGTTCGCGATCCTTGCGTCGAAAGGCGGCCTGCCGCCTACGCTGCGCTGGGAACGCATCGAGAAGGCTGCCGGCGAGTGGAATGCGCCGGTCATGCGGGCCGCGGCGCAGGGGTTGGCGACGGACGATTTCGCGCTGGCGATGGACTATGCCGCGTTCATGGATGCCGTGAACGACCGCGCGTTGACGTGGCCGAGGACCGAGCGCAGCCGCTGGATCGCCTCGCAGGGTCTGGCGCGCCTGGGCAAGTCGAATCCCGACGACGCCGAAGCGCAGTTGCCGAAGTTCGCGCAGGCGCTGGGGTTCACCGATGCCGATCGCGGGCGCGTGCTGTACCAGGTCGCGTTGTGGACGGTGGCGTCCTACGGTCCGGCGTCCGCGCGCCGGCTGGCGGCGGTTCCCGACGCCGCGTACGACGACAAATTGCACGAATGGCAGGTGCGCGAGGCGCTCGCGCGCTCGGACTGGCGCACGGCGCTGGCGGCGATCCGGCGCATGCCGGACGCGCAGCGGGGTGATTCGCGCTGGACCTATTTCGAAGGTCGCCTGCTGGAACTGACCGGAGACAAGGCCGGCGCGCAGGCGGCGTACCTGCGTGCGGCGCGCGAGCCGCAATTCCATGGCTGGCTCGCCGCCGACCGCGTCGGCCAGCCGTACGCGCTGTGCCCGTGGCAACCGCAGGACGGCGGCGCGGCGAAAACCGCCGTCGCGCGGGATCCGGCGATGGTGCGCGCGATGGCCCTGTACCGGATCGATCGCAACGCGTGGGCGCAGCGCGAATGGGACGACGCGCTCAGCCGTTTCGACGATACCCAGCGACGGCTGGCGGTGGAGGTCGCGCAGGAAAACGGCTGGTTCGATCGCGCGGTATTCGCGCTCGGCCGCAAACCCGAGGAACTGCGCCTGTACACGCTCCGCTTCCCGCTGCATCACGACCAGGCGATCCGTCGCGAAGCGAAAAAGAACAGCCTCGATCCGGCATGGATGGCGGCCGAGATCCGCGCCGAAAGCGTGTTCAACCCAAACGCGCGCTCCCCGGCCAATGCGCTGGGGCTGATGCAGCTGCTGCCCGGCACGGCGATGACCGTCGCGCGCCGGCTCGGCGTGCCCTGGACGGGCGCCGACAGCCTCTACGATCCGGACACCAACATCACCCTCGGCACGGCGTACATGCGGCAGTTGCTCGACACATACGGCGGACAACCGTATTTCGCGATCGCCGGCTACAACGCTGGACCGGCGCCGATGCTGCGCTGGCAGTCGCAGCGCCCGGGCATGGACCCGGACTTCTGGATCGAGACGATCAGCTACAAGGAGACGCGCGAATACGTCGCACGCGTGCTGGCCTTCAGCACCATCTACGACTGGCGTCTCAACGGCAATGCGGTGCCGCTCGACGACCGCATGCGTGGTCGTCCGACGCTGGCGCGCAAGTCGTTCGTGTGTCCGGTCGCGTCAGCAGGCAGCACGGGCAACAAGTGATTTGCCCGTTGTGGCGAGGTGGGTGGCGATGACCGCATCGCGCCTACCGATCGCGCTTACGTCGCACCCGCATGCCGCGCGGGCGGCATGCCATCATCGGCCGATGGAATCGATGCGCAGCTATCTCGTCGGAGGCGCGGTGCGCGACCGGCTGCTCGGGCTGTCGGATGGCGATCGCGCGGCTACTGACAGGGCCGCTACTGATAGGGATTACGTCGTCGTCGGCGAAACCCAGGAGGCGATGCTCGCGCGCGGATTCAAGCCGGTCGGCCGCGACTTCCCGGTGTTCCTGCATCCGCAGACGGGCGAGGAATACGCGCTGGCACGGACCGAGCGCAAATCCGGGCGCGGTTACCGCGGCTTCGTCGTCGATGCCGACCCGGCGGTGACCCTGGAGGAGGATCTCGGGCGCCGCGACTTCACCATCAACGCGATTGCCGAGGACGCGGACGGCCATCTCATCGATCCGTTCGGCGGCGTCCGCGACATCGACGCGCGCGTGCTGCGCCACGTCGGCCCGGCATTCGTCGAGGATCCGCTGCGCGTGCTGCGCGCAGCGCGCTTCATGGCGCGTTTCGCACCATACGGATTTTCGATCGCGCCGGACACCCTGGCGCTGATGCGCTCGATGGTCGACAGCGGGGAACTGGACGCGCTCGTACCCGAGCGCGTGTGGCAGGAACTGTCGCGCGCGCTCGCCGCGCCGGCGCCGGCGGCGTTCGTGCAGACCTTGCGCGCCTGCGGCGCACTGGCGGTGGTGCTGCCGGAAGTCGACGCGCTTTATGGCGTGCCGCAGCGCGCCGAATACCACCCGGAAGTCGATACCGGCGTGCACGTCGAACTCGTGCTGGACATGGCGGCGACGCTGGCGCCGGGCGACGCACTGATCGGCTTCGCCGCGCTGACGCACGACCTGGGCAAGGCGCTGACGCCGGCGCACGTGCTGCCCCGGCACATCGGCCACGAAGGCGCAGGCATCGTGCCATTGGACGCGTTGTGCGCGCGCCTGAAGGTGCCGGCGACCTATCGCCAGCTCGCGGCCATGGCGTGTCGCGAGCACCTCAACGTCCACCGCCTGTTCGAGTTGCGCGCCAGCACCGTGCACGACCTGCTCGCGCGTTGCGACGGCTTCCGGCAACCGGCGCGGATCGCGCAGCTGGCCGTCGTCTGCGAGGCCGACAAGCGCGGTCGCGCCGGACTCTCGGACGCCTCCTACCCGCAGGCCGGGGAACTGCTGCGGCTGCACGCGACGGCGCTGTCGGTGCGTGCGGCGGACATCGCCCGCGACGGCCTCGACGGCCCGGCACTGGGCGAGGCATTGCGGCGCGCGCGCATTCGCGCGATCGAAAGCGTGCGCGCGGAACCGGGCGACTGACCTGTCGCCACCTGTCGTCGGTCAGGCGCGATTGTCGAAATGCAGCAGCACGTCGCGCAGCGGCGTCAGCACGGTTGCCAGTCCCGCAAGCACGCCGGCGGAGTTGGCCAGCGCGTCCCACACGTCCATCTGCCGCGTGGTCGTCAGCAGTCCCTGCGCGAACTCGAGCCCCACGCCCAGCAGCACGAGTCCGATTCCCGCGCGCAGCAGCGATCGACGCGCCGCGTAGAGTTGCACCGCCGCCGCGGCGAGCACGAAGTAACCGCCCAGGTGCTCGAGTTTGTCGCCCCCCGCCGGAACTTCGGGCAGCAGGAACGCCGGCAGCAGCGATGCCGCGATCACCACGCCGATCGCGCACCACCACAAGCCGAGCCAGAGCCACGGCCGTCGCAGCGGCTTGAGGGTCAACGTCATGCGCATCGACAGCATGCTCTCCGACGGCATGCGCTTCGACGGCGTCCTGCTCGGCGGCCGCGTCAAAGCCGCCAGCCCAGGTCGCCGGCGAGGAATGCCGTGCCGAATTCGACGTCGCGCGCGAAGCCCATGGCCTGGAAGCGTTCGCCCATCTCGCCCGGCAGCGTCAGCCGTTTGGTTTCCTGGCGCAGGCGAAAGCGGGCGGCTTCGTCGCGCGCCTTGGCTTCGGCTTCGGCCAGGCGCGCCTCCAGGCCGTTGCCGATCAGGAAGCTCGCCTGCGTGCAGTAGCCGGTAAAGTCGAATCCCGCACCCGCACAGGCTTCGGCGAGCGCGGTGAAATCCACCGATGCGGTCAGGTCCTGCAATCCGGGCAGCGCATGGACATCGTTGGAGACGCGATGCCGGTGGAACGCGCGCAAGGTGCCGTCGCGGCGCTGCGGTTGGTAGTACTCGCGACGCGGATAGCCATAGTCGACGAACAGCAGCGCGCCGCTGCGCAGCCCGCCGATCACCGCCTGCACCCAGTACGGCAGCTGCGGCAGCAGTTCGGACCGGTAACCATCGGCGAATGGCGCATCGAGCTGGCGTTCGACGTGGCGCACCGCCGCGGCGAGCAGCGCATCGGCCGGCCGATCCAGACGGATGAAGCGGCCTTCGCCATCCAGCCCGACGTGTTCCTCGAAGATGTCGCCATCGCGCACGGTGAAACGCGGCGTCGGCAACGCGTCGATGACTTCGTTGGCGAACAGCACGCCATTCCACGATGCCTGGATCGGCGTATCCAGCCATTCCACCAGGTCGAACAGCAGCGGGTTCAGTCGCCGCTGCAGGCGTTCGCGCTGGCGCAGCCGCAGGTCGGCGCTGGGTTCGAGGATCGCGTAGCGCGACGGCAGTGCGTCCAATGCGAGCAGGCGCTTGAGCGCGACCTCGGCGAAGGCGCCGCTGCCGCCGCCGATTTCAACGAATTGTGCCTCGGGTCCGAGTTGCCGCAGCACCGGCGCGATGCTGTCGGCGACGCAGGCAGCGAACAACGGGCCGAGTTCGGGCGCAGTGACGAAATCCCCTTCGCTGCCGAACTTGGTCGCCCCGGCGCTGTAATAGCCCAGGCCCGGCGTGTACAGGCACAGCTCCATGAAGCGCGAGAACGGGATCGCACCGCCGCTGGCGAAGATCTGTTCCTGGATCCGCGCGCGCAGGCGTTCGCTGTGCGCGAGCGCGTCGGCGTCGGGCCCGGGCGCACCGGGCGTGGGGGCATCGGACATGGGCGCGGGAATGCAGTGACAATGGGCAGGATAGCCGCAAGCGACGGAGCATCGACGTGAGGAGCATCGCCGTTAGGAGCATGACGTGAGCAATCCGACGGGAACGTCCCCTCCGGTGGCGCTGGTCACCGGCGCCGCACGCCGGATCGGCGCGGCGATCGCGCGGCGCCTGCATGCGGACGGGTTCGACATCGCGCTGCATTTCCACCGATCTGCTGCCGAGGCCCAGGCGCTCGCCGCCGAGCTCGAACGCGCGCGCAGCGGTAGCGTGTTGCTGTTGCAGGCCGAGCTTTCCGAATTCGACCGCCTGCCTGAGCTGGTCGCGCGCGCCGTCGGTCGATTCGGGAAACTCGATGCGCTGGTCAACAACGCCTCGGCCTTCTTTCCCACGCCACCGGGCTCGACCACGCCGGCGCAATGGGACGCGCTCTTCGGGGCCAACGTGCGCGCGCCGTTCTTCCTGGCCCAGGCGGCGGCTCCGCACCTGCGTGCGTCGCACGGTGCGATCGTCAACCTGGTCGACATCCATGGCGAACGTCCGCTGCGCGATCACGCCGTCTACGGCATGAGCAAGGCCGCGCTGCTGCACATGACGCAGGCGCTGGCGCTGGAACTGGCGCCGCGGGTGCGGGTGAACGCGGTGTCGCCGGGCGCGATCCTGTGGCCGGAAGGCGGAAAGGACGATGTCGAACGCTCGGCGCTGCTTGCGCGCACGCCACTTGCACGCACCGGAAGCCCCGAGGAAATCGCCGAAGCCGTGCGCTGGTTGCTGCGCGATGCGACGTATACGACCGGACAGGTGATTCGCGTGGATGGCGGGCGGATGCTGGAGGCGTAGACAGGATTCAAGCGGTTTTGGCGTGCTGGTTTTTCGTCCATCGCAAGCGGGTTCCGCAGCGCGTGGCGACGCGATGAAAAATCCCGCTAGCGAGTCTCATCGAGGCGCCCCTACAAGTCGAGCGCCACTTCCTGCGGGGGCTGCTGCGCGTCCGGATGCGCCGCCCACAGTTTCGCCAACGCCATGTGGCGCACCGGATCGACGAAATCCGGCGCGACGTCCGCCAGCGGCTTGAGCACGTACGCATGGTGGAGTTCGGGGCGTGGCAACTGGAACTCGCCCGGACCGTCGAGCACCAGGTCGCCGAAGTAGATGATGTCCACGTCCAGCGGGCGGTTGCTGTAGGACGCGTCGCGGCGGTCGCGGCCTTGCGTTTCCTCCAGCGCGTGCAGCCAGTCGTTGAGCGCGAACGGATGGATGTCGCTTTCGATCACCGCGATCGCATTGAGGAAATCCGGCCCCTTGAAGCCCGCCGCCGGCGTGCGGTACACCGGTGACACGATCACGTCGCCGAAGCGCTCGCGCAGCGCGGCAACGGCCTTGCGCAGGTTCTCCTCCGGCGCGATGTTGCTGCCCAGGCTCAGGAACGCCTGGCAGGTGGCGGAGCGGAACTTCGCCGACGGCTTCTTCCTGGCCACGGTGCGCGCGGCAACCGTGGTGTCGCGCGCGGCCTTGGTGGGTTTGGCCACGTCGCCCGTCCCTTGCGCGGCGCGCGGCGCGGGCTCACGGCTGCGCTCGATGACGACGCCGACCGCGCGCGCGCCGCGCACCGCGCCGGGCTTGCTCAGCTTCAGGCGCAGCTGCGTCACCGCGAACTCGTTGAGGATCAGCGACGCACAGCGTTCGGCGAGTGTTTCCACCAGGCCGAAACCCGACTGCGACACGAACTCGATCAGGCGCTTGCTGACCGCCTTGTAATCGAGCGTGTCGGCGATCGCGTCGCTCGCCGCCGGCCGGCGATTGTCGAATGCCATTTCGATGTCGAACTGCAACGGCTGCCGGATCCGCCGTTCCCAGTCGTAGATGCCGATTAACGCCTCGATCTCGAGGCCTTCGATGAAGACTTTGTCCATGGGAAGGCCGTGATGGGTGGTGTTCGGATCGGTGCTTCGCAACGGCAAGAGCTTAGCGCGTCGGCCGTCACCGCTCGTTCGAATCATCGATCGGCCGAATCACCCAACAGCGATCGGGAGTTTCCGCCTGCCGCCACCGGCGGCAGGCTCGCCATGTCCCAGCGCGGCATGACATCGATGGCCGCATCCGTGTGCTGGCCGGCGGCGAGTCGCAGCGCACCGGCGAAAGCGATCATCGCGCCGTTGTCCGTGCACAGCGCCGGGCGCGGGAAGCAGACCCGGCCGCCGCGGCGCGCCGCCACCTGATGCAGTTTCTCGCGCAGCCGCTGGTTTGCGCCGACGCCACCGGCCACGATCAGGGTGTCGCAGCCGGCCGCGTCCAGCGCGCGTTCGCACTTGATCGCCAGCGTGTCGACGACGGCGTCCTCGAACCCGCGGGCGATGTCGGCACGGGTCTGTTCGGAGCGGTCGCTGCCCTGCCAGGCCAGCAACACCTGGGTCTTGAGGCCGCTGAAGCTGAAGTCCACGCCCGGCCGGTCGGTCATCGGTCGCGAGAAGCGGTAGGCCCCGGGGGTCCCGGCTTGGGCCACCTTCGCCAGTTGCGGGCCACCGGGATACGGCAGTCCCATCAGCTTGGCGGTCTTGTCGAACGCCTCGCCGGCGGCGTCGTCGAGCGTCTCCCCGAGCAGGCGGTAGGCGCCGATGGCATCGACCGCGACCAGCTGGGTATGTCCGCCGGACACCAGCAGGGCGACGAACGGCGGGGCCAGGTCCGGGGCTTCGAGCAATGGCGCCAGCAGGTGACCTTCCATGTGGTGGACGGCGATGGCTGGCCGATCCAGCGCCCAGGCCAGCGATCGGGCGACGCCGGCGCCCACCAGCAGGGCGCCGACCAGGCCCGGTCCCGCGGTGTAGGCGACGCCATCGAGGTCGCCGACGGCGAGATCGGCCTCGGCCAGCGTCTGCCGGATCAGCGGCAACAGCTTGCGGACGTGGTCGCGGCTGGCGAGCTCGGGCACCACGCCGCCGTACTCGGCATGCAGCGCGACCTGGCTGTAGAGCGCCTGCGCGCGCAGGCCATCCGCGCCCGGACGTGCGGTGTCGTAGACGGCGACGCCGGTCTCGTCGCAGGAGGTTTCGATGCCTAGGACTTTCACGACAGGCGGCCCTTGGTTGGGCCGGCGGTTGCGCGGCCGGGAAAAGAGCCGCTATCATACGCGGCTCGCCCGTTTCGCCGGGCGGCTTCCATATCCAGAGACCACCGCATGCCCAGCGTCAAAGTCCGCGAAAACGAGCCCTTTGAGTTTGCCCTGCGCCGCTTCAAGCGCACCTGCGAGAAGGCCGGCGTGCTGGCCGAGACGCGCAAGCGCGAGTTCTACGAGAAGCCGACCCAGGAGCGCAAGCGCAAGGCCGCTGCCGCGGTGAAGCGCCAGGCCCGCCGCAGCTCGCGCGACGTCACCAAGCGCCAGCGGCTGTACTGATACAACCCGCATTCGGCCCCGCCGGATGCCGTTGCAGTGGTTCCACGAAGCCGGCCTTGCGCCGGCTTTTCGTGTTTTCGGTCCGCACCCCTCGACCACCTGATCGCCACCGGAGCGTCCCATGAGCCTCAAGCAGCAACTCGTCGACGACATGAAGACTTCGATGAAGTCCGGCGACAAGGTGCGCCTGGGCGTCATCCGCCTGATCAATGCCGCGATCAAACAACGCGAAGTGGACGAGCGGATCGAACTCGACGATCCGGCGGTCCTGGCCGTGCTGGAGAAGATGGTCAAGCAGCGCCGCGATTCGATCAGCCAGTACGACGCCGCCGGCCGCAACGACCTCTCGCGCATCGAGCGCGACGAAATGGCGATCATCGAGCATTACCTGCCGGCGAAGATGGGCGAGGCGGAGGTCGTCGACGCGATCGATGCCGCTATCCGCGAAACCGGCGCCGGCACCCCGGCGGACATCGGCAAGCTGATGGCGGTGCTCAAGCCGCGCCTGGCCGGGCGCGCGGACATGGGCGACGTGTCGAAATTCGTGAGGCAGCGGCTTTCGGGCGCCTGAAGACTGTTCTCTGCCCGTTCGGGGGACAGGACTAGGGCGGCAGCGCACCTTATCGCGAGAGCGGCGCTCCACCCCGACCTTCCCCGCACGCGGGAGAAGGCGACAAGCGTGGCATCCTGACGTTTCGCATGGCCCGCATTCCCGACGCTTTCATCGATGACTTACTGGCCCGCACCGACATCGTCGAGGTGGTGGGCAGCCGCGTGCCGCTGAAGCGGCAAGGCAAGGAATACGCGGCGCGCTGTCCGTTCCACGACGAGCGTTCGGCGTCATTCACGGTGTCGCCGACCAAGCAGTTCTACCACTGCTTCGGCTGCGGCGCGCACGGCACCGCGATCTCCTTCCTGATGAACTACGAGCGGCTCGAATTCCTCGATGCCGTCGACGAACTCGCCAAGCGCGTCGGCATGGAAGTGCCGCGCGACACCCGCGTGCGCAACGAGGATGGCGACAGCCGCGACCTGTACCTGGCGGTCGACGCGGCGGCGAAGTTCTTCCAGAAGCAGCTCGCAGTCAGCGACAAGGCGCGTGCCTATGTCGAGCGACGCGGCATCGACGCCGGCATCGTCGAGCGCTATGCGATCGGCCATGCGCCCGACGGCTACAGCGGCCTGAAGGACGCGCTGGGCACCGACGCGCGCCGCATGTCCCTGCTCGAACGCGCCGGGTTGTTCTCGAAGAACGAGAAGGGCCACGTCTACGACAAGTTCCGCGACCGGCTGATGTTCCCGATCCACGATCGCCGCGGTCGCGTGATCGCTTTCGGCGGGCGCGTCCTCGACCCAGAGGACACGCCGAAATACCTCAACTCGCCCGAGACCGCGCTGTTCCACAAGGGCCGTGAACTCTACGGGCTATGGCAGGCGAAGCAGGCGAATCCAAAGCTCGATCGCCTGATCGTGGTCGAAGGCTACATGGACGTCGTCGCGCTCGCGCAATACGGCGTCACGCAGGCGGTGGCGACACTCGGCACCGCGACCACGCCCGACCACGCCGAACTGTTGTTTCGCAACGCACCGGACGTCTACTTCTGTTTCGACGGCGACCGCGCCGGGCGCAGCGCGGCATGGAAGGCACTGGAATCGGTGCTGCCCCGGATGAAGGACGGCCGCCAGGCGTTCTTCCTGTTCCTGCCCGAAGGCGAGGATCCGGACACGATCGTGCGCAAGGAAGGGGCCGACGGGTTCGCGTCGCGCCTGGCGCAGGCGATGCCGCTGTCGCAATTCTTCTATTCCGAACTCGGCAAGGACACCAACCTCGGCACGCTCGACGGCAAGGCGCGCCTGGCCGAACGCTGCAAGCCGTTGCTTGCGCAGATTCCGGACGGCGCCTTCGGCGACCTG
>Ga0207691_10001586_pt1 | contig 22580 bp, 18 predicted proteins | sample KBSM13metaG_FD_184327 | JGI IMG/M metagenome (GOLD analysis project Ga0207691, IMG submission 184327) | Miscanthus rhizosphere microbial communities from Kellogg Biological Station, Michigan, USA - KBS M1-3 metaG (SPAdes) (version 2) | ecosystem: Host-associated > Plants > Roots > Rhizosphere >... | reverse complement strand
TTGTAAAGCTGCTTAAGATACCCCGACGACTCGAGTTCCTGCACGAAACTCATATCCACATATTGCCGTGGGTCGGCAGCTTTGGCTTTCGGATTGCGCGGCGCCATATCATCCAACAGCGTCTTCACCCCTTCCGGCGTCGGCAGCGTATTGATCGGGAAAATTGCCGCATAAGCTTTGGCGGCTCGTTCGAGTCCCTCGGGATCGTTGAGCTTCAGATATTTGCTGAAGATCGCTTTGGTGCCTTCTTTATCGGTTTTGATGAAATGAATGGCGTCTGCGTTTGCGCGCACTACCTTGGCGATCAGGCTGCGCTTGCTTTTTATCGTGCTTTCGCGAGTGAGCACCGCGTTCCAATGAAAAGGCAGAGCCAAAGATCCGGTATCCAATAAATCGCGAAACCCCAGCTTCTCCGCCTCGCGCACCCACGGCTCGGGCATGATCGTAAATTGGATAAAGCCGCGCGACAACGCGGCGAGCCGCTCCGGATTGCCGCCGGCGGTAATGATCTTCGTATCCGAGTCCGGATTGATGCCGAGGCGTCGCAGCGCCAGACGCAAGCCTAGATCCGAGGTCGATCCCACTCGATTCACTCCGCCGGTCTTGCCCTTGAGATGCTGTAGCTCCGTGATCGACGACACGCTCACGATATGATCGACAAAGGTCGGCACCAAGGTTTGAACCATGATCGTGTCGGCGCCGGCCAGTCGGGTGCCCACTAAAGTCGTGACCGATGTGACAATGACGTCGAGATCGCCGGCGAGCAGCGCTTGCATGGCGATGGGACTGGAGTTGATGCCAATGATCTCCGCGTCCACGTTCTGTTTTCGTAACAGTCCCTTCTCCTGAACCACCCACATCGGACTTGCCGCGGGATTAAGCGCGGCCCAAGCGATTCTGGTCTTTTCCTGCGCTTTTGCTGAGAATGACGAAAAGACCAAGATGCTCGAGCAAGCGAGAGCGGCCATGTGTTTGATTCCACGCATGATGCTCGATTCTATAATATCGCGTCTCTTGCCTTGCAACCGAGATCGCCGCTTTGCTAAGAAGAAATGCTCTCGCTCATGCAATCGAAACACAGAGGAACGTCATATGCCTTTGGAAAAAATATCCACCGGAATCGATCTTTACTATGAGTCGCACGGGCGCGGCGAAGCGCTCGTGTTCATTCCCGGCACGGGCTTTTCCGGCAATGTCTGGATGGAAACGCAAGTGGAGCCGCTGTCGCGCTCTTTGCAAGTGATCGTGCACGACCCGAGAGGCTGCGGGCGCTCCACTCACTTCAAGGGCGTCTGTACCATCGATCAGATGGCCAGCGACGTTGCCGCGCTGCTCGAACATCTCAATGTGCGCTCCGCGCATATTATCGGGCATTCCATGGGCGGTCGCATCGGACTCTCGCTTGCGCTAAATTTTCCCGGCAAAGTGAAAAGCTTGATTCTTGCCGCCGCCGGTTCCGGTCCCGCCGCCCGCGAGGGAACCGAGACCATTCCCGGCCTCCCCTATCGCCTGGCTTTCGATCTCATCGAGATGGGATTTGAAAAATATTTGCGGCACGAGATCTGCGCCACCGATACTTATTTCACGCCGGCCTATCGAAAAGAACAGCGGGACAAAGTGCAGGCTTTTTACGAAATGGTATGGAAGTATCACGCGAGACTTGCCGAGTATCTTCAGCTTTGCATCGCACGGCACAACTGGGAGGCGACGCATCGTCTCGGCGATGTCACGGTGCCGACCTTGGTCGTGGTCGGCGACAATGACGTGGTCGGCAGCAACCACGTGGCGCAAGCGCAAGTGCTCGCCAAACGCATTCCCAACGCCGAGTACAAAGTCCTCAAAGGACAATCGCACGGTTTCTTTTGGCAAGCGCCCGAAGCAACCAACGAATGGATCTTACAGTGGGTGCGCAATCACGCGTAAGCAGGGCCCTTGACGAAGACCACATGAAATTTCTCGTACGCGCGCTGCTATGCCTCTTTGTTCTTCTATGCGCTGCCGGCGAAAGTTCGGCGGCCGCGGCTCCCGCCAAGATCGTCCTCGCCTATGCCTCGATGGTGGCTCGGACCTCTTTTATTTGGATCGCCAAGGAACAGGGTTTCTTCGCAAAGTACGGCATCGATCCCGAGCTCATTCTCATGAGCCGCGGTCCGGTTTTGATCGCGGGCTTGACATCGGGCGACGTGCAGGTCGGCAACACCGGAGGAACCGCCGCGCTCAGCGCTGCCGTCGGCGGCATAGACTTGAAGCTCGTTGCCACTTTCAACAGCCGGTGGGTGAACAATGTGGTCGCCCGGCCCGGCATTCAAACTTCCAAAGATCTAGCCAGAAAGCGTTTCGGCGTGAGCAGTTTTGGCGGGACCCAATGGATGGGAACCATGCTCTGGCTCGAGCATCTGGGGCTGGACGCACAGAAGGACGATATTCGTTTTCTGGTGATCGGCGACCAAACGCTGCTGGCCCAAGGCTTGGAAAGCGGAACCATTGATGCCGCGAATCTGGATGGCAGCTTCAGCCGCAAGCTCCGGCAAAGAGGCTTTTCAGTTCTTACCGACGCAAGCAAGGTCAATCTTCCGATCGTGAGCCAAGGCATTGTCGTGACCGCGCAATATTTACGCAAGCAACCTCGCGTGGTGGAGGGAGTTCTCCAGGCATTGATCGAGGGCTTGGCCTTCACCGTCGCGCCGGCTAATAAACCGCTGGTGCTAAAGACCTTGACGAAGAAACTAGGCGTCATGGATCCCACAGCCTTGGAAGAAGGCTATCAGGAAATCCTCACCGGTCTGGACCGCAAGCCTTACCCATCTCTCGAGGGCATGAAAAATATCCAGCGACTCGCACAATCGAGGGAACCGCGCCTTGCAAACATCAGGATCGAGAATATTGTCGACGATGAGTTGATGCGCAGACTTGACTCGACTGGTTTTATCGATCGAGTTTATCGCGGCTACGGCATCAAGTGAGTCGCAGGTTAACATTGGCCTTCGATTGTAAAGAAACGGAAGAGAGAAAATTATGTTTGTTTGGTCGACCTTAACATTCATCATCGCGGCGCTCGCGCTATTCACAGCGCCGGCGCCAAGCGTCGCGGCGGAATCTTCCTGTCCCGCTATGATCGATCACAAATTCGCCAATTTAATGGACGAGCCGGTCTCGCTGTGCCAGTTCAGTGGTAAGGTGCTGCTAATCGTCAATACGGCGAGCGAGTGCGGTTATACGCCGCAATATGATGGCTTGGAAAAGCTCTATCGTCGCTATCGCGAGAAAGGTTTTGTGGTGCTGGGATTTCCGAGCAACGATTTCGGCGGCCAAGAGCCGGGATCAAATAAAGAGATCGCGCAGTTCTGCCAAGTAAATTACGGCATCACGTTCCCCGTGTTCGCAAAGACGGCGGTCGTGGGAAAAAACGTCAATCCGCTATTTCGTGAGCTCGCCGCCAAGACCGGCCAGCCGCCGCGGTGGAATTTTCATAAATATCTGCTCGACCGGACGGGACAGCCCGTTGCCGCATTCGAAAGCGCCGTCGAGCCTGAGGATCCAAGGATTACTGCACAGATCGAGAAACTGCTCGTGGCTGCGTCGCGACCAACGTCGCCCATTAGTGGGCGGGTTAAGTAGGCAAGACGTTCCTGCGGAGAAGATTTTGTTTCTTCTCCCTTGCTGCCGACTGGGTACGTGCTTGTGTCTGAGGCCACCCGAATTCGCAGAGCTAGGTGGGCGAGTAAGCAGCGCCGCGTTTAGCGGAGAGCGTATTTGGCTGAACTAACCGTCGGGATTAAATTGTTTTGCCGTGTACGTCACTGTCGAAGCTGTCGCAGCTCTGCGCCCCTCAGTTAATTTTTTTACCATGGCCCCGGCTTCTTCGGGCGTAGAAAACTCGACGATCTTGCCGTCTTCCTTAAGCCAAGTCAGGCCTGAACCGAGCTCGCGAGCCGGCTGTCGGTCGCACAAAATTCTATACAATGAAACCTCCTAATCGAACCTCACTACGCAATCGGATTGGTTTGAGAGATTTGCGGTAAAGAAACGATAGAGCTTTTGAGCGGCGTAAGCAACTGAAAGAAACAAAGCGGACAATTATCGTCTTGACCGACACCGGCGCTAGGGAGCAGTCTAGGTGCCAAAAAGGGGAGGTCGGGTATGAAACGGATCGCCGCCCATGGAATCTTGGTCCTCGCTCTCTGCTGGTTTGACGCGCAGCCTTCGGCGGCTCAGACGACCACTCTGCACGTCGGCTTCAATGGCTTTTACGGCGCAGCGCCGCTCTACGTCGCTCAGGACGCCGGCATCTTCCGCAAACATGGCTTCACTCTGGAACTGGTTTTCATCGCGGGCGGTTCGCTTTCGACCCAGGCGTTGATCGGGAAAAGTCTCGATCTGCTTCAGACCGGCGGCCCGCCTTTCCTGAACGCCTACGTGAGAGGGGCGCGGCTCAAGATCATCGCGGGCGTTACCAATATCCTGCCCTACGTCTTGATAACGGCTGGCCGCATTACCAGCTCGGAGCAGTTGCGCGGCAAAAAGATCGGCATCAGCCGTTTCGGCAGCAACACCGACTTCGTGGTGCGGTTCGCGCTCGAGTATCTGGGTTTGACTCCGGCGGACGTGACGGTGCTCCAGGTAGGCGGCTCCCAGTCCCGGTTCGTCGCGCTCAAAGCCGGAACCATCGACGCAACGGTCTTGAGCCCGGAGGAAGCCTTGGCGGCGCAGAAGGTCGGCATGAACACGCTCCTCGACTTTGTCGCCAAGGGCGTCGAATTTCCTCATGTGGCCATCGTGGCCCGGGAGGAATACTTGCAGACACAGGCCCCGCTGGTGCGGCGCTTCATGACCGCCTATCTAGAAGGGATCCGTTTTTTCAAAACTCGGAAGGAGGAGTCGGTTCGTAAAATGATGGTGCTCAGCCGATTGAACGACCGGCAGATCGCGGAGAAGGCGTTTGACGTCTATACGCGCTCGCTGCCGGACGACGGCCGGCCCACGATCAAAGGGTTGGAATCGGTCCTGACGGACTTTGCCCGGGAGGAACCGAAGGCCAGAGGCTTGACCGTCGCGCAGATCGTCGATCTCAGCTTTCTGCCGTAGAGAGAATCTCAGTCTCAAGAAGGTCTCGTTGTCAGGCTTGCCTAAGTTGCCCGCATCTTCGCTGGGCTACTATCGGCCGCTCAAGATCAGGATTCCCGCAAGGAGCGCGAGAATTCCCATGACCTTGTTCGGAATAACAAAGCGCACGATCGATGGTAGCCCCTGCAAAATTAGCCAGACTGCAAGCAATACCATTCCGACAGACATGCCTTCCCTCCTTGTTTGATTGGACGAAAAAAGCCAGAGCTCCGGGAGATCTTGTTCAAGCGTTTCACTCAGTTCAAATCGTTCAACCTTCTGGGCGCAAACCCGCTTTCCTTACGATGTCGGAAGGAATCGGCTCTTTTGTTCTTTGGCAAATTGAGTTGTCAAGATTAGCAAGATATATAGGTCACCTCGGCCTCTCAACTTGTGCTAACCCCACATAGGGCACTTGGCGCAGCTTGGCTTTTAATCGCTCGAGCTTTGGATCGATGGAGAAACGTTATGCGCAGGATTTCAAAACTGTTCCCCGCTTTGCTTCTCGTCATGAATCTGACTACTGCGTGCTCGACCCAAAAAACCGTTACAACTCATTCTGTGCAAAACGATCCGCACACAGGCGAGCCCGTGACGATAGAAAAGACCACTACGACAAACAATTCTGGTGCAGGCGCAGCAGTTTGGAGTGGAACGCTGAGTCTGCTGGAAACGGTAGTCTTATTACCCGTCCGTGCGGTCGGCATCCTTATCCACGCAATTCTGTGATGTAAAACGTCCGTTTGAGCCGTATAGGATTCAAATGGACATAGCGGCTCAACTCCCATAAACATTTTTCTTGATCCACCTCACCGCCAAGAGCCGCGATTGCAGAGATTGTTAGATCCCATCTGCTCAAGAAATGGCGTTTCCAACTATTTCTTTCAAGCTTCATTTGCTTCCGACAGGGATTTGTGGACTTTTTCACGGCTCTTGCGGCCGCTGCGATCTTCGACGCCGGTGTGAGAGTCGACTCCGGCCGCCGCCTGCTCCCACAATCGCTCTCTTGACGTTCTCCGGCGCCAGTCGGCCGGCGAGAATAACCGGTCGATCGGCAATTCCACCAGGCGCCGGCTCACGCCTGTTCGCGCATCATAGGTCGGCAGACAAATCGTTCCGGCAATAATTGGGGTTGCTTCGAGCCAAGACGTTTTAGAAAATCTACTATGGCAATTATCTCCGTCACCCGACTCCGTCTGCGTTCAGTGCTCTTTCTGCCAAGCTTTCTCTGGTACACCAGGCGATCGGTCCAGCAGGCGCAAAGAACTCCGGGCAATCTCGGCGTAAGAATTAGAAGAACAAAAGGTCTAGTGTTCTGGACCTTGGCGATGTGGCGGGACAATCAAGCGATCAGAGCATTTGTCCCCGCTTCACCACATCGCGAAGCTATGCGGAACTTACCCCACTGGTGTGACGAAGCAGCGTTTGCCGATTGGGAACAGGATAAGACCGATTGGCCAGCGTGGGAAATCGCGCAAGAAAAACTGGCTACCACGGCTCGCTTGGTCAGCGTGCTCTATCCGTCGGAGAAACAGAAGGCGGGCAAGATCGAGAGTTCTTAAATCGCAATTCGTGCAAATTCCAGTGCTTCGCTCGAGTTAACTATCATTTCTTTGGTTTTACGGACGGCGCGCATGCAGCGACGATTCGATGAACGATCAGCGGCGATCACCGCGGCGAAAGCATACAGCATAGTTTGATTTGATTCCCTCTCCCGAACGGCGAGAAACTCAGGCCGCGTGTTCAGTCTTCGTCGCCTGGTCCGTCCGCGCCGCTTTCCATCATCTCATCGAAATCTTCCGGAAGTTCCTCGCCGGTTTCATCGGCCATGCTCCTGCCCATCTTCTTGGCCCAGCGAGCCATCGCTTTGGGATCGTCCATGTCGCCCAGTTTGCTCGGATCGGCGAGATCTTCCAGTGAGGATTCCTTAGAGCGTACCCGTGCTATGCGAGAAATCAGCTTACGCAGTTTCGTTCCACCGCAGCGCTCGCAGCGCGGTTCTTCGCTATCGGCAACGACCCCCACGAGACACGAAAAAGGCTTTTTACAATCCAGACAAAGATATTCGTAGATCGGCACTTTAATCGCTCCTACGCCTTTCAAGGCTTGTGAATAGTGGTAAGGCTTATTTTACTCAGCCGGTTGAAGGCGTCAAACCGATTGGTGAGTCGCCGTCCGATGATGGTCACCTCAATTAACTGGCGCGCTCGAAGCAGTGACTGGGTGGCTCACGCAATTCGACAGGTTGACGCGAACAATCTTTTTTCACTTGCCTAATGAGCCTGGACCGCGGTACACGGCTATATCACGTATAGCCCGAGCCTATATGCTCGCCGTCAGTCCAGACGCTCTATACGATACGACTTAGCGGTGTGGTACAACCAGCCATCATCAAGGTGGAACGATGAGACCAGATCAGGAGGCGCTATGAGAGAGGTACTGCGGTGCAGGCGAGTCTTGTTTCTTTTTGTCCTGCTGTTTGGAATTCCGACAATCCAGTCTTGGGCGGCGGCTGCCAAATCGGGCTACGATGAGAAAGCGATTGCCGATTTTTATAAGGGCAAAACCGTTCGCATCATTGTCGGGTTTTCCGCCGGCGGCGGCTACGATGCATACTCTCGTCTGATCGGCCGCCACCTTAACAAGCACATTCCCGGCAATCCAAATGTCCTGGTCGACAATATGGCCGGCGCCGGCAGCATCCTCGCCGCGAACCATATCAATAACGTCGCCCCCAAAGACGGCACCATCATCGGGAATATCAGCGGTCAGATTATTCTGGAACAACTTTTCGCCAATCCGGCCGTTCAGTACGACATGACCAAATTTCGAACTCTCGGAGTGCCGATCGGAGAAACGTATTTATTGGTAGTGACGCGCAAACCGGGAGTGACAAGGTATGAAGAAGTGCTTGGCCCCAAGGGCAAACAGATTGTGATGGGAGGCATCCCCGGCTCCACCGTCGAGCAAGCCCCGATCATTATGCGCGACGCCTTGGGCGCCAATATCAAAGTGGTCAGCGGCTACAAGGGCACTTCCGATATCCGTCTCGCCATCGATAGCGGCGAAGTGGACGGCCTGTTCAATAGCTGGACGTCGCTCAAGATTACCTCGTACGACAAAATCAAAAGCGGCGAATGGCTCGTTCTCGCCCAGATGGGTGAAGAGCCCATTGCTGATCTACCTAATAGCAAAAATATTCCAACCATCCCCATGGTCGCCAAAACCGAGGAGCAGCGGCAACTGCTGCGCTTCGGCATCGCCGCTCCGAACCAGTTCGGCAAAATCTATGTACTGCCTCCGGGGGCGCCGCAGGACCGCGTTTCGGCACTGGAAGCGGCGTTCACGAAAACTTTCGCGGACAAAGAGTTTCTCGCCGAGGCCGAGAAAGGCCGGCTCGAGATCGACCCCGTCAGCGCGCAACAGGCGCACGGGCTCATTACTGAGATGATGAGTATGTCGCCGGCGGTGAAAGCGCAGCTGCAGAAGATGCTCCGCTCGTCGAAATGAGGTGCAGAGTTCTATTGCGCACTGATGGTGTTCTGATTCTGTTTTTTGATCTTTTGGCGAGCTGCGATGATCAAGCGTTCGCCGGCGACGACGCGGAGAAGATCTCTAAGCGGACGGGGCCCATCCGGCGGTGATAGGAAATATTTGGTCGCTGCTAGTCCGTGTGCAGCGTGTGTCCTACTAAATTCACGGGTGCGGGTTTCTTCAATCAGCCCCTGCAGTTTTGAACATGTTTTTGAGTGAAGCGATTCCTTTAGCAAAAAGCCCGTCCGATTGATCGGAGATCGTTTCGTAGATAACATTTTCGGATTCCGGTTGCTCCATATCGAATGGAAATCCATCAGGGAGCATCGATGTCAAAGATTCATATTCTGCCGGGTCAACATCCAAACACGGGTGACGGCGAAGCCGGCTTGAGCCGCTCCCTGCTAAGCGCTCCAGATAATCAACCAGGCCTTTACTGGCGGTAAGCTCACCGAGGCTCGCGGAATCCGTTGTACCCGTGTGTTCGGCTAAAAGATCGACTCGGACACGCCGGATGGATTCGATCATGGCATGTTCCTCGGGCGCGGCCTCCCAGGCGATGTTTACCTCGGTGTCGAGTCCCATGCTCCGATTGTTCAAGTTCGCCGAACCCACGCTCAAGAAGCGATCGTCGACTAGGAAGAGCTTCGAGTGAATATAGGTAGGCACCTCCTGACCATCCGCACCTGAACAGGCCGGATAGTAAACTCCTACCTTGTGGCCCGTTTCCGAGGCGAGCTCCTCTAAAAGAGCAATCAATTTGGCCTGCATCAAACCGATTGAGATCTTCTCGAAAAACGCATTCGCATCCTTGGCTAAAATCATCACAACCTCAAGCGGGGGGCGACCCGAATCCGTCATTCGCCTCGACAGTGCTCGAAAGAGAGCGTTCGAGCTGAAGTATTGATTCTCGAGGTAAATCAGGGTTTCGGCGCTTTCGATGGCGGAGACAAAAAGCCGGCGAATTTCTTGGTGAGAACTCTGTCTGCCGTCCTCTGTTTTTGCTTGTGTCCGGCTGATTCCGACATGGGACGACAGAATCGGCAAGCTTCCTGGAAAATCAATCCGCTGTTTTTCTCTTGTCTCGGGTAGATCGAGGTCCTTACAGCAGGCAAGCTTCCAGCGATGTTTAAATAGCTCCACCACTTTTTCGGCGACGGCTCCGACATGATAGGACTGCACGTCATGGAACGGCGTGTAAGGACTCTGATCCGCATTGACCCTTTGAGGATTATCAGCGCAATGATCGCGATCATCCCAACGACTCGAGCACAGGTCCAATCCGCCCAAGAATGCAATCGTGCCGTCTATCACGGCGAATTTTTGATGGTGGCTGGCTCCCAAACAATGGCAATCATCAAAGCAGAACGTGAGCCGGTCGTTGGTGGTCCAGTTGAAATACCATTTCTGAAACCATTCGCGATCGATGCCGTAGACGGCATTGAAATTCCAGGCAAGAATGTAGATCTGCAGGCTTTCATTCTTCTCACAAAGCCCGTTCAAGAACGAGAGCAAGCACACCTCATCGCCGTCTGCGGCGTCCTTTCCACGCAGTAACATGACGTCGCTGTCGAATTGCCACCCGGAAATCAAAATGTAGCGTTTCGCCGCGCGCGCGGCCTGATAAAAGGCTCGGTAGTAGTTGCGACCGTCGATCAGCAGGCCAGTTTGCTCTGCGGAAGCGACATCCCAGCAGTTTGTTCCTCTATTTATAATTGATGCCATCGTGACCTCCGCTCATTGCACCTTTCATAGCGTAGCCCAAAATCCGAGTCGCTGCGATGCCATGAGGTGCTAGTTAGAGATCCTGCAACCAGACAATGTCAGGACGACTAGCCATTTTATTAGTACTTTCATTGCCGTTCTTTGCCGGCGTTCGCTGACACGCGCGCCGAAGGCAGGCGGCGGGCAGCCATAGCTAGAGCACGCGATACGAGATCGACTGCGTAGGAAGGGATGTAAACTATAGACTGGCTCGTTCGTAATGACCGTATCAACCAGTTATAACAAACGACGGCGGCTCCGTTGCAAGTTTGCTAGCGTGTTCGACGTAAAGCAGCGACCCATTGCGGTTGGATGACGCTCCACATGCCTTTACGTGGCCCATCGTCTTCGATCCGCAGGTCCACCGCTTCGGGGTTGTGACGCAGCAATGCGGCGGCGGCCTCGAACTTTTCCACGCCTTCGACACTGGCGAGAAGTGCAATCGAGGAGAGCGCAATCAGGTCGGCGAGGTTGTGTCCGTAGAGCCGGCTCGGCTGGCGCCGCACGTCGATTTCCACAGGAGTTCCCGCGGCACGAAGCACTTCCGCAATCGCGCCACCGCCTTCCGCGGGTACTCCCAGCAACCGGCGGCGCTCTGTGATCACGGCGAGATGCCGCGCGTTGTCGCCCGTCTCGCCGCCGCGTTCGATAAACCTTTTCAGCGCGAGACCGGTGTAGCCGACGGTTTCGTCGGTCACGACGATGAACAGCACACCGCCCGGTTTCACGAATCGCACCATCCGCGTGACGCTGCCTGCAAGGTCATTGACGAAATAGATCATGTGCAGCGCGAGCCCGAGGTCGATGCTGCCATCCGCCGGTAGCTTCTCTCCCGAGCGCTCCGCCGCTACGTCGATTTCATCGAATTCTGCGGCCAGCGCCACACCGGACCGCAAATGCGGCTTTGTTTTTAGAAAAGCACGATAATTTGCGAGATATTCTGGATTGGGTTCCTCGAGCGAGATGCGGGTGCCCTCGCGCACCGAATCCGCGACCAGCGCAAACGTTTGACCGTCGCCCGCTCCGAAGTCGAAGATGTGACCGTCCTTCGGCACCGAAGTTTGTATGACCTGACGGAGCTCCGGCACAAACATGTCGCGCTGGTCGGTGCCCATCATCAGCACGCGACCAAGCGGGTCCGGCTTGAGTAGCCGGGCAAAGGCATTGCGGTACTGGCGATGCGGGTCGAGCCCCTCAAACTCGTTGCGCACGAGTTCGAGCGCGTCGTCAAATTGAGGCGCGAGATTCTCTGCTTTTTTCTGGGTGATCTGAATCGGCATGAGACTGTTAGCTACCTTCCCGTCCTATTACAATTGCTTCGGAGTTTCCGAAGTAATCGCTGCCCGCGAGGCCTGCATCCACCCTGTTTTGTGCACCGTCGTGATGATCTCCAACGTTCTGTCACACCCGTTGCTTAGACTTTGTCTTTATCTTCAAGCGCGCCGAACGCAGGCGCTGGGCGGCGATGGCGTGTGATGCTTTCAAACGCCGACGCGATCTCGAAGAGCGTTGCTTCATCGAACGGACGCGCGAGGAATTCCAGAGCAACCGGCAACTCGACTGCTTTCGCCCCTTCTAAACGGCAGCCGTTCGGATCGCTCTCGTCCGGCACGCGATCGTACACTTCTCGAGTGAATCCGGCGGGCACCACGATCGCCGGAAAGCCGGTCAGCGGGCTGAGACTGACCGCGAAGCTCGATCCCGAGCCTCGGTAAGTATCAAGATCGGATTGCAGCACCGGCTCGCCGGGCACGAGTTTCGGATCGGACATCACCGTCCCGGCTTTTAAAATTCTCGGCTCCGTGTAGGCCTCCACGGTCTTCGCCAGGCGATTGGTCAAGATCGTGTGCGGTGGAATTGTCGTGTAAGCATAAACCAGCGCCTCGAGATTATTTTCCGCCATCACCTGGAGAATAATCCGCCGCAACGTCTCCATGCGCAGCAGATGATCGGTCTCCGTCTGAGAGTCCAGAGTTGTCGCCTCGGGGCTGAAGGCTCTCTTGAGATTATCCAGGTTGCCGGAAAACATCGGCATGGCGAGCATGTCTTTCAGATCTTTGAACTTGGCATCGCCGCGCTCGCGGAGGTAACGATTGATGGCGTAATGCGCTTCGCTGCCGCGCGCTTGGGCCGTGAGCATGCGCAGATTCATGCCGCGGGCGCCGGAAGGAACCAGACGATGATCCAACGCCATCGATACGATGCGATCGATCGGCGTCTCGGACTCGGGAAACGCCGCGGGAAAATTTCGCTTCAGCCAACCGGGCTCGAGATAAGGAACCAGATCCGCGATCGTTTTGTCGACATCGACCGGATCGACGATTGTCGCGCCGGCCTTTTTCATCGCGGCGAGCGCCTCGTTGGCGACGCGGATGTGATCACGATCGGCGCGGCTCGCCTCGATCATCAGATCGCGGAGCACGCCGAGCCTTCTTCCGCGCAGCGATTTTCCGCCGGCATGCCGCGCATATGAAACCTGCGGCCGCCTTGCGCACGCGCCAGTAACCGAATCTTTGGGATCGTTGCCGGCGAGAACTTCGAGCAGAATTGCCGCGTCTTCTACCGTCCGGCAGAGCGGGCCGCCCCGATCCCTGGTAAATGACAGCGGCACGATGCCGTCGCGGCTCACCAACCCTTGAGTCGCCACCAGGCCGACTAGGCTGCAGCACGAAGACGGAAAACGCACCGAGCCGGAGGTGTCCGTACCCAGGGCGCACATGGCGAGATTAGCAGCCACCGCGGCCGCCGATCCGCCGCTCGATCCGCCCGGTATCCTGGTCGTATCGTAAGGGTTGCAGGTCTGGCCGCCGAAGGCGCTCCGCGCGATCCCTGCGGGCGCGTATTCGTCCATGTTGGTTTTGCCGAGCAGGATCGCTCCGGCCGCGCGCAGCCTCGCCACCATCGTCGCGTCGTCGGGCGGGCGATCGTCATTGTACTCCGCCGCCGCTGCCGCCGTCGTGCGCATATCGTGGGTATCGTAATTGTCCTTGATCGCGATCGGGATGCCGTGGAGCGGGCCGACAAACTTCCCGGTGCGGGCGAAGTAGCGGTCGAGCTCGCGCGCCCGATCGAGCGCGTCGGGATATTTTGCATCGTCGCGCCCGCTGTGAGTCCGTTTGAGTTTTTCCGAAAAACCGAGCGCGATGCGCTTGGCTTCTTTCAAGTTCAGAGTGATGAAAGCATTGAGTTGCCCGGCGTTCGGAATCGGCGTGATGTCTCCCAACTGAAGTCCCGTAGCGCTGTCGATCTCGCCGCGCACGCAGACCCCGTTGTAGGCCTTGATGCGCGCGAGATAAAGATTCACGAGCTCGGTTGCGGTGAGCTTCTTCGCGCGAAACGCCCGATGCGCTCCGGCAATCGTGGCTTCCTCCACCCGGAACACGGTTTTCTTTATGGTTCTTTTTCCGGCAACTTTTAACTTTCGCTTGGAACGCATGTTCATGTTCACTCCTCTAGTCGGGCTCCGTTCAACCGCGTCGCGCAGTCTGCCCTGAGCTGAGCCGAAGGGTTCAAATGGTTCAAGTGTTTCAAGCCCTGGATCGGGTCCGGCATCCGTTCTCGTGCACCGCAAGCGCCGGAACGCATCTGGTTTTCATTTCGTTAGATTTGCGCCTCCGGGGAAAAAAATTTTGCAGTCCGACTAACTGCTTCGTTGCTGCCTTAAGACATTGCGGTCCAGTTCGATCGCACTCAGTACGTTGGGTGGTTACGTGGGCAGCAAACAAGGAATCATCTGTCGGCTATGGCGGCGATAGATGCGGAAGTCCGAGTCGGTGGTAAGAATGATCGGGTCTGCAATTGTTTCGCTCATGCGCACAAGGCACGCATCGGCTAGGCTTATCGGTACGTTGGCATACTTCTGCAAGAGTTTGATGACGGAGTCTACATCATTGTCGAGGTCGAACGCCACCATGACAGCGCGGCGACGGAGCAGGGAGCCGAGTACCGGCACGCCGCGCTCGCCGAGAAGATGAAAAGCTTCGGACAGGACAGCTTCGCAGGTTCTCCAAGGTGGACCTTGGTTGGATACCTGCGCAACTGCCCATTGGTGGTGAGAGTCGCGGCGGCTAAGTAATGCAACCAGAAATCCCGCGTCAACGAGCACGTTTTTTGCCATACCCGCCGGCTTTCAAATACCGCTTCTTGTGTGCGCTCAGGTCCGCCGGCAGATCGTCGATCGAACCGATGAGATCCGAGACTGTGTTGAATGCGGCAGATTCGCGCCGTGCGGGCCGAGCGGCGCGTTGCAGGCGCTCTCGGACAACATCGGACTTCGAACATTTCCGCCCACGTGATTCCGCCTCAATCTCGGAGACTAGAGGTTCTGGAAGTCGTACCGTCAACGTCTTCATACGAGAAGTGTATTACATCACTGGCGGACACGCAAGACAAACAATACCGTCATGTCGAGGTTTGCCAGTGACATTGCGTCAACTGCATGGGAACACCGAGCGCCACCGACCGGCCGTTCTCAGTGAGAGGTCCGACTCAAAACATCCCAACTTGCGCGATCTCGGTTTGTCACGTTCAGTTAATGTCTGCCGATGAAGTCCAGCACATAGTGGTTGAAGTCTTCCGGCTGCTCCCAGTTGATCGAGTGTGAAGCTTCGGGCAGGACGATGAACTCGGCGTCGGCAATACAGGCGAGCTGGCGGCGCATGACCCAGGGCGGGCACTGCAGGTCTTGATCGCCGGGCATCAACAAAGTCGGCACGCGAATCGTTTTGAGCTTTTCGAAAGTGATGGTGGTTCTTTGTGGCTGCGCCGGCGCGCCTTTGTGTTGCGAGTTGTTGTGAATCTCCAGCCAGCGCTTCAAACCTTCGGGATTTGTCGCCATGTAGCCCATGCTGACTTCGCGAAACTCCGGTGGCCAGCTCCTAAACCCCGGAAGGGTGGTTTGTTCGCGCAGCTTGCTCAATTCTTCATCCACGATCGCACCGCCGCTCGCGGCGACCACTAAACTGCGCAGCCGCTCAGGATGCCAGAGAACGTAATCGTACGCGGCGAATCCCCCGCCGGCGACACCGACGAGATGGAAGCGGTCGAGCTTCAGGTGTTCGACCAATGCGTGAAGGTCTTCCGCAATCGTGCCGGGTTGAGGACCCGTCTGCGGATTCGCTCTGCTTCGACCCCAGCCGCGCCGATCGAAAGCGATGGCGCGATAGCCTGCTCCGACGAAACCCGGAATGTTGTATTGCCAGCCAGCGGCGTTTCCCGTATTCGCGTGAAGCAATACAAGCGGCACACCGGTGCCGCCGCTGTCGGCATACCATAGGCGCACGCCGGGCAAGTCCGCATATCCTTCAAATGTTGAGCTAGAAGGCTGTGAGGTAGAGTCCATGACTTAACTCCATATGGCGTTTCGCTTGACTGTGTGCGACTCCGTCATTCCCGCACGCTTTTAGCGCGAATCCAGGCGAATTCGGGGGTGACACGGTATTTGTATGCCGTTTTAGTTCGCCCCCCGGGTGTTTTCGAAGGAACCGCATACTTCACCTTAGAACGCGCCCTCTTTTTCCAATTTCCGTACGATGCGATCGTCGATCAGATCTTCGGCCTTGAGCGCGCGAAACTTCTCGTTCGTCAATACGAGCACGTGAATGCTGTTGCGGATCCCCTCCACCGTCGGATAGATCCGTTTGGTGTAAAGCTTGCGCATAAACTCGTAGCCTTCGATCGCATCTTCGGTCTTCGCCAAACGCAGCCATTGCACCAGGCTTTTCGCGACGGCGCTTTTGTTTTCCGGATTCTGAATAAACGTAATCCCATCGAGCAAAGCGCGCAGCACGTTTTCGACGACTTCGGGGTGTTGCGCGGCGAAACTCTTGCGCGTGTAAAGTCCCGAATCCAAAAAAGGAATGTTGAGATCGGCGAGATCGGCCAAAATGGGATAGCCCTCGCGCCGCAAATTGGTCGCGAAAGTATAACCCAATACCGAACCGCCGATGATTCCCGATGCGATCGACTGCGCGCGTACGCCGGTATTGCCGATGATCCGAAAGGTAATGTTGTCGCGCTTGGGATCGAGGCCCCAGTGATCGAACGCCAGCATCGTAAACATCCAGTTGCCACCGCCGAGGCTGGCGACGCCGATCTGTTTTCCTTTGAGATCGTTCGGCGACTTGATATCTTTCGTCACCGCAAATGCGCCGATCAGTTTATTGATAAAGCCCGCGACGAAGACTCCGTCCAATCCATTCAGCACAGCGCCGAGGCTCGTCCCCGACGTCGTGCCATAGTAGAAATGCGATTCTCCCGCGGTGAGAGCGGAAAAAGCGATCGGCGCGTTCGGCATCAGCACCAGTTCCACGTCCAATTTATACTTGCGGAAGAAGCCTTGATTCTGCGAGACGATCAGCAGCCCTTCTCGCTCGCTGAAACTTGCCGGAGTGATGACGATCTTTGCCGGTGGCGCGCCGGCGCCAAACACCCGAGCTTCCGCGCCGAAAAAGAGCAACAGACAAATTCCCAGAATGATCGGCATGCCGAGCTTGACCTCACTGTGAGAAGCGTGACCGGATACTAGAAGGAAGCTCCCATACCGTCAAGCAAGAAATCTCGGCATGCGGCTGCACACCAACCTTTGTTGCATTCGGCGCTAGCGCATTGTAATTGGCTCACCTATGACACCGCTGCGGCGCTCGTTGTTGGCAAAAAAATCCGGTGAGCTTTTATTGAGAGACGCCGGCGGCGCTTACGGGCTCCGGCCGATTCTCGGGCCGCTCCAACTCACCAGCCTTGGGATTGGCGCAATCATCGGCGCCGGCATTTTTGTCATCATCGGCGTCGTCGCCAAAGATAAAGCCGGCGCCGCGACAATGCTCTCATTTGTTGACGCCGGGACGGCCTGCGGTTTTGCCGCGCTATGCTACGCCGAGTTCGCTTCCATGGTCCCGATCGCCGGATCCGCCTACACCTACGCGTATGCCACGTTGGGCGAGCTTTTCGCATGGATCATCGGCTGGGATTTGCTGCTCGAATACGGCGTCGGGGCGGCGAGTGTCGCCCATGGCTGGTCGCACTACTTCGTTGACTTTCTCGGCCTGCTACGAATTGTTTTGCCGCCGGCGTTCATCAATGCTCCCTTTGATTTCGATCCCGGGAGCGGCCGTTTCGTTGCGACCGGCGCGATGATCGATTTGCCCGCGCTGTTGATATCGGCAGCGCTCACGATCATTCTCGTGATCGGTATCAAGCGCAGCGCCAACTTTAATTTTTTCATGGTCGTGATCAAGCTGGCGGTGGTGCTCCTGATCATTGCCGTCGGGGTTTTCTATATCGACCCCGCCAATTGGCACCCCTTCGCGCCGTACGGCTATGCCGGCGTCAGTCTTTTCGGCAAGACCCTGATCGGACAACATGGAGCGGGTGGCGAGCCCCTGGGAATGATGGCGGGCGCCGCCGTCGTATTTTATGCGTACATCGGCTTTGACTCGGTCTCCACCCACGCCGAAGAAGCGCGCAATCCAAGCCGCGATGTGCCGATCGGAATCATCGGTTCACTCCTGTTGTGCACCGTTTTATACATTGCGGTCGCGGCGGTTCTGACCGGCATGGTTCCGTACCAGCAAATCGATATTGACGCGCCGCTCGCCAAGGCTTTCAGCCGAACCGGGCTGCCCTGGGCCCATGCATTGGTTTCGCTCGGCGCGCTCACCGGCATCACCTCGGTGTTGATGGTGCTGATGCTGAGTCAGCCGCGCATCATGCTGGCGATGGCGCGTGACGGTCTTTTGCCCAACGTTTTTTTCGGCGCTGTGCATCCCCGATTCCGCACGCCGTGGAAATCGACGATTTTGACCGGCACCGTCGTTGGACTGATGGGCGCCTTACTGCCGCTCCGCATGCTCGCCGAGCTCGTGAACATCGGGACGCTCCTCGCATTCGTCATCGTCTGCGCGGCGGTATTGATCATGCGCCGGACGAATCCGGAAATGCCGCGTCCTTTTCGCTGCCCGCTCGTTCCCCTCGTGCCGCTGCTCGGCATCGCATTTTGCTTGTTGTTGATGTTTTCTTTGCCGGTGGAAAACTGGCTGAGATTAATCGTCTGGCTGCTGATCGGCTTCGCGATTTATTTCAGCTACGGAAGACGGCATAGCGTTCTCGGGCGCACCCTCGGATAGGTCTTTGCCCGGTTCATTTTGTCAAAGCGGCTTTCGCCCGATTTCCCTGAGCAGCTTGTCCCACTTTTCGGCAGCCTGGTCATACTGTTCCGTCGAGAGTCCGGCCTCGGGGTACCACAACTTGAAGCTCACCGGCTTGAACGGGCTCCCGTAGTCGAGGTCGCCGAGAATTTTTGCCGCTTCGGGACTCAGAAGAAAATCGGCCAGCAGAGCGGCCGCGTGTGGATGCGGCGCCCCATTCACCAGCGCCACCGCGCCTGCATTGGCGGGAACGATTTCCATCGCCGCCCAATCGATCGGAGCGCCTTTGGCCTTCGCTTCGAGCGCGTGATCGCGGAAGATCGTCGGCGACAACGCCACTTCTCCTGAGATTACGAGATCGGCCATCGCGCGTCCGGAAATCGCATGCAACGTGATCTCTTGCGCTTTCAACTTTCGGATGAACTCCTCGCCTTTCACTTTGAGAATGCCGCCGATCGTGCGCGTGCCGGTTTCGTTCGAAACAAAGCCGATCTTTCCTTTGAGCTGAGGCTTGAGCAGATCGGCATAATTTTTCGGCACCAGGGCGGCGGGGATGAGATTGGTATTGTAGCCGACGCCCATGTAAGTTTCGCGGTCAATGGCCCAATAGACGAGCCCGCGCGCAGCACTTTCCTTCGTGGCCGGCGGATACTTGGCGAGATGGGGCGAGGTGAAAGCGATCAAAAGCTTGTTCTCGCGGAAAAAGCGCAAGGTCGGCAGCGTCGTTTCGATGGTATCGGCGATGATCTGCTTCGCCTGAGCCTCGGCGCTGATTTTGGTCATGATGTCCGAGCTGGTGCCGCGATAGGGTTCGATTTTGACGCCGGGATATTTCGATTCGAAGCCTTTGGCCAGCTCTTTGTAAGAGCTTCCAGCAAGCGAGGTGTACCAAACTACTTTGCCCTCGACTTTGGCTCCAGCCACGAGCCGCTGCTCCCGATCCGCTCCAGCGTAAGCCGCGAGATCCGGAGCTGAAGCCGCTCTACCCTGCGTCCATGCGCCGCTGATACCGTTTAAGAGAAGACAAATTATCGCAACGACTACGATTCGTTTCGCCAGGCGCTTCACGAGTGCTCCTTTCAAGGGCTACGCGCGTCCTTACTGCGGCTCGGAGTAGAGCTCCTTGGCCCGATTCTCGGAGACGTAGCCCAAATCGATATCGCGTTTGATCGCCTTGAGATCACGTTCCTCCGGTTTGCCGTATCCACCACCGCCTGCCGTAAGAAAAGTCACCGTCTCTCCGGGATGAACCGATAAATGGCTGAACTTTCCGGGCAGCCTCTCTGCCTTGCCGTCGCGTTGAATAATCGTCTCGTTCACGGCACCCTCAGCGCCGCCGAGCAAACCCCAGGGCGGGCATTTGATTCGATCGGTGTTGCGGCTCAGAAAAAAACTCTCGAGCGGTTTGACTTTTACTTCGACGCCGATGCCGCCGCGAAATTTTCCCGCACCACCGCTGTCCGTGCGTAAAGCATGACACTCGTAAAGCAGCGGATAATAGAGCTCCTGTAATTCGATCGGCGTATTTTTCACATCCCCCTGGCACATGGAGACAGCGGCAGAAACACCGTCCTCGCTGGGGCGGCCGCCCCAGCCGCCGCCGATGATATTTTGGCAGACGTAGCGCCGCCCGGTTTTCGAATTCAGACCGAAGATCGCGTAACCGCCCATATCGCCTTTGTGCGCGGCAGGCACTCGGTCCGGCAGCGCCGGCGCCAGCGCGCGGAAGATCGTGTCGAGCACGGTCGGCAGCGACAAGCTCCAGCCGCCGATCGGCGCGGGACGGCGCGCGCTCAGCAGCTTGCCCGCGGGAAGAATCACTTTGAGCGCGCGAAACGAGCCTTCATTGACTTCGCGGTGCGGCGCGGTCAAAGCCTTGAACGCCACCCGCGCCGCCGCCATACCGCCGCTCGACCCGCAATTGATGAACCCCGGCACCTGATCGGCGACTTCGGAAAAGTCGATGCTCAGCTCGTCGCCGGCCACGGTAACCCTTACTTTGATCGGAATGGTTTTGTTCATCACCCGACCGTCGTCGTCGAGAAAAGAAGACGCTTCATAGACGCCATCGGGAATCGCCCGCACGGCTTCGCGCACGAGTTTGTCGGTCTGATCCCAGATCGTCTCGACTGCCTGGAGAAAAACTTTGCCGCCGTACTTGCGGCAAATCTGATTCAAGCGCTCTTCGCCGGTGCGGCAGCACGCGATTTGCGCGCGCAGATCGCCGAGGGAGGACTCGGGAAAGCGAATATTGTCTTCGATCAACCGCAGCACTTCCGTATTGACCCGGCCCTCTTTGTAAATTTTCACCGAGCGCACCTGCAGCCCCTCTTCATACACGTCGCGGGTGTTGCTCGAGCCAAACCCGGTGCTGCCGCCGCCGACGTCGATCCAGTGCGCACGGACGGCGAGGAAGCAGAGCAGCTTTTTCTCCCAGAAAAAAGGCGTATACACCACCATGTTGTTCAAGTGCTGCCCGCAGATTTCCGGATGATTGACCAGAAACACGTCGCCCGGATGGATATCGTCCAAGCCGTAGATTTCCACGCCATCCTGGACGGCGACGCCGAGATCGGCGAGAAAGATCGGCAGCGCGCCCTCGTTTTGCGACAACGTGCGGCCTTGATGATCGACGATGCTCACGCAGTAATCCTGCACCTCGTAGATCATCATGTTGTACGCGGTGCGCTTCAGCACCGCCGACATCTCGTTCGCCGCGGCCTTCAGAGCGCAGCGGATAATCTCGACAGTAATCGGATCGATCGGCATAATTCCTCGCTTGGCTCACTTCAGCCGCGCGAAAAAACCTTCGCGCTGGAGCTCCAGCAAGAGACTATTGTCGTAGAATTCCTCCGCTCGGGCGGTTTTTGCGCTCGCGCCGCCCGGCTGGGTGGCCAGGAACTTGAGCACCGCCGCGACACCTTTCTCTTCGGTAAGCGGCGGCTGCGAAAACAGCTTGGAATAATATTCGAAGCTCCGTCTGGCGATGCCGTCATCGGCGATGCGCATGTATTTTTTCATAATCGGCAGGCTTCTTTCTCCGTCTGTCTTCAGCACGTGAATCGCTTCCACGTAGGCCATCAACATGCGTTTGACCAGATCGCGGTTGGCGCGCAGCAGCTCTTTGCGCACCACCAGACCCGACTGGGGAAACGCATCCGCTCCGGTAGCGAAATCCGCCAGCGCTGTCAAATGATAGCGTTCCGCTTCGAAACTGAACGGCGGCGCCAGCACGGTGGCGTCGATGGTGCCGGCAACCACGGCGGCGAGCCGCGGCTGCGTCCCAGGGATGGCCAGCACGGTCACCTGCTTGGCATCGATGCCCCAGCGCTCGAGCGCATTGAGAAAAAAGAACGTGTTCATTTCACCGGGCCCGACGAGCCCGACGGTTTTGCCCACCAGGTCCTGCGGTTTTTTTACCGTCTTGGGCTGGCCGACGATGCTGACCGTCGGTCGATTGGTCGAGGTGGCAATGATCACGAGATCGGCACCGGCGAGATTCGCCTGCACGGGCGCCACGCCCGCACTTTGCGAGAGCTGTAAGGCGTTGGCCAGAAGCGCCGCCGTGCTGCGCGCGCCGCCCGCAATCCGCACCAGCTCGGACGTCATGCCGTATTTGCCGAAAAATTTCATCTCGTGCGCGATCCAGATCGGCGCTTGATAGCCCAACTCGCCGCCGTAACCGATCGTGATCTTGACCGGCGCGCCGCTTTGGCCGGCGAACGACGCGGCAACCTGCATCGCGAGCAACAAACACACAAACCCAGCAGCGAGACACAACTTGAACACTCCGGACGCCTTAGTAATCACTCCTCACCCTTTCTTCGGTTCGTCCTTGCCCACGTAGGACTGGCGATAGGTCTGCAATGTTTTGCCGCGGAGTTCGTAGAGAAACTGAATCACCCGCTCATTGCTCATGAATTTGTCCTGCTCGTAATGATCGTGATGGACGATTTCTTCCAGCGGCCGGCGCACGCCCTCGGACGGTTGCACCGCCGGATATCCAACCGGAATGATCAAATAGAGCATCATCAA
>Ga0207691_10001583_pt1 | contig 22596 bp, 20 predicted proteins | sample KBSM13metaG_FD_184327 | JGI IMG/M metagenome (GOLD analysis project Ga0207691, IMG submission 184327) | Miscanthus rhizosphere microbial communities from Kellogg Biological Station, Michigan, USA - KBS M1-3 metaG (SPAdes) (version 2) | ecosystem: Host-associated > Plants > Roots > Rhizosphere >... | reverse complement strand
ATTTTGTTTGTTTTTCAACCCGATGCTGACAAATTACTCTATGTAAATGAAAAGTTTTCTAAAGTATTAGGGTATAAACTGGAAGACGTTAACATCAGGGATAATATGCTTCCGAACCTGATGCAGATCGACAATGTCTCCCTGCCTGATCAACTTTTTGAAAAACCATCTGATACCACCCAATGGTATAATTACAAAGGAAATTTCGTAAGTAAAGATGGTCACTCACATCGTGTTGACATTTCGGGCATACATATTGAGCAATTCATGGATACGACTGCTTCAACCATTTTGTTTATGGGATCGGAAATGTCAGGGCCACATTCTTCACCTGAACTTAACCCAATGTACAAACAAGCGTTATTGCAGGCATTAAATCTCAACACACTCGGTTCTTCTGAAAAAGATAATTGGGAAGAACTCGATAAATTAATTGATTACAATCAAAACCTCAGGAACTATCACGAAACTTTTAGGGAAGCAGAAAAATATATGCACTACGGCTATTGGGAGATAGACCTTGTGACTAACAAAATATTCTGGTCTGAAGGCGTTTATTTTTTATTTGGATATAAAACCCAGGAAGAAATAAATAGTATCAATCTTACCATGGAAACAATCAACCAGCACCTTCAAAAAGAATTTTTAGATCGCTATGACGCCGAATGGGAAAGCATAATCAGGGAAAAAAATTCATACCTGCGGGAAATAGAGATCAATACCTATGATGGAAAGAAAAAAAGGCTGGAGACTTTTGGAAAAGTATTCCGGGATGAAACCGGTAAAGCAATGAAAGTTTGCGGCATAACAAGGGAAAACACAAAACTCCGGGAGTTTGAATCAGCCCTTGAGGTAAAAATAAACGAACTTTCACGCTCCAATAAAGAACTCGAAGACTTCGCTTTTATGGCATCTCATGACTTGCAGGAACCGCTGAGAAAACTTAGCAGTTTTGGCGAGAAGCTGCAGGATTCAGCAAAAGAAATGCTGAATGACGAACAAAATAATTATCTCGGTCGGATGTTGAAGGCAACTGAAAACATGAAACACCTGATTGATAGTTTGCTGAATTTTTCCCTTATTACACAGAATGAAAAAAAATATGAAAAAGTTGACCTTAATCTTATTCTGAAACAGGTGCTGACGGAACAGGAATTAAAAATAGAAGAAACCAAAGCGACCATTGAATTGGATGAACTTCCAACCATAGAAGCAGTTTCTTCCCAAATGAAACAACTTTTTAATAACCTGCTGCATAATGCACTGAAGTTTTCAAGCAAGAATCAACAACCTGTTATCCGAATTACATCAAAGCAGGTTTCAAAAAAGGAAATTCAGGATTCAGGACTTTTATATAATATGAACTATTATAAAATTGTACTCACTGACAACGGCATAGGAATAGATCCCCGGGAAACCGAACAGATATTCCAGATATTCAAAAGACTTCATGCTAAATTTGAATACTCTGGAAGTGGGATTGGACTGGCTATTTGCAGAAAAATTATTGACTACCATAAGGGTATTATTTACGCAGAAAGTTCAATCGGAAAAGGTGCAGCATTTTCCATTTTAATTCCGGAACGCCAAATAACATATGCTTCTTTTTGATGAAAACTGAAAACAGCCATATACGGATACTGATCATTGAAGATGATGAAGATGATTTTTTTCTTACTTCACAATATATCAAAAGCATTCCTGAATCTAAAAACTGGAAGATCGATTGGTGTTATCGTTATGAGGAAGCAATCGACCATATTTGTGATAAAAACTATGACCTCTATTTCGTAGATTATTTTCTCGGGGCTAAAACTGGGCTTGACCTTCTAAGAGAAAAGGCAATTAAGAATTGTCACGAGCCTATCATATTATTGACAGGAAAAGGAAACCAGGAAATTGACCTGGAGGCCATGATCAGTGGTGCTACGGACTACCTTGTGAAAAGTGAACTGAATACTGAAAAACTTGAGCGTACGATTCGCTATGCTTTGGAGAAAGCGCAGACTTTAAAGGCATTGCGAATCAACGAAGAGAAATACCGCAATATTTTCGAACAATCCAAGGACGCAATTTTTATTTTGGATTCAGCCATGAAGTTCTCCAGTGTAAACCAGACTACTATTCAAATGTTGGAATACACCCTGGATGAAATGTTACATTTATCTGTTACAGATCTCATGGCAAATGAACTTCATGCATTAGAATTAATTGAAACGTTCAGAACCAAAGGTGAAATAAATGACGTGGAAATTGAATTGGTCTGTAAAAGCGGTAAAGAGAAAATTTGCCTGTTTTCAGCATCTATTATTACAGACTCCAATGAAAATTCATTTATCCAGGGGCTATTGCATGATATCACCCAACTCAAAACAGCAGAAAAAACTGTATTGATGGTAGAGAAACTTGCAGTGGCAGCAAGGCTGGTACAAACTCTTGCACATGAAATCAGGAATCCGTTAACCAATATAACGCTCTCCTACGAACAGCTACAAAAAACAGATCATCTTGAGTCGCAGGAACCATATTTCGAAATTATTTATCGCAACAGCAACCGCATCAACAATATTCTTAGTCAACTCATTTATTCTTCACGACCAACTGAAGTGATCCTTTATCCAAATTATGTACAAGCTATCCTTGATGACGCGATCGCCGGCGCCAGTGACAGGATAGTGCTGAAAAATATACGGCTGCAGGTGAAGTATCCAAATGAATCACTGGTTGTAATGGCTGATAAGGCACAGTTATCAATGGCATTTTTGAATATCATCACTAATTCCATTGAAGCGATGGAAGAAAAAGAAGGCAGGCTGATCATCTCCGTGCAGGCCCACGAAAATAATTGCGAAGTTCGCATTACGGATAATGGTTGTGGCATCAGTGAGGAAAATCAGAAAAAACTTTTTGAACCATATTTCACAAATAAAAGAAATGGAGTAGGCCTGGGTCTTTCTGCAACACTGAATGTTCTTCAAAGTCATCATAGTAAAATTGATGTTATATCTATCCCCGGAACCGGAACTACATTCTGTGTTACTATTCCAATCAAGAATAAATCTCTCAACAACAAAATTCCAAAAATAGAGAGATAAAAAAAAGCCCCTGTTAACAGGGGCCGTGGTGCTTCGCATAGGTTAGTCTCTGCTCCATATGCCTGTTTTCTATTTTTTATTTTTTTTCAGTGGATCGTTTTCTTTATCCTGATCCTTTTCATCTTCTTCTTTTCGTGTATCAGCCTGGTTCTGCACAGAAGATGAACTACTCATTGGTTTTTCTGAGTTTTCTTTTTTTCCTTCAGAACGGTTAGTTTCCATTCCCCAGGCACTTTTTGTTTCATCGCCGGTTTTTGATTGGGCTTCATGTTTTGGCTGGCCAGACTGTTGTCCAAATGACCTTTCATGGCCACTACCCTGTTGACCCCATTGTTGACCATATTCTCTTGATGAATCGCCAGAATTTCCTCTGTCAAATTCATCAGATTCCTGACGATTACTGCCACTCCAGGATCTTCCTTCATATGGATTACGATAGTCACCCTGGTTTCCCCAGTTCTGACCCTGGTTAAATTCGCCTTGGCCAAATCCCTGTTGTCCGGAGTGTTGTTGACCCCAGTCCTGATTTTGTTGGCCTTGGCCCCAACCCTGTTGTCCATATCCGGTTTGTTGTCCAAACATGCCCTGACGGCGACGATCACCTAATTGATTTTGCTGACCCCAGCCCTGACCATATTGTCCATATTGACCCGGATGATGTTGTTGTCCCCAACTTTGTCCATATTGTCCTTGGCTCTGGCCATATTGTCCTTGTCTAAATTGGCCCTGTTGTCCCTGGTTATAATGTCCTTGCTGACCATAACCACCAAATTGAGTTCCACCATACTGTTGTCCATATGGATTATCCTGGTATCCGGACTGTCCGCCCCATTGACGATTAGGCCATTGCTGACGATCACCAAATTGTCCGAAAGCATTGCTCTCACCACCATACTGTTCGTATTGGCGTCCATATGGTGAACCTTGTTGACCATAACCCTGTCCATAATTTTGCCATGCAGACTGATTTCCAAAAGCCTGCTGATAAGGCTGATGTCCCATACTACCCTGGCCAAAATCTTCATGTCCGGACTGACCCCTGTTTCCATATGATGAGTCATCCCATCCCATGCCCCACCGGCGGCCTTCGTTGCGTCCGCGGTTCCAATAGTCCTGTCCACGATCTTCGTTCTCACGATATCCTCCGCGTCCGACTCTGGGTTGATCTCCTTCCTGCCTTCCAAAAAAACCAGATCTGCGATTTCCATTATTACTGTTGCGTTCTCCATACAAACGATTGTTTCCAAACTCAACATCCTCATCGCCATCTTCGTCTTTATAACGATCATTCATATCATCATCATCCTCCATTCCGGAATATGATTGACCACGGGATCTTCCACGATATTGATCCCTTCCATAAGAACCTTCTTGTCGGGAATAGTCAGCATTTCGTTGTTTCATCCTTTTCATAATCACATGCAATTTTAATTGTTGTTATAATAATCAAAATAATTACGCGTTCAGCAGGCGTTAGTATTTGTATTTGTATTCGCATCTTTTTGAATGCTCTCAACAGCTTTCATAAACTTGTCGATCTCAGGATCTGAGTAAATACCATAGGCATCTACCAGCGTACCTTTTGTGCCATCCCTTGTTTCGATGATATATAAAATGGCGTTGTCTTCAGGATCCGATAACCCCTCAAAGCGAAAGAAATTCACGACCTTAATTTCGTGAGGATAGTAAGTCTTTTCACTTTGTAAAGATTGAATAACACCATTTTCAATTTTCATATCATGTGTATATCCATCCCTCATCACTTTACTAAGACAACTGGACAGACTTTTTAAATATGGCAGTGTTCTATCTGATTTTGTAATCATAAAATTTATTTTTAGGGGTTTTCAGGAATTTCCAAAAAGATATTGGCCTTGTGAAATGTTATCTGGTCACCTGGTATTGATCGCGCTGAGCTTTGATCGTATCGTGAGAATCCCTCAATTCTGATTCCTGGCGAAAAAGAAGATTTCTGACATCTATATCAAAAGTATCTTCTGATTCCAGTGCTTTTCTATATGCTTTTAAAGCTGCGTCTTCTCCAAATTCACAAAGTTCCAACACGGTCCTTGATTTATTACTCTGCAATCCTGATCGGATATCCATCCATAAACGATATACTTTTCCCATATTGGTTGTAGAGTGATCGATTTGTTCGCCTCCACGGGATTGAATTAATGCCTGTAACTCCTGAACATATTCTTCACTTTGTTCGATCATCTGCCTGAATAAGGCAATCAGAGAAGTCTGATCAGAAGGTGTTGCTTCTATTGCTTTAATATAGCCTTCAATTCGGTCATTATTAATTTTTACCAAATCCCTAAGTATGCCGATTGACTCACTTGAATTGTCTGTATACATATTATTTAGTTTTCCTAGAGGCTAAAATTTGCATACCATAAAACTACTGTAGACTCTCCTACACACTAACGGAAATAGCATTTTACATTCTTCTAAACACCTTTACAGACAAGCTTTACAGCCAAATGCACATACCTGTAGAATATCGTCCACAAGTCTTGGCTTATTAATTGAACATGGAAATATTATAGAAAAGTTAATGACCAACTGTGTTTTTGCTTTTAAAATTTTTGGCACAGTTTTTAATTCTTTATTCATTAAATAAAATACTTGAACATATGAAATCGAAAACACTACTGACCGTTGCCCTTTCACTCTCTGCACTTGCAGGATTTTCACAAGCAACGGAAGTTCAGACTACGATGGGTAAGGAAAAAGGAACTGCACTTCGAATTGAAATTGATGAACCCGCCAGCAAAGTGGAAAAAGCAATGCAGACACAATTGACGCAGACCGGAGTGAAAGCAACCAAAATGAAAAAAGGACAGTATCAATACAAAAATGTTAAACTGTCTCCGTCAATGAACGATAGTTTAAATGTATTTACTAAGGTTGAAGCAAAAGGAAAAGACAAAAGCATTGTTTACCTGGCAGCAGTTCGTCCCGATGGTTCTTTTATCACTGAAGAAACAGATAAAGCTGCAGCTGAACAGGTAAAATCATATCTCTATGATTTTGTAGGAACAAATAATCTTACGTCTATCGACTATGATATTTACCAGGTCTCAGACAGTATAAAAATGGATGACAGCAGTGCAGCAAAATATGATTCAGAGAAGAAAAAACTGCAACAGCAAGTTGAAGATATTAATAAGCAGCTTTCCACTATGGAAACAACGTACTCACAGTCAAAAGCAGATGCAGAGAGGAGAAAACAACGTCTGCAGGAATTGGAATCTCGTAAAGGTAGTACCGGCGCCCCGGTATCCTCAACAAGTTCCAAACCAGCTGAAGACGCAACTAAGAAACAATAAGGCAAGCTGGCCTAAATGAATAACTGTTCTGTCAGAAAACGAGCGCGACAGGACTATAGAAAATATAATCCGGACGATGTTCCGCTTCTGACAGACAGTTATACTGAAAAACACACACTCAAGATAAAGGCAGGCTGCGCATAGTTTAAATTGTTTTTAACCGGAGTTGGATAATACCAGTTCCAGTAACAAGCAGATAAAACTTGTAAGGCCTGTTTTCTTTTGTTCACCCGTTAATTTTTTGTTCACCTATTATCTCTAATGAAATGAACATTCTTTATAATGGCAGCAATACAGATGTAGAATTTTCAGAAATCTATCACCCGCTGCATTCGATGGTACATATACGATTTGCCGATGGTTATGAAAACATATTTTTTACAGATGTGGAAACTGGAAGATGGACAGAACAGGATCTCGGCTTTACAGAACTGGCAGACCTGGTAGGAGAAAAATATGAATCTCGTTTCAAACCAAAAAAATCTGTTTACAGGAAACTTAAATGGCATTATAGCATACAGGATAAAAAACCAATTCACTTTGCTTACAGTCACTACAAAATATTTGACCTTCCGGTTTTTGAAATATACTCACCCAGCAGACGATACCTGTTTGCAATGGTTTGTATCACCAAAACGGAATGGAAAGTGATTAAAATCCCGGGAGACCTGAGGTATGATAATAACCTGATTCTTGAACTCACCAGGATACTCGAACCACACGTCAATTAATCGTACCCAACCAGCAGAAAAATTCCGACCTTAAAAACTTAACTCGCCTTCCTTACCTTCAGCAAGCGATTTACCAGTCACAATCGATGCTGCTATTTTTACCATTTGTATCATTTTCGCAGACTCTGCATCCCAATAATATGCACTGAAAGGCAGGATCCTAATTAAGCAAAGGTCCGGGTCATCAACACCCTCAGGAAACCACGCTTTAATAACCGGGTTCCATAATTCTTTGATTATACTGCGATCGGTGATCAGCTCAGCTTCTCCCTGAAGATCCAGAAATTTACTTTTCCCCGTATGCGCATATAACAGTCGGACCTCGGTATCTGATTTAATGTCTTTTACTTTCCTTGAATTAATATCAGTAAAAAACCATATCACACCTTCTTCGTCAAATCTTGTTGTGGCCATTGGCCTTGAGGTCCCTGAAAATTGGGTAATAAAAAAACACGTCTCTGCATCGTTGATTATATCAGCTGCCTTCCTGCGCGCCTCAGTTTCCAAATAATTCTTCTGCATTGTAATTGTTTTGAGGGACAACAAAATATCAATGCCAGATTTTCGCGCATCGCAATTAGTCTCTGATCTGCAGGATCAAATCGCGGCAGTTCCTGCTGCAATCCCGGCAAGCCTCTGCACAAACTTTACAATGATGATAGTACAATGCATGCTTTTCACACTCTGCAGCACAGGCATCACAGGCTTCAGCATACAATATCAGGATATCATCGGCAAAAGGAGATTTTGACGATATCATTTTGGTTGCCAGGGTTCCGAGATTTGCACAATCAAGGCAAATTTTGCAACAATTCAATGCCTTGCCTTCCGATAAACAAGCCTGGACGCATTGCTCGCAGGCCACTATACAATCTGTATTTACTTCAATAAATTCTGTATACATATCCTCAATATAGGATAGTGTTTAAATAACAATGCCATCATTTAATAATGCCATTTGTTCCTGTTAGCGGGCTTTTTGGGTATCACCTGTTTCTTTTCTTATTGTTTTGGATTTGCGTTCATGGATGTCTTCAGCTTCATCCAGTGAGTGAGATGCTTTAAGATTATTCTCTTTGGCAGAAAGCACAGAGAGCCTTGTATAAAACTCTTTGATCAACTTAACCTCTGCATCGGTAAGATCTTCTATATCTACCAGCCTGTTGCTCGCATTTTCATTACAGGCAATCAATTCATTTAATTTTAATTGTATGGCCATAGTTTCTTTATTCTGGGAATGCTGAATAGTAAATACCATTAAAAAAGTTATAATGGTGGTAAGGGTATTAATGATCAATTGCCAGGTATCCGTAAAACCAAAGAATAACCCGCCAATCGCCCATAGTATAATTAACAGAAATGAACTTATGATGGCAACAGGACTACCAGCGGCAGAAGTGACTACTCCTGTGATCTTGTTAAATGATTCTGCTTTTTTAAGTTTATCGGAACTGATTTTCGTATTCATTTTGAAATTATTTGAAAAGAGATAAAATAAACTGGCAAATAAAAAAAGTCAGATCATAAAAATGATCTGACTTCCATCCAAACTGCCCGAGTATTGAGTTGCCTACGATAAAAAGAAGGATAATCGCAACGCATGAAATCTTCACTCGGCAATATATTTAATGTAATCTTGATGCCACTCTGAAAATGTCTGAATTCTACAACAAAAACCCGGAAAATGTGGAGTCATTTCCTCAGAATGGGGAGCAAATTGGTTGTTGGTTGTTAGTTGTTGGTTGTTAGTTGCATTTTGTCAGCACTAGTTCTCTTGCACTAACTAACAACCAACAACCATCAACTAACAACTAAGTGGATTTGGTTCCACATTAAGCGTGCCAATTAACACGGTATATGCTTTGAATATTGTTAAATTAAAAATGGTAATCTCAGTGAACGATAAAAACCTGGGCTTTATACAGCAAAAAATAAACATGATCAGGAGTGCTTTATTTTTTAATGCCCGGCCAAAAGACAATTTTTCTGCAACAAGCATTATATCGGCATTAAGAATGGACGAAAATGGCGGTATATGGTTTTTTCTCAACAACGATGCATACTTGCAATCGAATGAGGAAGATTTTCCTGCCAGGCTTTCTTTCTATCGTAAAGGCATTCCGTTTTCAGTAAACATATACGGGAAGGCCAGTATTGTAAGGGATCTCCGGCATATAAGTGAACTTACAGGTATAAACTTAAACTGCTGTTCCGAAATTTCAGAAAAAGTTTTACTGATAAAAGTAAAAGTTTATTCTGCTGAATACCGGGAATGGCAGACCGGTCAAACCAGGATAAGGGCAAAAAGATTTTTAAGCTTCATCAATAGATTATTGCAGCCTTTTTATCCTTCCTATGAAGAAACAACAGCTCAATATATTTTTAATTAATGCATTTTATGAAATACATACACGAAGAACTGAACGTGATAAGAAATGTGATCGGTCACACCAACTATGCGATCCTGAATATCGTTTCCGACGTTTATCCCGGAGCAAGATCCATTTTGGTTGAACCATATTATTTAAATGCTGAAAACAAACTGATTTGTTTTACAGAAGAATTGTTTCCTGAATCTATGCATCAGAAGGATTTTCACGTCACCATCAAATGCATTAACCGGAAAAAAGGGAATTTTATTAGGATGACCGGCGAAGCCAAAATTGACCACCAGACAACCACAAATAATTCCGTGGTGAAATCCGTTCTGGTCATTAAATTACTTCAAATGGCTTGGTACTATAAACATACCGGTAAAGTAGAATTCTACCAATAATTCCGTCGAACCCAAAAGAAAATTTAATGTGTAATCTCTACCCTTTCTGCTGTAGAATATTCTCTACAGGAATGTCATACTTTTTTCATTTTTATTCTTTCCTGCAATTTCTTGGCTTGGTTTAGATGAATTTCCTGATTCAAAAAAACTATCTTTAAGCAAATGGAAATTGTGAAGCAATTGACGAACTGTTTTCTCATTGATGACGATGAAGATGATCTGGAAATCTTCAAAATGGCACTAGATGAGATCGATCCATCCATTACGCTAAACTATGCTTTCAGCGGAATGGAAGCTCTTAAAAAATTAAATTCTGATCCCTGTTTAATACCCAACGTTATTTTCATAGACTGGAATATGCCAAGGATGAATGGTCGTCAATGCCTGGAAGAAATTAAAAAAACGGACAGGCTAAAGAATGTTCCGATATATATTTATTCCACTTCATCTGATCCCAGGGCTATTGAAGAAACAAGACAAATGGGTGCATCAGATTTTATCGTTAAGCCTTCTAATATTTCATCCCTGGTAAATATTTTGGCACGGATTTTCCATATCCGGAAGTATAAGTTTACTTAAAGGCATGATTAGGCGCGAAACAATGTTTCCTGAGTTCCTTGCCCATGGAGGTGAAATGGGAAAACTAATCAGGGAATTTGACTGGTCTGCCACACCTTTAGGTATACCCGAAAATTGGCCCACAGCTTTAAAGACTTCTCTCCGCTTATGTCTTGATTCACTTTTCCCGATGGTTTTATGGATTGGGCCCGAATTCAGGCTCATTTACAATGATGCATGGAGACCAGCCCTGGGAACCACCAAGCATCCTCACGCTCTCGGACAACCGGCGAATAAAGTATGGCCGGAAATATGGGAAACTATTGGTCCCATGCTCAACAATGTTTTAAAAACGGGAGAGCCTACATGGGAAAATAACCAGTTGCTTTTGATCGAGCGGCATGGCTACATTGAAGAAACCTATTGGACTTATTCCTATAGCCCTGTTCGTGATGATGAGGGCGCTATACTTGCTGTTTTTGCCGTTGTGAAAGAAACAACAATTGAAGTGATCAATGATCGACACTTACGCATGCTCAGGGATATGGGACAACATATAGTTGATGTTAAAAATGTTGACGAAGTGTACGAAAAATGCCTCGCCATCATAGGTAAAAACAATATCGATTTCCCATTTACTTTGTTTTACCGGATCAATGAAAATAATACAGGCGCCAGGTTGATCGGTAGCACAGGGATTGACAAAGCTTCATTGTCGAAGGCACCATTTACATTAAGTTTTGAACCCGGACAATTAGGGTCCAGGAATTTTTTAAAATGCATCGGGACCAAAGCTCCCGTAATGGTCCATGACTTAAAATCACGACTGGGTGAAATGCCCGGAGGTATTTGGAAAACCTCACCGGAAGAAGGGATTTTATTACCCATCACATTGCCAGGTGCAGAAAGACCAAAAGTCATCATTATTGCAGGCGTAAATCCACATAAAAAACTAACCCCTGAATATGCGAGTTTTTATGAACTCGTGGCAGACCAGATCACAACTGAAATTGTCAAGATCAAATCCTTTGAAGAAGCCCGGATCCAGGCATTGAAAATTGCGGAGATCCATCGTGCCAACGAGAAAAATTTCCGGCAGATGGCAGATTCAATTCCTCAAATGGTTTGGGTAACCGACCCCGATGGTAATGCATATTTTCACAACCAGCAATGGAATATATATACAGGGCTAACTTCAGAAGAATTGTTAAATGGCGGTTGGCAGAATGCCCTTCATGCAGATGATCTTGTCGCCATTAAAAGCAAATGGCAGGAAGCCTATGTAAAGAAAAATGTTTTTGAAACAGAATATCGTCTTAAAGGAACTGATGGAATATATAGATGGTTTCTCGCCAGGGCCGTACCTGTTTTTAATGACCAGGGGAACATAACTAAATGGTATGGCACAACTACCAATATTCATGAGAAAAGGAAATTGGAAGAAAAAATATTGGAAAGTGAAAACATTCTACGCAAACTTGTTGACCACTCCCCTTCTGCAATAATTATATTGTCGGGCCCACAGCTGATCGTAGAACAAGCAAATATTAAATCTTATCAGCTACTTAATAAAATACCGGCAGAGATCATCGGCAAATCAGTAGTTGACCTTTTTCCTGCCATTAGCGAAAAAGGACTGGATAAGATATTATTGACTTGCATGGAAACAGGTGAACCTTACTATAACCATGAATTTGAAGTTGACCTTTCCAATTATGGAAAAACAGGAACAGCTTTCTTTACATATCTCTATCAGCCATTATTAAATTCTGAAGGACTCACTGACAAAATAATGGTAGTGAGCACAGAGATCACTTCACAAGTGCAACTGAGAAAAAACATTGAGTCCAGCGAACTCAAATACAGAAGCCTTATCCAGGGATTACCTGCTGCGGTTTATACCTGTGACAACAAAGGAAATATCCTGTTGTATAACCAGGCAGCATTGGAACTTTGGGGCGGACAACCACCATCCGGACCTGATGCCCTGCATTCAACATGGAAAATATTTGACAAGGACGGGAATCCACTTAAAAAAGAAGACTGTCCGGTTGCACTAACCCTGACTGGAGAAACAATGCCCCGCACAGAGATCATAATTGAGCGGCAGGACGGCAGCCGGAGAAATATCATTTTCCATCCGCAACCCATTTTTGATGAATCCGGAAATATTGATGGTGCAGTGAATATGCTGTTGGATATCACGGAACAGAAAAATGCACAAAGAGCATTGATCGAAAGTGAAAAGAAATTAAGGTTGCTGTCTGATGCTGTACCACAACTTGTTTGGATTGCTGATAATAATGGAGAAGTAAAATATTATAATAACAGGATAAACGAATATTTATATGGCGATAAGATAGGTTATGAATGGGAATCCATGATCCATCCAGATGATTTTAAACCCTCTTTAATGGCCTGGTTTGATTCTGTAAAAAAAGGAGTTCCTTACCAGAAAGAACATCGCCTCAAAATGAAAGACGGGAGTTATCAATGGCATCTTAGTCGGGCATACCCGGAAATGGAAAAAGGCGGTCAGTCCATACAATGGTTTGGTACTGCTACCAACATCCACGAATTCAAAGTTTCGGAAGAAAAAATAAAAGAATCCAATTCCAGGTTAAGGCTTGCCCTTGAATCAACTCATATGGGAACCTGGGACTACAACCCAATCACCGATGAGTTGGATCTGTCTGATCGAACCCGGGAAATATTTGGTTTCAATGAATTTGAAAAGATCGGCATGATGTCGCTTTATGATACCATCATAGCGAAAGACCGGGCCCATGTGATCACTGCCATTCAATATGCTTTGCAACTTGATTCCGGTGGTAATCTTGATCTCCAGTTTTGTATTATCGACGCTTCTACCGGAAAAGAAAAAGTATTGAAGGTGAATGGTAAAACATTTTTTGATGAAAGGGGAAATGCCTACCGTTTCGTAGGTACTGTATTAGATATAACGGAGCAAAAGAAATTTTCAGAAGAATTGGAATCCAGGATTGCACTAAGAACACAAGAATTGAAAGTGGCAAACGATGAATTAATGCAGATCAATAACAAACTTGAAAAAAGCAATCGCGAACTCGAATCCTTTACATATATAGCAAGCCATGACCTCCAGGAACCGCTGAGAAAAATTTTGTTTTTCTCTGACTTCATCCAGAAAAACAGCAATTCGTTAAATGGCATGGAAAGCTATTTCAATAAAATTTCTGTAAGTACACAAAGGATGAGTGATCTCATCACCTCTTTGCTTCAATACAGCACTATTTCAAATTCCCAGGAATCATTTGTTTCTGTTGACCTGAACACGATCCTGCAGAATGTTTACGAAGACTACGAAATACTGATTCAGGAAACAGGAGCTATTATATCTACAGATCCGCTTCCCACAATATTTGGCAATAATCTGCAAATGTTTCAACTTTTTGCCAACCTGATTTCCAATGCATTAAAATTTTCTGATAAAAAACCAGAAATAAAAATTAATTACAGGCTGGTGAAGAATCAAATCACTGAAGACAGTATAAATAATCCCTGCCATGTTTACCATGAAATCAGCATTGCAGATAATGGGATAGGGATCGATCAACAATACAACGATCAGATCTTTATTATTTTTCAACGCCTGCACGGGCGGAAAGATTTTCCGGGCATGGGGTTAGGCCTGGCAATATGCAAAAAGATCCTGGAAAACCATCATGGCAATATAAGGGTATCGAGTATTCCCGGTAAAGGATCAGAATTTATAGTGTCCCTTCCGGCATAACGTGAATGTATAAACGAACATTACCGGTTAAAAAACCGGTAATGACTGAGGAATAAAAAAGAAACAAGTATATCAGGCATCTTGTTGTGTGCCGTTAGATTGCCAGCTGTAAGCCCCCTCTTCTTCAGCTTCGAAATTGATAAACCCTTCTGCTATTTCTGTTAACAGATGATCTGTTTCTTCCTCCTCAAATAAGGTTTTTTCCAGTAAGCGCGCAACATGCGGCAGTTCCAGAGTAAAGGCTAGAGCCATCAAACCCCCGTAAGAAGCAATTTCGTAGTGCTCTACTTTCTGCGCAGTAATGATCAACGCTGCATCACGGGTCATACTCCCTGCTTCAGTTTCATTCAGCGTCTCTTCTGCCTCTTTCGATAATCCCTCCAGAGCCTCACATCTTTTTGTTTCCGGTTCCTGCTTTAGCATCGAAAATATTTTTTCCAGCCGCTTAGCCTGCTTTGCAGTCTGCTGCGTGTGGAGTTCAAACGCATCTTCCAACTCTTCCGTGGTACAGCCCTGTTTTATTCTCGGTAATAATTCCATTAAACGTTTTTCAACGTAATAAATGTCTTTCAACTGAGCCATGAACAATCTTTCCAGTGATGAACCACCAGTTCTCTCCTTCGGAGTCTGTTCCGACTTCTGCAATTTTTCTCTTGGTTGTATTTTTTTTAATCCTTCGGGGGATGTAGATTTCTTATTGGATTGTCTCATATGTTGATATTTTATTACTCGTTGAATTTCATATTGCTGACATATTCAAAACGTCTCATAAAACAGGGGCGCAAGTTTTGATCATCAAAACCTGCACCCTTATTTTAAATTTTAGTTTTTAACGCATTCTGCCGCCGGATCTTCCGGAATTGCTGCGCCTTCCATTTCCATTTCCATTGCCTGAACTGTTACGGTTGCTTCCACGACCTCCACCATGTGAAGCCCTTCCACCTTTAGCTGCTATTTCTCGCCTTTGTTCAGGATCCATAGAGGCAAAGCCTCTTCCGTTGCTACGACTGCGGGAACCTGAGCGTGAGTTAGAAGAGTCAGAGGTACGACCATTCCCCGAACTTCTACGTCCGTTGTCGTTACCGTTACCATTTCCTCTTCCTCCGCCATGAGAAGCTCGGCCTCCCATTGCGGCAATTTCACGCCTTTGTTCAGGATCCATAGAAGCAAATCCACGGCGGCTTCTGCCCTGTGACCTGCCGCCATTTCTTGAACCGCTGCTGCGTCCGTCATTTGATCTGCTTCCACTATTTCTGTTTCCACTATTTCTGTTTCCACCGTTTCCGGATCTTCCATTATTTCCCGATCTGCTACTATTACCAGACCTTCCATCATTGCGATGAGAAGCTTGTCCGCCCATCCTGGCAATACGGGTTCTTTGCTCCCTGCTCATTGCACCGAAGCCACGGCGTGAACTACTGCTAAATTGGCGACGACCGCCTGACTGGCGTCCGCTTTCATAATCGGCCTCGTCTTCATCATCATAATCTTCATCGTCCTCATCTTCATAGCGGGATTGATATCCCTGATCATCATCCTCATAATCATCATCATCTTCGTCGTCATAATCCTCATCTTCATAACGAGATCGAAAACCCTGATCCTCATCCTCGTCTTCATCATCATAATCATCATCATAATCCTCGTCTTCATAATCATCCTCATACTCATTACCCCGGTCATACCTGCTCCCACTTCCCTGATTGGCAAGTCCGCCTCTGCGGGCAATGCGTCGTCGCTGCTCGGGGTCCATTGAAGCGAACCCCTGACTTCCGGAATTTCTCCTTCTCATAACCTAATGTTTATTTGTTTAAAATATTAAACTGGATCATAAAACCATTGGTGTCAAGATTTTTTTGGTGGAACTTTGTATCCTTTTTCACGGGCTTCTGAAATACCAATTGCAATAGCCTGTTTTCTTGATTTTACTTTTTTATTGCTTTTGCCGCTGGTCAGTTTACCATGCTTGGCCCGGGAAACAGCATCGCCAATTGTCTTCTCACTTTTCCTGGAATACTTAGCCATAAAATTGATTTTTATAAAAATGAATGAATAAAAACTATAGCCCAATACCAACGTATAAGGAGAGTACACTGTTTTTTGATTTACCTATCAGCTGGCTGGAAACATTACCTGTTTTACCAACATCCACTAAACCATAATTATACCTTGCGCCAATGGTGAGTTTATTGATATCAAATCCAAGGCCACCTACAAGACCTGCATCCCATCGGTTAAAATCTGACGCGTTGAGATCTGCAATTTCATCAATTGTACCATCGTTCTTTGCATCGGTGACATTAGTATTGGTGAGATATGCTGCATATCCGCCAAGATGTAAATTGAAATTTTTACCCAGGTTGAAAACTGCCAGCACAGGCAATTCCAGGTAATTCAGATTAAATCTGTATTCACCTGCTCCAAGGGTAAAATTGGTATAGTTTAATTTTGAACCTTTAGTAGTATACAACAATTCAGGTTGAATTGATACACCTTTTGAAATGGGAAGTTTTGCGAATACTCCAATATTAAATCCTACTCTTTTGTTATTATCGTCTACATTAATATTATAGAGATTGGAGAAGTTAATACCGCCTTTAAATCCAAACTTGGCATTTATTCCTGTCTCCTCAGGAGTCTGTTGTTCCTGCCCCATTGCTATCACAGAAAACATTGATAAAATCAGTGCGAAACCCAGACTTTTTACAGTGGTGTTTTTCATTTTTGTGCTCATAAAAAAATAATTTGTTTCATATTATTTTGAAATTATCATGCCTGCTTACCCTACAATCCACAATGGACGGGAAGTGGAGCCGATTCCACATTTTTCGAGCGAGTCAAACACCCTTCTCCGGCATGAATATTTTACACATCTTTATCACAGAATTATAAACAACCATGAGAGCAATCTGGACCGGTTCAATTGGATTTGGACTGGTCAATATTCCCGTTAAAATATACTCTGCCATTGAGCAGAGCGAACTCGATTTGGAAATGCTTGATAAAAAAGACCATTCCCATATCCGGTTCAAAAGAGTAAATGAAAGCACAGGCAAAGAAGTGGCCTGGGAAAATATTGTGAAGGGATATAAACTGGATGACCAGTATGTTATCCTGGACGACGACGATTTTGCAAATGCCAGTCCGGAAAAATCCAAGACCATTGAAATTTCAGAATTCGTATTTGAAGATGAGATCGATGGAATTTATTTTGAAACCCCTTACTATCTCAGTCCGGAAAAATCCGGAGTCCGACCATATGCATTACTTCGTGATGCACTTGCAAAAACAGGCAAATGTGGTATCGGGACATATGTATTACGAACCAGGGAAAACATCGCCTTGTTAAAACCTATGGGAGAATTGCTGGTACTAAATAAACTCAGGTTTAGCCAGGAAATCAGGGACACCAAAGAAATCGAACCGGCAAAAACCACCATCAAACCAGCAGAATTAAAAATGGCCATCGAGTTGATAGATCAACTCACTACAGAATTTGATATCTCCAAATACAAAGATGAATATTCAGCTAAATTGTTGAAATTCATTCACGCGAAAGCTAAAGGTAAAAAAGTTAGTGCGCCACAAATGCGCGTGGTGAAGTCTGATACAACGGACCTCATGTCGCAGCTTAAAGCCAGTCTTGGTGGACCGAAAAAGAAAACGGGATAGTCAATTAATATTTCAGATTTAACGATCGTATAGATTATCGGAAGTTTTCGTCTCCGATCCTTCCTTTTGTTGCTGCTCGCGATAACGCCGGGCAATTTCCTCCAATTCATGTTCAGTTTTTTGTTCCACACTTACAATGTCATTACTCGCCTTTTCATGTGAAGCAACCAGTTCATCCAGTTTGATCTGAATGGCTAAAGAATACCGACTCACTGATTTCTGAACCATAAAATATATAATAAAACTTAAACAGGTCATAATGTCCCTGATTGATTCTTTTATATCCTGTTGCATAAAATCTGAATGAATCAGGTAGATGACCACGAGTATAATTGCACCGATAATGGCAAAGGAACTAGTATAAAATCTCAGCACAACGGTAATGATCTTTTCAAAAAATTCATCCAGTTCCGCTAAGGCAGTTTTTTTTCGCATGGGTATGGTATCAAAAACTAAGAGAAATTATTCAACAGTAAAATGTTTAGATCTTCCCATCATCCGGAGTTTTTTGCTCCGCACTGTCAAAACTTCCACCAAGTTTTTTGATGAAACTTGATACAGGACCTTCCATCTTATGAGTGCGGTCGTCGAGCGCATCATTCCCCAGGAGCTCACCTAATTTCAATGTTGCAGGGAGAAAAATGAGGGTAAGATTTTTTTCATGCTCGATAAAATTCCTGAGTTCATCGTCATTACCAATTCCTTTACTTCTGATCATCCAAAAAGCCCTATCTATTACTTCGTGCATTTTTGGTGTTACTTCCTCCCACCGCAGGTTAGAATAATCGGCGATTCTTTTACACAATTCAATATTGTTTCGTCCAAATATTCTGCTTCCCCAGTTTGGGTATGTTTCTCCACTCCTGAATGATCTCATTCCCTGTTCGGTTGATAAAAATCTGGCGATACCAACTATCACAGTTGGAATAATTGCCTGGCCAAATCTGAACTGTTCATGATCCTGACCAGCTGAAACCTCCTGTGTATTGGGATCTATTTTTTGCAACGATGGATATCCAAAATATTGTTGTAAAGATGTCACTAAATGTGTTTGCATTCTGGTGTATTTATTACTAGTTATAAATACATAATCATGCCATTTTACAGGGTAAAAAAATATAAGGTTTTCTAATAATTATATAATGAGCAAACCTTTAGCTGTAGCCAACTTTATAAATTAATTAAACGTTAAAAAACCAAAATATGCAACTGAAGAAATGGCTAATTACTATGCTATTCCTGCCTGCATATATATGCTACGGCCAGGGTGAGCGAACAGTGCGGGGTGCAGTATTGGATTCTGCCGGACCAATTGCTTTTGCAACTATAACAGAAACTTCAAAATCCAATGTTGTTACAGCAGATGACAAGGGAAAATTTACCATTACATTAACCTCCAATTCCATAACAGTATCAGCAACAGGATATGCTTCCAAAACTGTTTCCGTAAGTGGCGACAGTATAACGGTAATCCTTAACCGGGAAGAACAAAGGCTGCAGGAAGTGGTAGTAACGGCCTTGGGTCTACGAAGATCAAGGAACCAGGTTCCCTATGCTGCACAGCAGATCCCCGGTGAAGAAGTGAATCGAAACAGGAGTAACAACTTTGTCCAGAATTTGTCGGGAAGAATCTCGGGACTTGATGTAAAACAAACCAATACACTGGGTGGTTCCACCAATGTGATCATCCGGGGAATCAAATCAATTACAGGAGATAACCAGGCCCTGTTTGTTGTTGATGGCATTCCATTCAACAATGCAAATACCAATACAAATAACCAGAAAACAGGCAGGGGCGGATATGATTATGGTAATGCAGCCTCCGACATTAACCCTGATGACATTGCTACTATTACTGTATTGAAAGGTGCAGCAGCAAGTGCGCTCTATGGTTCACAGGGAGGTAATGGTGTTATACTCATCACCACAAAAAAAGGAAGGTCAGGGCTTGGCATTACTGTGAACACATCAGTTTCACTGGGAATGGTTGACAAAACAACTTTCCCTACTTACCAGCACCAATACGGTGCAGGCTATGGCGCCTTCTACGAAGACTCCACAGGTTATTTTTTATATCGCGATATTGATGGTGATAGCACTCAGGATCTTGTTGTCCCTTTCCTGGAAGATGCATCTTATGGTGGACCATTTGATACAAGTCTGCAGGTATATCATTGGGATGCTTTTGATCCTACATCACCAAATTATCTGACAAAAAGACCATGGAAAGCCGCAGATAATGATCCAAGTGATTTTTTTGAAAATGCTATTTCCACAAATTTCAGTGTTTTTATAGATGGCGCAAATGACCGCGGTAATTTTAAACTTGGATATACCCGAACAGATGACAAAGGAATCTTGCCCAATAGTGTTGTGGCGAAAAACCTGGTCAACTTTGGCGCTTCATATAATATTGCCGCAAAACTTACAGCGGCTGCCTCTGTAAATTTTTCAAATATCAGGGGAACAGGCAGATATGGAACAGGCTATGATGACAAAAACCTGATGACGAATTTCCGGCAATGGTGGGAAGTTAATGTGGATGTTAAAGATCAAAAAGATGCTTATTTAAGAAATAAAGCAAACACCACCTGGAACTGGAAAGATCCTGATGACCTTACACCAAATTTCTGGGATAATCCATATTTCACCCGCTACGAAAATTATGAATCAGATTCACGCGATCGCTATTTTGGATTCATCAGTCTGAATTATAAAATAGCCGACTGGGTAAGTATAATGGGTCGTATATCCCAGGATAGTTATGCAGAATTGCAGGAAGAAAGGCAGGCGGTAGGTAGCGTTGGTGTGTCGTCTTATTCAAGATTTGACAGAACCTATAAAGAAAACAACTATGACCTGTTAGCCACTTTCAATACAGATATTTCCAAAGACTTTGCTTTCAGGGGACTGTTGGGAAGCAATATCCGCCGTCAGAATACTAATAGCATAAGATCTTCTACCAATGGCGGACTTATCGTTCCAGGAATTTATGCACTTTCTAATTCTTTGAATACTCCAAATGCTCCTGTTGAATTTGATGGTACCAGGGAAATACGTGGCATTTTCGCCGGTGCAACATTTATTTGGAGAGATATGATTACGCTCGACGGTACAATTCGCCGTGATGAATCATCTACCCTGCCAAAAGGAAATAATGTATACTATTATCCTTCTGCTTCCCTTGGATTTGTTTTTTCGAAATTGCTGCCCTCTGCAACCTGGCTTAGTTTCGGTAAGTTAAGGGCCAACTATGCAGAAGTCGGCAATGATGCACCACTGTTCAGTGTCAATGATGTGTATACTGTAATTCCGCCATTTGGTTCCGATCCCCAATCTTCCGTGAGTGGAACTAAAAACAATCCCGACTTATTACCAGAGAGGACAAGAAGTGGTGAGGCCGGGATTGAAATGACATTTATTAAAAACAGGTTTGGCCTTGATTTCACCGTTTATAATGCAAAATCAATTGACCAGATCCTTCCGGTTGTTGTTTCAACTGCAACTGGATATACTTCCAAATTCCTGAATGCAGGTACGATAGAAAATAAAGGAATTGAAGCAACTGTATTCCTGACTCCGATACAATCAAAGAATTTTTCATGGACCATTAATCTGAATTATTCAAGGAACAGAAACGAGGTAGTTGAACTTTTTGAAGGAGCTGACAATTTGGTTCTGGCAGATTTCCAGGGAGGTGTTTCTCTAAATGCAACACTCGGTCAGCCTTATGGCACCATCAGGGGATCTAATTTTGTATATACAGAAGACGTTACAAAAGGTGCTGTTGATAAAACAGTCAGCCAGACCAATGGACGTTACCTGATCTCTACAACATCCAATGAAGTCATTGGAAATGCAAATCCGGACTGGGTTGGTGGAATCAGCAACATATTCAAATACAAAAATTTCAATTTCAATTTCCTCATCGATACTCGCCAGGGTGGTGAATTATTTTCTCTTGATTTGTTCTATGGCTATGGTACAGGTCTCTATCCTGAAACAGTAGGACTGAATGATCTGGGAAATCCTTCCAGAAATACCGTTGCTGACGGAGGTGGTATCATACTCCCGGGTGTTGATCCACAGGGAAATCCAAATACTAAGCGTCGTGCAAATTCAGAAGGAACACTTGGCTATCGGCAGCCTACAGCAGGATTTATCTACGACGCCACTTATATCAAACTTCGTGAAGTAGCACTCACATATGCACTTCCCGATAAATGGCTTGGATCAAAAAAAACTTTTAAAGGAATTGATTTTACTCTTGCCGGACGAAATCTCTGGATCATCAAAAAAAATCTTCCTTATGCTGATCCAGAAGATGCAATTAGTTCCGGTAATCTCCAGGGATACCAGGGCGGAGCATATCCGAATACACGTGTAGTTACATTCAATGCCAGGTTTAGATTCTAAAACTTACGACTATGCAAAAGATTATTCTATTTATATCGATACTGGCATTTAGCTTGGCCAGTTGCACCAAAGACATAACAGACCTGAATACAGATCCTAAAAATGCTTCTACAGCACCATCCTATTCGCTATTTACCAATGCGCAGCGAAATTTCGGTAATGTATTGGCTTCTTCCAATGTGAACACGAATATTTACAGGCTCATAGTCCAACACTGGCAGGAAACGCAATATCCGGAAGA
>Ga0207691_10001580_pt1 | contig 22608 bp, 22 predicted proteins | sample KBSM13metaG_FD_184327 | JGI IMG/M metagenome (GOLD analysis project Ga0207691, IMG submission 184327) | Miscanthus rhizosphere microbial communities from Kellogg Biological Station, Michigan, USA - KBS M1-3 metaG (SPAdes) (version 2) | ecosystem: Host-associated > Plants > Roots > Rhizosphere >... | reverse complement strand
CTGGGCGGATATTGCAAATGAACGTCCGATGAATGCCGCAACAACTCTGATGGCTTATTCGATGAGTAAAACCATCACGGCAGCCGCGGTTCTTCAACTGGTTCAGGCAGAAAAAGTGCCATTGGACGAAACGATCGATCACTATATCGATTGGCATCCCTATGGGCCGGGCATCACGATTCGGCATCTGCTTTCTCACACGTCGGGTATTCCGAATCCCATTCCTCTGGCCTGGATTCATTCCCGAGCCGACCACGATGGGTTTGATGAGCGTGCCGAACTGGCCGAGGTATTGAGAAAGCATTCGAAACTGGCTTTCCAGCCGGGGGCGAAATTCAAATACTCCAATATCGGGTACTGGCTGCTTGGCCCGATCGTCGAGCGGGTGACTGGCGAACCATTCACGACATTCGTCCGCAAACAGATCCTTTCGCCTCTGGATATCGCGACACAGGAACTGGACTATGGAATACCCGGCGCCACTCACGCGAAGGGATATCTGGAAAAGTTTTCCCTGATGAACGTCATCAAGCGATTTGTGATTGCCTCGAAGTGGATCGGCCATTACGAAGACGGTTGGCTGCAGATTCACGATCACTTTCTCAACGGTCCGGCCTTTGGCGGTCTGGTCGGTACCGCCCGTGGGTTTGGCAAGTTCCTCCAGGACCAGTTAAGGCCACACTCGAAAATCTTTGATGATCCGACGCGGGAACTGTTCTACGCCCCGCAGCAAACCACCAGTGGAGTCACCATTCCGATGAGTCTCGGATGGCACATCAAAACTCTGTCGGGCAGGCCCTGCTTCTACAAGGAAGGGGGCGGGGGCGGTTTTCATTGCATGATGCGTTTATATCCAGAGTCCGGAATGTCGTCGCTGGTGATGACCAACGCAACCGTGTTTGACGTCCGCGGCTTGATGGATGTAATCGATCCCCTGTTCGAGAAAAGAGTGAAGAGGACAAAGTGAAATCGTCCCCTGTCGACCAGTCGCACAGCGGCCCTGCGCACAGGGGGACTCTAATTTCTGTAACAGACCCCTTCCGCCAACGACTATATGGATGTGAGCGCTCAGGAAGACCTCTACGGGGAAGCGACGCGGACGTATGGCGCTACGCTTCAGAGGCTCGCGCGGGCTTACGAGTCCGATCCAGATAAGAGAAGGGATCTGCTCCAGGACATACACCTCGCTCTATGGCTGAGCCTGGAAAAATACGAGGCGCGTTGCTCGCTTCGAACCTGGGTCTATCGGGTGGCTCACAATACGGCAACGTCTCACGTCATTCGGCAGCACCGGACAAATTCCCGGGAGCTTTTCAGTCTCGAACAAATCGAAGCCATGCCGGACAGCGTGGATCCGGCACGGGACGCCGGCGACCGACTGGCGATCGAGAAGTTATTCGAATTGATCCATCAGCTGAAACCTCTCGAGCGAGACGTGATGCTGTTGTACCTCGAAAATCTGGATGCGGCGTCGATTGCGGAGATTACGGGAATTTCAGCGGTTCATGTCCGCGTCCTGATTCATCGGATCAAAGTGATCCTGACCCGGCGTTTTCACAAAGGAGGCCACTCATGAGTTTGCAACCTCATGAACCGGATCTTAAGAAAATCTGGCAGAACCAGGAAACGGAGGAAGCAATCATGTCGGTGGAAGAAGTGCGCCTGAATGCTCGGAAATACCTGCGCAGGAAGAAGCGCGATCTGATAGCTCGATCCGCGTTTGTGGTACTCGCAGCGGCGTCGATCGGAATATTCCTGTCGAACTCCCGGTTCACCTCGCTGCGATTTGTTGCGGGAATAGTAATGGCGACGCTGCTGATAAGCACCGTGTGGAACGTGTTACGCGTGTACCGGAGTGCCGAGAGTCCCTGGTCTTCGAACCGTTCGGCTCCGAATGCGGCAATGACTTCGTGCATTGAATTCTATCGAAGCGAACTGGAAAGGTATCTGGCGTACGCCGGAGTTCCGGCGTGGCAACTGGTAACGGTGCTTGCGATCATCGGGTGGATGACGCGCGATGCACTGGCACGCAATAGCACGGATCCGTTTCGGCTCATGCTGCCGTACGTCCTTTTTGCGGCCGCAGGATTGATCATGCTGGTGGCCGTGAGAAAGTTTCAGGCGCGGCGAATTCAGGACGATATCGATGCGTTGGAAGTGTTTGAAGACAAGATTCACACTGGGAGTCATCATGACACTGCTGCCGATGAACCCGAGAAGTAGGGAATTGCTGCATTCCATGCGGCCGCTGATTCTCGGTATTCCAGCGTTTTTAATCGCTTCGACTTTTCTGCTGTGGTCCCTCGCGAAACTGGGGGCATGGGTATTCGCTGTGCTGAAAGCAGCGAAGTAGCACGATCGAGACAGCAATCGAGATCGTGCGGGGGTGGTTCCCGAGCCGCATTCTTTGATAATGCATTCTGAAATATTTCGTTTGGGGAACCACCCCTCGCGTCATCGCAAAGAACGCGATGACGCTGCCCTCCTGACTCAGGAGGGCAGTTCCCTCATCTGATTATCCGGCGAAGCAGGTAGAAGCCCCAGACTCCGATCCCTACAATCCACAATTCCGCTGCCCACGCAAGATGACCGAAATACGAATCCGGACTGAAAGGCGCTCCGACGCGTGCGAGCATCGCGATGATGCCGGTGACCAGGCCAATGCGAAGCGGCCACGATCTGCGCTCTTCCGTCAGCGCATGCCCGCCATGCGACAGCACGACACGAGTTCCAACCGCCAGGATCAGCAACGTGAATCCTCCAATGAACATCACGTGCAGAAAATCAATTCGGTATTTCGCGGCGGCAGCGACAAGCCACAATGCTGCAATCAGCAGCCAGTGTGCCGTCCAGACGCACCATGCGAGCGTTGTGCGAGTCGCAGGTGTTCGCCACGGTCGGATGTTCATTAGAATTACCAGCGTTGCAATCGAGGCGCGCAGCCACGCGAGATTCGGGAATTTCAATCCATATTCCGCGATGACCGAGATCACCAGCAGAAATCCAGCGGTCGCGTAAATCTCCCGCCGCAGGGTAACGATCCGAGGCGGCTTTACCTGTCCTGAAAGTTTTTCAAGGTTCTGAAAGTTGGGGAGTTGGGCAAATCCCAGCAGACGCGGTCCGAGAAAACCACCGACGCCAAGCACCAGCAACAGAACCATTCCCTCGGTAAGAAGGCGCTTTCCCAGCAGGTCCAGCGCGGGTGCCAGGACCTCCAGTGCGATACCCGCATTGATAATTGCCCCGGCCATTCCGGCGAACAATCCCAGGCCGACGAACACGAAAGTTTCCGGAGGCGGATGCTGGCGCCTGATAAAGCATCGGACAACGATCGAAATAAATGTCGCATGCGCGAGGATGAACAGCAGGTGACCGACCGCGAAGTACTGCAGTTCGAAGGCAATCAGTTGTGCCACCAGCAGTGAAGCCAGGAAGTACTGGATGGCGCGTGATGGCGCGGATGTTCCCGTGAATTTTGGAATTGCGGTCCAGAGAAAGCCGGCGATGAACGCGTAAAGGAAGCAGTCGGTCTGGACGAAGGCGTGGGCTCTGCCCGAATAACCCGATGTCACGCCCCAGTAATACAAAGGCCAGATCGAGACTCCCGCAATTCCCAGGAGAATGCCGAGCGGGAAGAAGATCCGGTAAGGATCTGCCGGGCTGCCGTGTTTTTCCGGAACAAGAGAACTCGTACCGGCCTCCACTCGCGAGACTATTTCGCGGGGCGTGAAATCACATACGATTCATCGTTGAACCACAGGCCGCCGCGCTCCTGAAGCACTTCCTGGGTGGCTTCCAGATAGCGGTCGTTCTTGATGACTTCCGAGAGTCGTTGATCCTCGATTTGTGCGACATAGATGGCGGCATTCCATGCTGCGAACAACGTGGATGTGCCAATCGCGCTGGAGATTTCGCCGGGCAATGTGTGCATGTCGTAGCGGAACATCGAGCGCGCATTCGTATAAGGATCAAAGGTCAGGCCTCGTCCAGCGTCCCCAAGTTCTGCCTGAACCGCCTTGAGCAACACATGTCGATTGACCATGAATGGATTTTCGCCGGGCCATACTTTCTGAACGATCTCGAGCGCTGGATCGCCACCAATGGAGTGAATACCGATGAGACGGCCTCCCGGCCCAATGGCACGCGCCAGCGGAGCAATGACACGGCTGGCCTTGAATTCCGCCGAAGCACTTGCCCGATAGGGTTGCGATGCCATGATCAGGTCGTAATCGGCAGTCGCGTGTCCCTTTTTCGGCACAATCGAATCGAGCAGGAATTTGTGATCCTTGCGGTACAACGTCAATACGATGGGGCGCTCGTATGTCGGATTGCCGGTTTTGGGGCTGACATTGGCTTTCCAATGTGACGAAAGAAACGACTGCAACTCGGTCAGCTGCTCTTCAAACTCGTGAGAAGAATTTCCGTTGAGTTCGACTTCCTTCCAAACCAGATCCTGGGTGGCTTTCGGCGACTTTGGCGTCAGCCAGGGTGCTTCGGAGTAATAGAGATTGGTCAACACCACTACCGACGATGGATGTTCAAAAAAGCGATCCGGAAGTTTTTCCAGTGTCAGCCGAACATCTTCAAGGCTGATTTCCTTGCCGACAATATAGAACGGCATTGTCGGATAGCGCCGGTGCATGGCGCGCATCACGCGCGTCAGAACCGTGCCGTCGCCAACGCCCGCATCGAACAGGCGTAATGCCGGCGGATGAGGCGTGATGTTGTCGAGTTCCATGGCAACTCGATTCGCAACAGCCCACTTTTCACTGCAGGTGTTGACGAACATCAGATATTTCTGCCGATTGTCAAAGAATCGAAAGTTTGTCTGGCCCTCGGCTTCCGGAGAGCTGGAGGCATTGGTGTCGGGAGTTGGTGTAGTCACGGCCCAGCATGATACCTGACTGCGACGGCGCCTGTCCCATCAAAATCCGGTGGGGTTGAAAAAATCGGCTTTGTCTGAACGCGAATTATAGGAGCGGGCAATGAGCGAGGCAGAGGGAATTTGTCATTGCGGAAGGAGGAATTTGATTCCTTCCGCGAATGACAAACGACAAATTTTTCTATTTCTCTTCGACGGCGGTATTCGATGACCCCGCAAACAGCCGCTTCCCATCCGGAAGTGTGATGCTTCGAACGTTTGCGGTCGGACTTCCATTTCTGGCCTGCCAGCCATCCATACTCAGCACAGTGCCGAACTTGAGGTCTTCTTTTCTCCATCCGCGGCGGATCAGTGAATTCGCACCACCCGTCTCGCAGGCCCAGTTCACTGTTTTTCCATTGGTGGTCACATCGATATAGATCCAGGCATGGGGGTTGGACCACTTCATCTCAGTGACTTTGCCGGTCAGTTTGACGGGCTTGTTCTGATCGAACTCGGCCGTAAAGGAGTGATGCGCCAGCGCCGTTGCCGCCAACAATAGAATCGCGATCATGGTAAGAGCGGCGATTCGACCCGTAAGCCCGATAGTTTTGAAAATTGCGTTCATGAAGATGTTCTCCTTATTCAATTAAGGTTCGGATTACGGCTTCGGTGCAGCGTTCTTTTTCGCGCGTGCCTCATCCCGGACGTCTTTTAAATGTTGCAGGTCGCCATTATCTTCGTGGCACGCCACTTCGAGAATCTCGTCCTGCTGACGACGTAAATTCATTTGAATCGTCCACGGTGCGGTAAACGCAATTTTGTCCGTTACCGTGGCCTGATAGGTGACGTTGTCGCCATCCTTTGGTGTAAGCCGTTCAACGATGTGAGCGTCATAGCTCATGACGTCGCCGACTTCGTTCAGCCAGGTCTTGCCGTTCAGATTCGTGGTATCGATGACCAGCGTGTCGCCTTCCCAGTGCCCAACCGAATCTCCCTGCCACAGTCGAGTGGACTCTGGGAGATGGGGGCGACCGTCGAGCGGGATTTGTCGCCAGGACATGCGTTCAAACAGCATCACGATGTAACCCGGCGGTTGAAGGATCTGATACGGGGACGGCGTGTACATGGATCGCGGGACGCCTGCGACAAAGCAATGCGCTGTCGGATCGTCGTATCCTCGCTCGGGCAGTTCCCGATTGATTCGTTCTGCCCTCGCCCACGGCTGGTAGGGCAGTTTCCCATCTGGAGGATCGACCACGACGCCTTGTGTGCCCGGTGTGAGAAAGTCGGCAGGATGTTTTTCCAGACCGTAGTTCGCGCCACCGGAATCGGCGCCGTAGAAACCCGTTAGATCCGGTTTGCCGTCGGGGGTGCGGCGTATGGGTGTCGGCGCGGCGGCTGCGCCTCCGCGGCCACGTTGACTTGCCGCGACAGGTATCAGGAACGACACCAGCGAGATCGCCGCGATCATCAATCCCACAATCACTGCGTTTCGTTTCTTAATCGTGTTCATCGGAAGTCTCCGTTCACTTTTTCGGATACCAGGTGCGCGGGTCGCGTTCGAACGCGCCGTTGGCTTCTTCGCGTTCAGCCTGACACTGGTACTCCATCACTCGCGTCATATTTTTCTGGCGTTGAAGCGGCATGCTGATCTTCCAGTCTTTGCTGAATACTTTTGGATCATGGACGGTCACTTCATATTGAATAGTATCGGCGTTGAGCAGGGAGTACCGCTCGGTCAATCGCAGCGCCTCGCTGTGAAAGTTTCCCGCCGCGTCAAACCAGGTTTTGTCGTTGTGGCTAGTGACGTCGACAACCAGCGTGTCGCCCTCCCATTTTCCGCGCGAATCGCCCATCCAGAATTCCAGTCCTGCCGGCGCCGGCTTGCCGGTGAGATAGATCAGCCGATAGACCTGAGACCATTCGAATGTGATGGCGACATGGTCTTTCGTCTGAAAAATCTGAAAGGGGTAAGGCATGTACATGATGCGCGGGACGCCGGGCATGAAGCACTGTTCCAGCGGATCGGCAGTCTTGCGGTTTGCGAAGTTCTGTTGGCGTTTCGTGGCTGCGGCCGGAAGATAAGGAATCTGGTTTCCCTCTACCACGCTCTTCCCCGGCGTTGAAGTCTGATCGAGCAGGTCGTTTGCCGCCTTGTTTGAAGCTTTCCAGATGCCAGCCAGGTTTGGCTTTCCGTCCGCTGTGCGCGGGAGGTTCCCTGACGCGGCCGCCTGTGTTGGGGAAGGTGCCAGTGCCGCGGCCTTTACAGGCCGGTCCGGCTGCATCCACACAACGATGGAAGCTGCCATAACTGCAACGAACAACAAGTTCAGTGCCGTCCGAGTACTCCGCCGGGAGCTGAAAACCATGGGTATCACCTCTAGATTCGCATCGCAATTCGACCATGAACCTTGCATCCCGGTCAAGCAACCTGCGGGAGCTGCGAATGAACAGACCGCGCCGATATTCGCGTCGAAGTGGATTTCGATGATAGGCTCCTCGCAGAATCCGAGGAGCGGCCGTGATTGCATTTCTAGTGACATTGCTGATGGCTCAGGGAATTCCTGCCTTGCCCGGACAGAGCGGCACGGTGTCCGGCATCGTGCGCACTTCCGCAGGAACTCCAGCCGCCGGCGTTCGCGTTTCGGCGATGGTTCCTCCCGAAGCGGGGACAGAGGCTGCATTAGCAGGGTCTTTCGCCGCTCTGGCTCAAACGGATGAACAGGGCCGATATCGTCTGGAGGGAATTCCCCAGGGTCGCTACTTCATTGTTGCGGGACGTGTGGATTTGCCGACCTTCTATCCGGGTACGGCGGATGTTTCCAACGCGAGGATCTTCGCGATTACGCCGGGCGGTGCTGTTTCCGGTATCGACTTTGTCATGATGGACAACAGCATCCGCTCTGCTGGCTCCAGTGGCGTTTTTTTCGGAATTGCGAACTCCAGCCTGCTTCAGCTTCAAATGACAATACCGATCCGGGTTCGAATGGAACCCGGCGCGAAGCTGCCTGTTTTTGCAGCCGGTTCGTTCACAATGGTTCGGTTTACGGATACCTCCACCGGAGTTCAGAGGGCGCAGACGATCAAGGACTCGTTTGTCTTTAACCTTTCACCTTCGGGCAATACGCCGGAGTTCCGAGTCGATGTCGTGAACCTTCCAGTCGGATACGTCGTGAAGTCCATCATGTTTGGCACAACGGATGTCACGTCAAATCCGCTGAAGATTCCTGCAGCCCTTCTCCCACGCCCCACGGTCGTAACGGCGAACGGAATCACTCAGGTGACCAACGTGCCCGCTCCGCCGGCCGGACAACCTGTGCCGGAACTGACGATCACACTGGCGACAGTTCCTGTTTCGGCAGTATCCGGCGCGCGCGTGACGGGTCGGGCAAAAGACACGGAACCGCGATCCATCTATATGTCCGGCAATCCCGGGACTTTTTTCTCCGACGGGACATTTGAATTTCGCGGTGTGGCTCCTGGCCGATACAGCATCGCCGCCATGGGCTCATTGCCAACGCCGTCGCTTGGCGCGTCGATTGTGGTTGGTGATCGCGATATGGAAGGCATTGAGATGGAGACCATTGCTGTTTTGCCCGCCGTTTTACGCAATGATACGAAACAGCCCGCGCTTCCCGACGCTACAGGGAAGCCTGCTCCAGGCACCGTGCTCCCGCTGGCGTCGTTTCGAGGACGTATTCTTGAAGAAGCCAGTGGAATCCCCATCGAAGAGGGGACGATCCGGCTGATAGGCCGCGATTCCATAACAGTGCCAGTGGGAACTGGCGGAGCATTCGAGTTCTCGCGATTGCTGCCGGGAACGTATGACCTTGAAGTGCGGATCTTTGGACATTCGAATGTCCTTCAGCCCATCGTTGTGGGCGACGAAGACATTCGCCTCGATGTAAAGACTCTCCGCCTCTACTAAATTCCCGTCTGCTTTCGTCGGGACAGACGGGGATTTGTCATGTGTCATTTTGATGAAAGTGGGGGTTCTGAAAAGGGAGACTCCTTCTCCCTTTTCAGAACCTAGAACTGATAGGCGAACGCCAGATTGAACACGTTGCCGCGACCCGCAGGGGCATTCGTCGATGGAACAGTGCCGGCAAAATTTCTGGTTTTGAACTGCCAGTTGGACCATTCGATTGCCGCCGTCACGTTGGTGGTCACCTTGTGAAAGAAACTGGCCCAGGCGAAGGTGTTCTTCGATCTTGCGGATAAGGGCAGCAAAGTGGAGTCCTTCGGGTCATCCGTTCCTGCGCCCGCATAGAAAACGTTATTGTTGTCGTTGGTGATCTTCACGATCATTTCGCCCCATCCGCCACCGCTGCCGACTTTGTTGAACTGGATCGGCGCCCCTCCGCCAGGATTGAAAACCGCAACCCCCTGGATCACGCCGCCCTGGAACGGAATCAAATTTGCCCCTACAAAGCCTTCTCCTCGCAATCGAACACGAGAATGAATGGGCACACTGAAGTCGAATGCAAATGCCCAGGAATCGATATCCCGTTCAGCGCCGATGCGTTCACGGCCATAGTGTCCTCCGGCTCCAAACGTTGCCTTGGAGTCCGATATCGGAAAGGTCACAGAGTATCGCGCCTGATACATGGGTTTGGAGGTTCGTTCGCCCAAACCGGAAGTCAGGCTGTCGAGCGCGGACCCGGAAGCCGGAGGAGTCTCCAGCCGGACATCCGCAAACTGAGGCCGGATTACGCCAATCTGAAGTAATGACGTTGCTTTGCCCATCCCTCGTGCGTACTCTGCACGAATTTGAGGCTGCCATCCCCACAGGTTGCCCGCCGTTGCGCCCAGCGGTGCCGCGACATGTGAGAGCGATACCGGATCCAACGGCGAAATGATCATTCGATCCTGACCTGCAAGGAGCGTCCAATTTCCATTCTGGATCTGAAGGTAAGCGAGACGAAGACGCGGTTCATTGAAGACGCGACCTTGGGGATTATTTGCGTCGAACGGTCTTCCGCCGAAGAAGTCCATTTCAATTCTTCCGGAAGGTTTCCACTTGTCGACAGAAGGATCGGCCGGCTTCACCTGGAAACCGACGATACTCTGGCGTGCTGTAAAAATCACATCATGGATGTTCCCGTTTCGTTTTGTGGTTCCGTCGGGAAACGTCGTGGTTCCGCTGGGCAAGGGCCAGAGCACAAGATCCTGTCCGACTTCGATCGAGTCGGAAACGGACGCGTTCATAAGAATGGTTCCGTAAATACGAAGCGACTGGGAACCCACGGTGGTTTCCGCTTTGGTCTGTGGTGGAATTCCAGGATAAACAGGGTCCTGAGATGATGGGCCGGTGGCAGCGTAATCTGAGTCCTGAGCCCATGCCGGAGACGAGACGATAAACATGGCGATGCCTGCATATATAAGGGCATTCGCGACGGCAGCAGTTCCAAGTCGGCGAAGATGAGACGTGAGCATGGATTTACACTCCCTTTGTTAAGTGGTTTGTAAAGACGGCAGCCGTCACGTAGGCAATTGAGGCACCAGAATTGTCGGGTTTTAGACTGAACGGCTTAGCCGCAATTGATGGGACGTCCTACATTTTTGTGAAGTTTCAATATGAGGAATGGGACGCGCGACATCCTCTAGTTGTATCTTCGGCCGCCGACTTCGATCCAGCCGGCTTCGTGCTTCTGCTGCGGATCCCGGTGGGTCCAGTGAACCGTGCCGCCTTTGTCGCTCCATTCGTATTGGCCGTGGAGTTTCACCAGAACATTCTGTTGAACAGGAACTCTGGTCGATAGATCGATGTTGTGGGCGACCAGCAAGGTCTGTCCGGACGGCAGGCGAATAATAAAGCGCTGATGCCGGGAGCCATCATTGTCGTCGGCAAGCAGACGAATGACGTTGCCTTCCGCCGTTACCATCACGCCGCTGCGATGATTGTGGAACGCGTCCTCGGCGGTTCCCGCTCCAATCAGGGTCGAACCAAGAACGAAGAGGCCGACAGCAATCAGGGCACGGGTTGTTCGTGTTTTCCGCATTGCCCGAGTATAGGAAAAAGGCATCGTGGAAGAATCGAAATCGTCCTGGACGCGGTCTATGACCGCACACAATCCGGCAAGCGGATTTGAATGACCCGGAATGGAACATGATTGGATTTTCGATTCAGATACCGGACTGGCGTTTGCATTGATGCTGCCTTAGCTCGGTGTGGGCTTACTCGGTACCGGCGTTGACGAACTGCCGCAACGACAATCCCTTCAATGGAGCCACACGCTAGCCGCGACATGCGGAAATATCTCGTCACCATCTTCATCAATAGTCGATTCGCTGTGGTGTCACGACACGGCGCTCCACTTATAATCAAATGCCGGTGGAACGATCATGGATGACGAACTTCAAACCACAAATGCCCTGCTGGAATCCTGGCCAGCGCTGACGCCCGAACAACGTCTCGAAGCCTTCGAACGGATTCCGCGCGCCGAAAGCGACGACTTTTTCCTGGAACTCCAGCCACGCGATCAGGCCGCTCTCATCCTCGCATTGCCCGTTCGTGAGCGCAGGATCTGGCTGCGGCTTCTGGCTCCGGACGACGCCACCGACGTGATCCAGGAAGTGCCGGAGGAAGAGCGTGCCGGGTTGATGGCGATGCTCGACGATACAGCCCGCCGTGAAGTGACGGCATTGATGGCCTATAAGGAAGACGATGCAGGCGGACTGATGAGTCCGCGCTTCGCTCGGCTGAGGCCTGAAATGACGATCGACGAGGCAATCGCGTATGTGCGGCGGCAGGCGCAATCCGGTCTGGTGGAGACCGTTCATTATTCGTACGTACTGGATTTCGAGCAACGTCTGCTTGGTGTGGTGACGTTCCGCCGATTGTTTTCCGGACAGAGAGGTCAAATTGTTCGGGACATCATGCGGTCCGAGTTGACGAAGGCGTCCGAGGATATGGACCAGGAGCAACTCGCGCAGTTGTTCAGCGAAAAACATCTCCTCGCAATTCCCATCGTGGACGAAACCGGGCACATGAAGGGAATCGTCACTGCCGATGACATCGTGAACGTCGTCACAGAAGAAGCCAGCGAAGATATTCAGAAGATCGGCGGCACCGAGGCACTGGATGGACCCTATCTCGAAGTGGGCTTTCTGCAAATGGTGCGCAAGCGCGGTGGCTGGCTTGCCGCTCTATTCCTCGGAGAAATGCTGACGGCAACGGCAATGGGACACTTCGAAAAGGAAATCGCTGCGGCAACCGTCCTGGCGTTATTTATTCCGCTCATCATCAGCAGCGGCGGCAACTCCGGGTCGCAGGCGACGACGCTGGTTATACGTGCCATGGCACTGGGCGAAGTTCGCTTGAGAGACTGGTGGCGCGTCGTGCACCGGGAGTTCGCATCTGGCTTGACGCTGGGTCTCATCCTTGGTGGGATCGGATACATTCGAATACTGCTCTGGCAGAGTCTCGGATGGTATGACTACGGTGTCCATTTCCAGATCGTGGCATTGACGGTGGCGTGCAGTCTGGTGGGAGTGGTCTTGTTCGGAACGCTTGCCGGATCCACACTTCCCTTCATCCTGCGATTGTTGAGACTGGACCCCGCCAGCGCCTCGGCTCCCTTCGTGGCCACACTGGTCGATGTCACGGGACTTATCATTTATTTCACAGTGGCCAGCGTCATCCTTGCCGGTACGTTGCTTAAATAGGGAGTCTCCTCAACTGAAAAGGCACCTTCCATCGAGGCTAGTGGCTTCGATGGAAGGTGCCTTTTCTGCGCTAAAACGCTGAGGTGCGTTCCACGCTTTTGTTTTCCGCCCGCCCACCAGCGATCGTTGTCTCTGTCGGGAGTCTGGGCCGCTCAATCGTTCGGGATTTCGTAACTCGAAGAGTCTTCACTTTTTTTTCGCCGCAGCGATATTGCCATCCGGCAACGCAGTGGAGTCTGGTTACAACAGTTCCGAAGTGAGGAGGCCCGCTTTTCCAGAAGAGATGACGCCACCGGAAAGTGGGCTTGAATCGTCAGGGGGAACATCATTCTGCATTGCGAAAACCTCCTTTCAGAAATCAGGGCAATTCGGTGATAGATCCATTTGCCCCTGCGCCGAGCGACGCTGAATGGATCTGCCCACATCTATAGGCCCATAAAATTTTTAAGTCAAGACTTGCTTTATGAGGGGAACGAGGAGTCTTCCCCCAGCGTTCCCCTGATAAAGTATTGCGATGGCGAGAAAGGATTGACCTCACAACACTGCGATCTGTTACGTCTGACCGGATCGGGCGGTTCCAACCGCGTGATGGAGGCTGAACTCAAGCGGCTCGTGATGCGATCGTCGTTTGATGTTCGTCTCGAAAGAGCGCAACGCGAAGGGGACGCGACTCTCCTTTTCCCGTTTGATGCACGCGTCGCATGGGTGGCGGCATGCCATCATCGCACATCGTCGCGCATCACCTGGGATCTGGGTTCAAGCGACGCGGTTCGACTGGAACCCCTGTTTGAGGATCTCGTTCCTATGCTCTCGTCCGACAGCCGGATTCCTGCCGAGGGTCCTCTGCGGTTTTCGGTGGAGGTAGGGGCCGCATCGGATTTCGAAGCATCGCCGCTGCAGCTCCGCGGAGTTGTAAAGAATGCGATTGTCGATGCGCTACGCTCACGGGCTGTGGAATCGACCGTCGATTCGGAATCTCCGGAAATAGTATTTGTCGTCCGCCGCGCCGGGCTTCCGGATGTACGCCGCACGGTTGTCGGAATCGATATCGGTGGCGGTGCCCGTCATGTTCGTGGTGCTCGAGTCGTCATGGGCCCGGCGCCGCTGCGCGAAACCATGGCGGCGCAGTTGATCATGCTTTCACGTTGGGATGCGCGAAGCGAACCGTTCGTGGATCCCATGGCGGGAGGCTGTACGATTCCGATCGAAGCTGCCGGTCTTGCCGTGGGTGCAGCGATTCGCAAACCACGGGATCTTCCGATGAGGTATCTCACGGCCTTCGAAGACCTGCCGATGCAAACTCCCGATCTTTTCCCGGGGACAGTGCCGCGCATTCTCGCGCTGGATATTGATGCTGGGCGCATTCCATCGATGGTCGGAAATCTCCGTGCCGCCGGACTGACGGGGCCGTCGCACGAAGCGTCGATCGTGATTGCGCAGCACGATGTGCGCACGCTCACTCCGGAATTCGTCCTGCGTATGTTACCTGCGTCACGCGACATGAAACCGGGTGTCTTTTGCTTTAACCCGCCATACGGAGTTCGAATGGGTGTGGAGGAAGAGGTGGGCGTCGGGGATCAGCCCTTGCTCGACCTATATTCGGATATGGGCCGTGCCTTCGCTCGCTTCAACGGATGGCGCGGGGCCTGCTTCGTGGCGAACCCGAAGTTTGTTGATGCCTTCGGTCACGCCCCGACGATGACAAAACCAGCAAGCAATGCCGATCTTCGCGGCGCATTTCTGACGTATCAGTTCTGAATCAAATCAGGATTAAGCAGGTGTGAATGAAATGCATGAAGGTACCCCTCATCCGACCCTTCGGGTCACCTTCTCCCTCGGGAGGAGGCCGCAACTAAAACTTATATCCGATCGAGAACTGCAAAATCGGGTAGTACTTGAAATTCGAAATATCGTCGTTGATCTTTTGCTCCTGCGCGGCGACGTCGTTCTGGATGCCTGGGGTTGTTGCGATGTTCCGGCAAATCGCCCCTATTGGCGTGCCGGTGCACGCACTCCCTGTCAGAGAAAGAGTGGCCTCCGGCGTCCCATGAAAAGCCACACCAACCTCCACCGTATAGGCGAAGTGTCCTTTGGAAGTCAGATTTCCATATCCTAGCGCCAACAGCGGAGCAAATTTCTGAAACGTGAGCGTGGAATCGCCATGGACCGGATCCGTAGCTCCGCTGAAGTACGTCACGTTGCCAAGCGAAAAGCGCTGTCCAGCCGGCACGGATACTGTGGCGTCCCCATTGTTTCCATTCCAGACCAGTGCGCCTCCGCTCGCGAAGAGTCCCGCCAACAGATATTTGTCGAACTGGACGTTCACCGAGCGCAATCTCGCATCCGTCGTATAGTCTGCGCCGTCCTCGGTGAAGGTGGTCTTGTACGTGTAAAAATTGAAACCACCGCGGACATCCGACCGATGCGGCAGTGGTTTCGCCACCTGAACGCCTAATCCCAGCGAGGAAACGGAGAATGTCACATCCAGTGCGGGCCGCGATGGATTGTCGACCTGGGCGAAAGCGACCGGAACAAATACGAGAATCACGAGAACACAAAGTGAGGTGGAAACGGTCGATCGCAGGAGATTCGTCACCGACGAGTTATAGCGTAAGGGAAGTTGGGAGACAAGGAGCAAACGGAGAAGCTGCTGAAGAAAGAGGAAAGTCCTGCGGGAAGTTCCCGCAGGACCCGAAGTCCTGTGGAACTACTTAGTAGCGGCCACCACCACGACCACCGCCACCACCGCGTCCACCGCGATCGCCGCCGCCGCCAAAGTCGCGCTTGACCATGGGCTTGGCTTCGTTGACCGTGAGAGCGCGGCCATCGAGCTCGGAACCGCTCAAACCGGCAATTGCCTTGTTGGCGTCTTCTTCACTCATTTCCACAAATCCGAAACCCTTCGAACGGCCTGTATCACGATCCGTGATAATCGCTACCGACTCGACAGCTCCGTACTGTTCAAACGCGGCGCGAATATCGCTCTCCGTGGTTTGAAACGACAAATTTCCGACAAACATTTTCTTAGCCATTGTATCTACCTTGTTCTGTAAGGAAACTTCCGGGGCTGTGCGGCAGGGATTAAAAAACCGACCGAGGCAGGACAGGAAAGTCCGAACATTGGTTTATGTGCAGCGTAATTGCTGCAGTCACCACGATACGCGAAGTTTCGGGAAAGTCAACCTATCTGCTGAAAACAAATAACCCGAAGACCACCACGAGGACAAACAGAAGCACCAGTGAAATCTTCGCCCAGTTCGCAAAAAAACGATTTGTCACGTCGTCTCCTTATTTCTTCCCACCGAAGAGTCCTTTAATCGTATTGACTGCGCCCGCGGGATCGCTCGTCACCGCCTTGATCTGCTCATTTGCCAGGCCCTTGAGATCCGGCTTGAATACCGGCGCGGCGGATGTCCCCTGCACGAAAAATGGGATGTTCTTGTTGGCGATCATGGATGCGGCTCCGGAGGTGTGGAGGGCCACACTCATCTTGAAGTCCAGTGCGTTGGTGGGACTGATGGTTCCGTCGCCCCGCAGATCGCCCATTGCGGGGACGTTCAGCTGAATATCCTTTGCGGCTATTCCTTGCGGCGATACGTGGACATTCGCACTGGCATTCTTTATCACAGTCGACGGTCCGGTCTGCATTCCGGCGACCTGCTGAATGAGCGCCATGTTCTTGCCCAGGTCGAATCCAGCCAGAGTGGTGTCGTGAATGCCGATGGCGCCATCCATTATCAGTTTGTCTGCCGGCCCATTCGCTGCCAGTTTGGCGCCGATCGTACCGTTCTGGAGCGTCGAGCCCGAGGGCAGGACGATTCCCAGCGGCGCAAGCATGGCGACAATATCCGAAGCCGGCATGTCGGGTGCGTCGAGATTCATATTTAGAATCATGTCCTGTCCCTGTTCGTGATAGTTGCCCGTAATTTTCGCTGGAGCCTTGCCGATGCGAACGTCGCCGCGCTTGAGCACACCGGAATGTTTCCGCATGTTGTGTTCTGCATCGAAATTGAATTCCACCGGCACCGTTGCGGGTGTGCCGGTTTTGGACAGCTTCAGTTTCTCCGCCTTGATCGCACCATTCAGCTTCATGGAATTGCCGTTGGTTTCTCCATTTCCCTGCAATGAAATCAGACCGCCCATATCGGGGACGTAGTTGGCGAGTCCGGTGGCGGCGACATCGACGCCCGCAATATCGAACTTGATGGTTGCCGGCGTCATCGACGCATCCGTTTCGTTGATAGGCCCAGCCTTCCCATCCAGCTTGATGGCGCCTCCGCCTTTGACTTTCGTCGTGAGCGAAAATGGAAAGTTTGATTTGGGAGAGAACTCGCGAACTTCGAGATTCACTCCATCCAGTACCAGAGGTTTCCAGTTGCCGCTTGTCCGACCTATCGTCAATCGACCATCGGTGATGTTCAAACGGTGTACTGTCAAAGCCAGACCACCTGCATCGGCGTTCGCTGCTTTGGGTTCCGGTTTCGCGGGCACAGACGTCTTTGCCGGCACGGACGCCGAGGTTCCCAGCGTCGAATAATTCCAGTTTCCGGCGGGCGTTTGCAGCAGGATGATCTCGGGTTTTTCAATGGTGATTCCCGTGACATTGAGCTGGTGCGAGAAAATCAGCGGCTTCAATTCCACACCGATGCGCAAGGCTTTGGCGCGGAGAAAGGCCACCTTTCCAAAGGATGGATCTTCAGCAATTTCCAGATCGTTGGCTTCCACCGAACCGGAAAGGATCGAAAGGCTCAGATTGCCGAGCTTCACGTTGCGGTTGAGAGCTTCGGTAAGGCGAGCCTCGAGCGTGGGGCGAAAGCGGTTCGCGTCAAAGAAGAAGACCAGAGCGACAGCGGCCACAATGAGAACTCCGGCAACGATTGCAATCCATTTGACCGCTCGTTTCATGACTTTTCACCTCTTTGACACGACTACAGTGTCGCTAGTAGAGCACCAACAATGCGACGGATCAAGCGTGTCTGCTGTAGGATCTATGCGTGCTCGAAATCGGTGACCTTCAAATCGGACTTCCTGCCGTTGCTGCAGCGCTCTCCGGATTTTCCGATCGACCGATGCGCATCGTGGCGCGGCGCTACGGTGCCGAATTCGCAATGGCGGAAGTGGTGCTCGACGAGATCGTGCTCGTCCATGGCAAGCTTCGAGAACGGATCTTCAGGATTGGTGAGGACGATCATCCCATCGGCGGTCAGCTCATGGGCAGCCGGCCGGAACAGTTCGGCGAAGCGGCTGCCGACCTCGTAGATGCCGGCTACGACCTTGTCGATATTAATTTCGGATGTCCGGTAAAAAAGGTTCTTGGCCGGTGCCGCGGCGGGTATCTGTTGAGCGATCCGCAGACTGCGCTGGGCATCGTGCAATCGGTGGTCGATGCGGTGGACGGTCGTCGCCCGGTAACTCTGAAAATGCGGCGCGGGTTCGATGATTCGGCAGAGAGCGAACGTCATTTCTTTACGATTCTCGACGGAGCGCTGGCGCTTGGTGCGGCCGCGATCACGGTTCATGGACGAACCGTGAAGCAACGCTATGTCGGTCCGTCGAACTGGGATTTTCTTCGGCGAGTCAAGCGCCACGTGGGCTCGCGAACGATTCTCGGCAGCGGGGACCTGTTTACCGCTGGCGCGGTGATTCGCATGATGAATGAAACCGGTGTGGACGGTGTCACCGTTGCGCGCGGCGCCATCGGCAATCCATTTATCTTCCGTGAATGTCGTGCGCTGATGGAAGGGAGATCCATCCTCCCGCCATCGGTAGCCGAGCAACGCGAAGCCATGGATTTGCATTTGAGGGAACTTCTCGAACTTCACAATCCCGTGCGCGCCGGCGCGATCTTCCGAAAATTTGGAATCGCGTATGCCGATCTGCATCCCTTTCGCGCCGAAGTCCGACAGGCTTTTATCAACACCCGGACACTTGCCGATATTCATTCCGTAATCGCCACCTGGTATGACGATCGACGCGAGTGGCCGGCTGTTCTTCCCCGCGAATCCATCACCGATCTGATTGCCGCCGGCTCCGCGGGGTGACCGCTACGAAATGATGACCCTGACGAGGTAGATCAACCCGAGAATCGGAAGGATCGCCAGCGCGGCCAGAACGACAACAACCACCGCGATGAACGCCCAGTCCTTGATGGGCTTTCTTGTTCCGCTCAGCGACTCTTTGTAGATCTCCAGATTTCGGGCATTGGATTTGAAGGCGAAATCGAAGATGTCGCCGGCCACCGGGACGGAACCCAGCAGCGTATCGAATCCGACGTTCAGCAGCATGCGCAGTATCGCAGCGCGATGGACTCCATGGTGCATCGCTCGCAGAATAATCAAAGCCCCAACAATGCTGGTCGCGAAGTCGCCGATGCCTGGAATGAGTCCAATCAGTCCGTCAAGCCCGAACGAGACCGGGCCTATCTGAATGGACGAGTCCATGAGCCAGGCCAGATATTCGGATAACGGGTCATCAAAAGTCCTCTCCGCTTTCTTTAGCTCCTTAACCATTCCGTGATTATAGTGTTGTCGCATTTTGGACGCACAAACCGGGGTCTGGCCCAATTTCACAGGAGATTCGATATGAAGCAGTACGGCGCAGAGTTTTTTGGAACGTTCTGGCTGGTCCTCGGAGGCTGCGGAAGCGCAGTACTCGCTGCGGCGTTTCCCAGCGTGGGAATTGGGCTGCTTGGTGTCTCGCTTGCTTTTGGTCTCACCGTCCTGACCATGGCCTATGGGATTGGTCATATTTCCGGCTGTCATCTCAATCCTGCCGTCTCCGTCGGGCTGTGTGTGGGCGGAAGATTTCCCGCGAGCAAGCTGCTGCCATACATTATCTCGCAGGTTCTGGGTGCGATTGCTGCCGGAGGCGTGCTGTACCTGATCGCGTCCGGAAAAGCCGGATTCGATGTGTCTGCCGGATTTGCTTCCAATGGCTTCGGCGAACACTCGCCAGGCGGATATGGGCTTCATGCCGCGCTGATCTGCGAAGTGGTGATGACGATGATGTTCCTGATCGTGATTCTCGGAGCGACGGACAAGCGGGCTCCCGCGGGCTTTGCCCCACTCGCCATCGGCTTTTGCCTGACGTTGATTCATTTGATCAGCATCCCCGTGACCAACACCTCGGTCAACCCGGCGCGCAGCACGGGTGTGGCGGTGTATGTCGGAGGATGGGCGATTTCCCAGTTGTGGCTATTCTGGGTTGCTCCTATCGTGGGTGCCGTGTTGGGCGCTGTTGTTTATCGCCTGATTGGTGAACGTGACGCGTGAAGCTTTCGCCGGATAAGATACTTGCCGGGGTACGCAAGCTCTGTCTGTCGTATCCGGAATCCAACGAGACCGCCGCCTGGGGCCACCCGAATTTTCGTGCGGGCAAAAAGGCCTTTGTGACTTTCGAACGATGGGAAGGACGTCCATCCGTTGCCTTCCGCGTTCAGGATGCAGAGAAAGAAAAGCTGCGTGCCGGGGGTGAGTTCTTTGTCACGCCCTACGGACGTGGCCAGTGGGTGAGTTTGTGGATCGACAAGCCCGTTCCCGACTGGCCCGTCATCGAATCATTGATCGATGAGAGCTATCGTCTGGTCGCCATCAAGCGGATGTTGAACTCTTTGAACCGTTAGCCGAAACGTTCCTCTCTCCAGGGGTCTCCATTCATGTGGTAGCCTTCGCGCTCCCAGAATCCGGCCTCGTCTTCACGGAGGAATTCTATGGCGCTAATCCATTTGGCGCTCTTCCATGCATAGAGCCGCGGAATGATGAGACGTAGAGGTCCGCCGTGCTCGATGGATAATGGCTCGCCATTTCGCTTGTCGGCAAGCAACGCATCTTCGGCGAGAAAAGCTTCGAGCGGCATGTTCGTCGTCCAATCGTTGTCGTAACCATGGGCGACAACAAACTTTGCTTCGTGTGAAATCTCGACCTGCTTCGCGATCTCCCGCGTCGATACGCCTTCCCACATATTGTCCAGTTGCGACCAGCGCGTCACACAGTGAAAGTCTGCGAGCACTTTAATTCGAGGCAGCGCCTGAAATTCACTCCAGGTCCATTGCCTGGGCCGCTTCACCAGGCCGAGAACGTTGAGCGACCATTTCAGTGTCGAGAGTTGAGGCGGCCCGCCGGCATCCAGAACCGGCCATTTCACCGTCCGCGATTGACCGGGCGGAAGGCGGTTTTCCCGCAGAGTGTCGGGGCTGACAACGATGGGAGGATCCGCGGATTTCGAGTCTTGCATTTGCGCCAGTATATATTGCCGCTTTGCTTAAACAACACCACCCCGGCTTCGCGCACTCCTTCTTAACTGAAGTGGTGATCCAACGGCTACTTATTAAAGTCCGGTTTGGTATCTGCGAGGATCTGCAGGATGGCTGCACGATCCGATTCACTCAGATGTCCGAACCCCATGCTCTTGTCTGTGCCGCCCAAAATCTCGTGAAACCGTTTATAGACGTATTCCTTTGCAGGCTTCGGCATCGCGTTGAAAGACTCGGTATAAATCACGTAGCTGAGCGGATAACGGAACAGCCGCTTCTTCAGATCCAGTTCCCGAAGTGTCCGGCCCTGGTGATCAAACGGGCCCAGCTTTGCAAACTCGGCTGCAAATCCGGATGTTCCTGCGATCGGAGCCGTCAATTCCGGAGTCCAGCCAAACAGCATGGCCGTCACCAAAGGCTCGGCGGCGTTTCGGATGCGGTTTCGAGTGATTTCCGACACAGGTGGATCCGCGCCTTCATCCTGAATCGCCGATCGAACTTCGTAGCTCACCCGTGTAATCAGGTTGTGAATCTGGGTCTGGTGCGTCAATACCATCAGGGCGGCGACGTCGCTGTGTTTTGTGAGATAGGGCGTGGCATCCACGCTGTCCGGAAGACTTGTCATATTTGAAGTCGCCGCCAGATTCATGCGTGAAACATAGGTGCTGGGATTCCCCAGAGCCGACGCAACATCCGGATAGTAGCTGTTGCCGCGGTGCAGCTGCGTTCCCGTCGTTCCCGTGACGTACCATCCGCCGAATCGCTCATGAAGCGGTGAGCGGTCCGTCATTACGGTTGAACCCGCGCTCAGTATCGGATTTCCGTCGACATCGACAAGAAGCGAACGCATCAGCAGTCCTGGCACACCACCGGTCGACGACGAGTCATGGCATACGAGGCACCCTTCGTTCAATCGCTCAAACTGCGGCCGATCGATTTCCTTCTGTGAAAGCGTATAAAAAATGGTGCCGAAGACGGGATCGACCGATGCCAGTTCGAGCACCGGACCACCCTGCACCCAGCCGACGTAAACGTCGTCATTGAAGTACAACGCTCGAGGTGTTCGCCGGGAGATGTGGTCGATCTGAAAACTCGTTTTCGAGAACACCAGAGTCTGCGTCGACTCGGGAATTTTCATCGCGCGGAGAACGGCGGGCAGGTATCCCCATTTCTTGTCGAAGGGCAGATCTGCCGTGCCGCCATCAATTTTCTGCTGAAGGCGGGCAATGGGATCATCCGGGCGCCCTTTCAAGTAATCGTTCAATGCGCGATCCCCAGTCGACGCAATTTGCATCATTGCCATTCCCGCCGCGGGCAGCAAGAGGGCTACGGCAATGATCCAGATGGATTGAATTCGTGACTTGTTCCTCATACCGAATCCAAAGCAGTTGATATACCAATGACGCCATCGAATGGCACCAAGGACTTCGAGAACTGTGCGGTGTGGTATTTCAAGCCTGAATTGTCATTATGACGCAATCGAAGTGGTATTCCGAGTACCTGCTGTCAACGTGTCGGAGCGGACCGACCTAAGGATTGGTTCGTCCCGGAGCAATACCGACGCCGGATAATTGCCTTGCCCGTTCCAGTGCTTCCTGAATATTCGCGCAAATGTTTTCTTTACCGATGTGCTCTTCGAAATCCGCACGGCGCATCATTTGGGCGGGCCGTTCCAAAGCACCGCACAGGATGAGCCCTCGTCCGGATGCGTGAATGATATCGGCAAATTCCTCAAGCGCCTGAAGTCCGGTGGCATCGATCGCAGTCATGTTTCTCAAGCGAAGAATGACAATTGGCGGAAACTCGGCGAGATTGTGCAGGACAT
>Ga0207691_10001579_pt1 | contig 22610 bp, 22 predicted proteins | sample KBSM13metaG_FD_184327 | JGI IMG/M metagenome (GOLD analysis project Ga0207691, IMG submission 184327) | Miscanthus rhizosphere microbial communities from Kellogg Biological Station, Michigan, USA - KBS M1-3 metaG (SPAdes) (version 2) | ecosystem: Host-associated > Plants > Roots > Rhizosphere >... | reverse complement strand
GCGCGGATTGGAGGCAACTCCAATTCTCGGCACGGTCATTCTAGACTTTTCGCCCGAATTTCTTTTCCAATTCGGCGTGCGAAATTTGGATCATGGTGGGCCGGCCATGGGGACAGCAGTAGGGCAGATCGCAGGCCAGCAAGTCGCGAATTAGTTTCTCGATTTCGGGATAACGCAACGGATCGTTGGCTTTGACGGCGTGACGGCAAACGGTTTTCGCGATCATGTCTTCACCCAGACGCAGAGGTGAACTGCTGCGGCTGGTCGTTATTAATTCGTCGATCACTTTGCGCAAGAATCCTGCAGCGTCCGCGATTTCGAGAAAGGCTGGCAGGGTATCGACCCGAAAACTGTTGGCGCCGAAGTTTTCAACTCCAATTCCCATTTTCTGCAACGTTGCGACATTACGTTCGACCCATTCCGCATCGCGCGGCGGCAACGAAAAGATCTGCGGCAATAGCATGCGCTGCGACGGCACTCCCTGCTCTTCCATCCGTCGGCGCAATTCCTCGAACAAAATTCGCTCGTGCGCGGCGTGTTGATCCACCAAAACGAGCCCGTCGGAATTTTCCATCAGCACGTAAAGACGGTTGAGCACGCCGATAATCTGAAATTGCTGATCACGCCGCGGTTCGATTTGCGGTTCAGGACGATTGCCATCAATCGGTCGCGGAAGATTCAGTGAATCGGCCCTACTCGCTTGATCGAGCGGTGCAAAGTTGGAGGGACGGGCGGTGTCCCGTCCCACTATTTGGGACGACACGGAGGTCGTCCCTCCATCTGGCCGAGTTGCAGCAGGTCCCGGCGGCAATCCCGCTGCGGGTGCAGCCGGTGCATTAAATTTTCGTTGCCACTCAACGCGACCGCTCTCGAGCGTGCGTTGCACCGCCTCGACAATTGCCTCGCGAACGCTGGCCGGATCGCGAAAACGAACTTCGCGTTTCGCCGGATGGACGTTGACGTCTACTTCACGTGGATCCAGATCAACGAACAGAAACGTAACCGGAAATTGTCCGCGCATGAGAGCGGTGTGATAACCTTCGCGCAAGGCGGTAGAGAGGATTCCGCTGTCAATCGCGCGTCCGTTTACGAAAACGAATTGTTGTGCTCGCGTTTGCCGACTCACCCCAGCGCGACCGATCCAGCCATGAACCTGAATACCACGCCGATCACGAAGGGAAATTTCGAGCAAGTCGTCGAGGAGCTTCGCACCATAGAGATCGCGGATCCGGTCTCGCAGCGAGGTCGTTATCGGCAATTGCGACGCAATGTTATCTTCCCGCACCAGGGTGAAGCCAATTTCGGGATGGGCCAACGCTTGCAGAAAAAATTGATGCTCGATATTTCGCGCTTCCGTCGTTTCGGAGCGCAAAAATTTTCGGCGCGCCGGCACATTGTAAAACAACGAACGCACTTCGATCTGCGTCCCAGGGGCTTCGCCGCCGTCGCGCACCGTCTCGATCCGTCCGCCGTTTACGAGAATTTCCGTGCCGGCGACCGCACCGGGTTCGCGAGTGCTCAGCCGCAGGCGTGAAACGCTGGCGATGCTCGGCAATGCTTCGCCCCGAAAACCAAGTGTGCTAATGGCTGCGAGATCAGCCGCGGAAGCGATTTTGCTCGTGGCGTGCCGTTCGAGGGAAAGCAGGGCGTCATCCCGATCCATTCCGCAGCCGTCATCGACCACCCGAATGCGCGACATTCCGCCACGCTGAATCCCGACCTCGATCGCGCGCGCACCAGCATCAATGCTATTCTCGACCAGTTCCTTCACGACCGAGGCAGGCCGCTCCACCACTTCGCCCGCGGCCACCTGGCTGGCGAGAGTTTCGGGAAGAAGTTTGATCCGGCTCATTGGACTTCTGATCTTAGATCCATTCGACTCGCTTCGCTCGCTCAGGACAAGTTTTCGCTTTCTAATGGAGAAGAATTTGTCAGTCAGGCTATTCGCGACACTTTTCGTCCAGATAAGGCAAGGCGCCTGCTCATTGACTTAAGAGGGGTGGATCGTACGTTTCCTTCAGTGAATGATTGAGATTACCGAAAGCGCGGTGCGGCAACTGCGAACACTGGTGGGCGTGGACGCCGCTGAGAAAGGATTGCGCATCGGGATTGCTAAGGGCGGCTGTTCCGGTCTGCAATACGAGATGACGCTCGGAGCTGGTCGCCCCGGTGATGCCGTAATTGAGCGCGACGGCGTGAAATTTTTTGTCGATGAAGAGAGCGCGCAGTTACTGCGCGGATCGACCCTGGATTATCGCGACGCGCTCACTGGCGCTGGGTTTCAGATCGTTAATCCGAATGCCGCGCGCATCTGCGGCTGCGGCTCCTCCTTCGAACCGGCGCGCCCACTCTAAAGTGAGCGAACTTCGCTGATGGCACAGGAATTTTTTCGCTACGAAACGCCTTATGGCCGTCCCCGGCAGCGGACGAATTACTTCGCCTGGACGCTGGCAATTCTTCTGCTCACCGCCTTCGCCTTTGTCGCCTGGTTGGGAAGTTTCTATGTTTTTTGGCAACCGGAACGGCCGGACAGTTATCGGTTATTAAAAAAACTACATCGAATTGACCCGCCGCGGCGATTTGAATTGACCGCCGCACCCGCCGGCGAATTTCTCAATCCCAAACAATTGCATGATCGCTACGCGCCGTTGGGCGAAGCGGAATTATCCAAGGCCAACAGCGAGCTGGCACGCAATTACATTCGCAATTTCCAGCAAGTTCACGGGCTGGTCCCCTACGTTGTCGGTCGCTTCCGTATTATCGACGTTCACCAACTTGGCGCGGCAGACGTTTTCACTTCCGGTATCGTGGCGCTCGCTGCCGCTATCGATAACGGGGAAGTCCTGCTCGAGCACGTTTATCCGGCCGATCGGCGAGACATTCCGCTCATGCGCCAGACACTTGCGCCTGGTCTGGAAATTAGGCTCGAACGAACACACGATATTTCGGCAGTGATTCACGCCGATCGCAGCGCCGACGGCCGTGTCCTGATCACGGCGATGCCTTTGCTTTACGGAACCTATGCTGTCACGCGCGGTACCGGGACCTTCACTCTGGAGCCCCCACTGGATTTGAACCTGGCTGCCGGCTGGCCCCTGTTTAAACGCGAGGAATTGCGGGCAGCTGAAGATCGATACGCACAATTGCGTCAAAACGAGCCAACTTCGCCCGGAACGATTGCTATTCCCGGAATCACGCCCAGCGGCACGCCACCACCAAGCGAGAATTTACTTGTTCGCGTAGAACAGGCCTTACCAATTGAAATGCCAGCAAGCACGCCGGCGCCGCTCCCGTTGAAAGGGACAAAGCCGACGCCCGCCGGGAAAGCCGGGAAAATCGCGAAAAATCAAAAGCCAACAGCGGCGCCGAGCGTGACGCCGATTCAAGTCGCGAAAATGAACAGTCCGGCTCCCGCGTTATCGACACCGCCGTTGCAAAAGTTCACGGAATCAAGTCCGGCCCCAAATTCCAGTGCACCCGCAGCCCTTCCCGCCGATGGCGCTACGCTGGCCTCGACCGCTGGCGGCGGAAATTGGAAAACCTATGCGCCGGGCAAAATGCCGATTGGCCGTCTCGTCGCTCCAGCTGATCTCGGTCAAGTCGCCGACCGCGGTCTCACTGGAGAACGGACCTACCTGAAGGGACAATTCGTGGTCAATTTTGCCGATGCTAATAAAGCAGTGCTGCGGCCACGCTCGCGCGTGCCCGACTCCGTAATGTTTCTCACCGGTGGGAATTCCGTTCGTATCATTGTCGAGTATCCGACTGGTTACGTTCCCCCCAAGCCAGGCTCAGTCGTCAGCCGCGACGAGGTTCGTCCACTCGAGGTGACGGAAGTGCGAAAGCAGGAAGATGGTCAGCTGAACGTCTTCGCGCGGGAGATCATGCAACCGTAGTCATGCCGCCGCGATCGAGTTAGCAATTGAACGTTGCAGGGTGCGATACCTAGATATCAGCTCCACTATTCTCAATTGCTTCGGTCAATCGCCGCCACGTCGGTCGATAATCAATTTGCCATCGCGAATTTCAAACGATCCGCTGCCGTAGATGTTGCGGCGGTATTCGCGAAGATAGTCTCGCAGCGGGCGGGCGTGATATTTCCAATCGAGAACGTCTGGGGGCACCGGCTCGTTGTTGATAGTAATGCTGCTCAGGCGCGGATTCTCCAGGGATTCCGGACCGTTGCTTTCAACTACGATGTCACCATTCAAATAATAGCGGCCATGCCCGACGAATTCGCCCAACGGCACGCTGGTTTGAATGCGCAAACGATTGCCCTCGATCGCGACGAAGGCCTTGCCGCGAGCGTGTCGGTTTTCCGCAATCAGATTGTTCAAGTCGTCTGCGGTGAGTTCGATATGCGCAGGCTGATTGCGAGCGTTTTTAAAATCTTTCCACTTCCGTTCTGCCGCCGCTACATTTTCGTCGGTGGTTTCGAATTGCGGCACAGGTGAGGGTTCCTGCGCCAGCACGTGCGTTTTATTTGCCCAAGAGAGACCGTGGAGCAAAGCGGAATACGTTTGCGTTCCAAAATATAAGCCGATGGCGCCGGCGATGATTAGAAAGACGATGAAGCAAGCCAGAATCAAACAACCTTTGCCCACACATCCCATCCCACGCCTCTCTCGCGGCGACGGACCTTCGATCCAGGTGTTCATCTCGCTTCATCCGACGCCGTCTGCGCCGCCTTCAATTTTTGATAGAGATCGTGCAGTCCTTGTGAGAGCACGCGCGTCCCTGAAAGCATTGGCATGAAATTCGTGTCGCCACTCCAACGCGGTACGATGTGAATATGCAGGTGATCGGGCACGCCCGCTCCAGCGCATTCGCCGACGTTGATCCCGATGTTGAACCCCTGGGCTTTGGTGACCTGCCGCAGCAACTCCTGCCCCCGCACGACGAGGGAAAAAAGCTCGGCCACTTCATTTTCACCGAGATCGCGCAGTTCGCCCACTTTTCGATATGGTACCGCCATTAGATGGCCCACGGTGTAAGGGTAGCGGTTCATCATCAGAAACGAATTCTTCCGGCGCACCAGGACAAGATGGGCCGCATCATCGCTGGCCCGCGCGGCTTCGGACAGGAAATCGGGCGTGCCCGATTTTTCAAAGTATTCAAAGCGCCACGGCGCCCACAAAGTTTCGAGCTCGGCTTTGGGAAACTGCACCAACTAACGAGCTTAGAAGATCGCGCAGCGAAGTCGATCTTTATCTAACAGACAAAACGCGACGGTTGCAGAGATCGTCTGCTATAGTTTGTCGTGGTGCAGGCGATAGCTCAGCTCCTTTGTCAGGTCTGCATATCCCGGCTGGCCGATGAGATTGTGCATCTGAAAAGGATCGATCTTTAAGTTATAAAGCTCGGGTTTATCTCCCTTCGTTTCGATATAGATGTAGTCCATCGTCCGGATTGCCTCGTAATCCTCAGGGATTTCCAGCTGAGGTCGGTGCGCCATGGGCGCATCCGCGGGATTGGACAGATCCTCCTCTTCTTCGCTTGCTTTGCCTCGCTTCTTTTGCATTTCCAAATTAAAGGAGCCGGGCCAACCTTCCAGGAGCATTGCGTCCCGCCATTTCTCTGTCCCACGCAGCAGTGGTAGAAGGGATCGGCCATCGACCTCCGGTGGAATCGGCAAACCCGCCAATTCATAAATCGTCGGCGCCAGATCAATCACACCTACCAATCTGTCTTCCGTCCGAGCTGCTTTAATTAATGGAGGATAGCGCACCGCAAACGGCCCGCGGCTGGCCTCTTCGTAAACACGATTCTTTCCAACCAGTCGATGCTCACCCCAAAAAAAACCGTTATCGGAATAGTAAACGATAAATGTGTTATCAAGTTTTCCTTCGTGAGCGAGACGCAACAAAATGTCGCGCACGGCTAGATCCACGGAGTGCAAACACCGCAGCTGATTAAGTCGAATGTGATCCACTCGCTTCTCAACCGTGCGTGCCTTCAGCTGTGGCGTATTTGCCAGCCAGAGTGGTTTGTCGGACTGATTGTATGGATTAAAATTCGGTGGCCGCCAATTAGGCAGGTTGGCAAAAAGGTGTTCGTCTCCAGGAGCAGGAGTAGCAGGCCCATGCGGCGCGTGCGGGGTGAATAAGAGAAAGAACGGCTGATTTGCGGGGACTTTACTGAAAAAGTCGAGGGCATAATCGCGCTGGATGTAGGTAAGGTAGCCGGACACATTGCGAAATACTCCAAAGATGTTCATTTTCGGATCGAGGTAGCCGCTGATCCAGGCTGTCCAATAATCGTATTCCGGCCGCGCATCCCCCGGCCATGAATTGAGGTATTTGCCAATTAAACCGGTATAGTAGCCAGCTTCGTGCAAGCGATTTGCCACGGTCGGGCCAACTAATTGCGCGGAATTGTCCCATACCCCGTGGTGTCGCGCATACTGCCCGGTGAGAAGGCTGGACCGGCTCGGGCAGCACAGCGGAGTTGGCATGATGAACTGCGTGCAGATCAACCCTTGATCGGCAATCATCGCTTTCGTGTTCGGCATGAACTGCTGCGTGAGAGTGTCATGACTCTGGTCATCGACCATGATAATGAGGAAGTTCGGACGCTGATCTTGCCCGAGTAAGCTAGAGACAAAACCTACGACTACTAGTAAGAATAAGAATAGCTGCTTCAAATTGTTAGTTAGTTGAAGGCGGAACGGATCGACCAACATGGGTCGTGCCAGTGTGTTGGCCGCCGCGGCCGCGGCTACCCACCAAATAAGGCCGGCAGTATTGCTCGCAGCAGAGAAAGGAGCCGCCCTGCTGAACACGTTTTGCGACCGCAGGCTCCGTCGGATCGAAACTAGTAGCTGGCCCAATCGGATCGCGCGCGACCTCAGTAGCTTGGCTCAGCTGTTGGTAGTAACCCAATCGCGTCCGGTTAAGGAGCAATGCGGCGGTACCTCCAACGACAGGAAAGATTGGCAGGAAAATGCCGAACAAGACCAAGCTAACGGGAAAGGAAGACTGCCGCTCTCCCGAATGACAGGACTGGTGCGGGCGTCCGCGGCTCAGTAGTAACTCAGTCAGTCTCGGACGCGATGCCTCAAACAACCGTCGAGATATTTCCCAGCTATCGCTGCCCCATCCTCCCATCTCTTTAGGCTAGAGGCGGGAACGCCGCTGTCGCCAAGTATCCGACCTATCCTTTGCGACAGGTAGCGTCCTACATCTGCACTATGCGCCAACGAAAACGGACTACGGGCGGGTAGCGTCGTGCCAACGAAGCGATTCTCGCAACAATTCTTTCCCGGATGAGACTCCGAACTTGGCTTTCGCGCGCGTGAAATACATTTGCACAGTCTTGATCGACACATGCAATGTTTCTGCGATTTCCGTACTACTTAATCCCTGGCCCATCAACTCGAACGCTTGCAATTCACGGTCGCTCAAACGTTCCAGCGGAGAACTATCGCCCATCCCTTTTCCCAGTTTGGATGCGATCGCCGCCATCACCTTTTCGCTAATGAATACTTTGCCCTCCAGGACGCGACGAATGGCTGTAACTACTTGTTGAGAAGTGTTCTGTTTCATGACGTAAGCTCGCGCCCCAGCTTTAATCGCTCGTTCTGCATAGATCATTTCATCATGCATGGATAACACCACGATCTTTACCTTCGGAACCTGAATGACCAGGTCCTTGATTAGTTCCATGCCAGAGCCGCTTCGAAGGGAGAGATCGACAATAACGAGGTCAGGGCACGCCTTGGGTATGGCACTGAGCGCTTTCGGCCCATCCGTAGCCTCGCCACAAACAACGAGGTCCTTTTCTTCTGTTATGCGAGTGATCAACCCGATACGAATCAACGGGTGATCATCGACGATAAATATCCGCCATTTGTGCGGGCTCGAATTTTGCTCATTCATTGTCGTCGCAAATTTGAACTTCACACCGAATGATGACTCCGTGCGGAACTGCATCCGCAATCTGCAAAACTCCACCAGCTAGTTCTGCTCGTCGAGTCATCAGTTTTAACCCCAAACCTCTCGATTCGACTCCATCTAATTTAGAAAATCCAATACCATCGTCTTCAATCTTCAATTCCGCAGTGCCATTATGTTGTCGCAAGTTGATCAGAATGCGGTTGGCATGACTGTGTTTCACCGCGTTTGCCACGGCTTCACGTGTGATCCAATAAAGATGATTGGCCACTGGTTGCGCGATAGTAACATCGATACTCTCCGCTAGTTTGCAGTCGATTCCTTGTTCGTGTGTCACGGTTTTCGCCAGGGATTCCAGCGCCGCAGCCAACCCACCGGCGTCAAGCTCAAACGATAACAGACCGCGAGCAATTTCTCGCGTCATTTCAATGCCTTCGTCGATAAGTGCGACAACCTTCCGCGCCTGCTCCGAGATATTCGAATTGATGCTTCTAATCTGAATGGAGACCGTTTGCGCAACAAGACTGGTTCCGGTGAGGTGCTGACAGAGACCATCGTGAAGTTCGCGCCCTAGGCGTTCGCGTTCGCGCTCGGCAATGGCTGCCAGCTCGGCTTCTAATTGTTTCCTTGCCGCCAGCTCCCGTCGTAGTGCCGCCGTTCGCTCTTCGATCCGCGAATGCATTTGCTTGAGTAGCTCCTGCCAGCGCGCAAGCAGGAAAACGATCAAACTGTAGCAGCCAAAGCCGGTCAGAACATTCCAGATGTTGACCCGCACGATGCCGGCGAAAACGTCCGAGGCAACCCAGGCAGAAATGCTCAGCACAGACACAATAATCCCGGCCGGAATACCGCGCATCGACGTCGCTAGCGCAATTGGCACAAGGTAAAGCAACAACATCGAATTCTCGACACCAGAAATATAGTCGAGGTATCCGACTAGCATCACCATAACTAGACAGATAGAGAAAAGAGTGGCCGGGGAACGTAAGGCCTGCGTCTGCACTGCCAGAACGTTCATCAATCGTTGCGCGACTTCAACAGCGTCGGCAGCGGTGCGAAAAATCCGTAGCGCGACGGAGGTTCGCCTTTCTTCTGCACCCTAAGAAAGGCCTTAGATTCCAATGAGCGCCATGGCTCTTGATCGAGTGGAACAACTAGCCCGTCTAAATCTGGGAGCTGAGCGGTCGTCTCGATTTTGCGCATATAAAAACGGGGGCGCTCCAAATACAAAAGCATACTCTCATCGCGGGCCGGGAGAACTTCGTAGCGCAAATGTTCGGCGGCTGCGATCCGACGAACTTCGCGTCCGAACTTCACCAGCGCGTCGCGATCGTTACCATAACCATCGATCACTCGCATCGCCGCATACGCGCCGGTAAAAACTGCGCCAAAAATGATTGCGAACGCAGCGATCTGGCGAGCGCGAATCACATTATCTGCCATAATCGCCTTGATTTGCGCAGCCAGGAGCAAGCAAAGCGGAGGAATTGCGGGGAAGATTCGGTCCACTCGCTTCGACGGAATCAATGACATCACTACGATGCCGCCAAGCGCCCACGCGGTCAGCCAGAACATCTCTGGAGAGAGATTCCCCAGCAACTTTCCGGTTGCCGCTTTCGTTTTGCGCAAAGCGACCACCAGCAATCCGAGGGTGAGCAAACTCCAGGGCGCGAATTTTTGCAGCAGATGCGGAATATAAAAGAGTAGCGGCTGCGAACGATGAATGCCCTGATGAAAGCGAGCGCCGAATTCGTTCAGAATAACGTCTTCGTAAAATCCATCGATAAAACGGATCCCGAAACTCACCCAAAGACAAAATAAGGCGAAAGAAGCAATCCAGGGAACCCATCCGCTCCACGCACTCGGAAAGTCGGGACGCCAGTTTCGACGCAATTGATAAAGAACAAGTGGTGGGAGAACGAACGCCCAAACGATCGGCCCTTTAACGAACATCGCTGCGCTCAACGCCGCGAAAAGCACAACTCGATCACGTGTCGTCCACGACGTTCGCGTCCGGATTTTTTCAAACATCAATAGTCCGACCGCAAAAGTAACAAGCGCGAGGGGCATATCCGTTCGCACCAGCGTTGCCAATCGCACACTCAACAAATTCAGACCAAATGCCGCCAGCGCGTACAGTGCGGGCAAATCACCAAAGGTTCGCGCAAGGCGAAAAACCAAAACTGCGAGGACGAGCCCGGCAACGAAAGAAGGAAACCGCCAGGCAAAATCCCAAGAGCGCGTTAGTTGATAGAGCGCGGCGGAAACCCACGCGACCGCGGGCGGTTTACTATTAATATGGTGCGGGGAATGTCGGCCCCCGCTCGCTTTCGTTCCTTCGTCCGGCGTCGTCTGATAAAGCCAGCGCTGTTGACCGATCATTTGGAAAGAGACAAAGGCCTGTTTCGCCTGGTCGTAATCGTCGAGGTTCCAAGGCAGGTTCGAGACCGCAAAAAAACAGACCGTTAGTACACTAACGATTAGCAGCATTCGCCAGTTTTGACCTCTCTTGACCGACGCGATCCGGCTCATCGCCTAGTCGCGCCAAAGCAACGCGCGAACCGGGGCAGCATCGCCACCAACAATCTTCAGCGGCAGCGCGGCAAATTGGTAAACTCCCGCTTCGACCTCGCTCAGTTTAAGTGACTCAATTATGGCAATCTTTCCGAGTGCGAGAGCGTGATGATTCGCCAAAACTTTTGCCTCGATTGGATCAACTGAAGGAACATCGACGCCGAGCAAGACGACGCGCAGCTCGCTCAACCAGGCGATCGCTTCGGATTTGAGCACCGGAATCCAGTCTGGAAATCGTGTTGGGTCCGGGAAGCAATTCGTTTTCAGCAAGACCCGGCGCGTTTCGGCGATTTGCGGACGTGCATGCTCCAAATCAGCAATGGCGATGGAAGGCTGAGTCCGGGAGAACTTTTCCACGAGGTCAATCACGACCACCGGTCCGATGTAATTTTCGAGTGGAACGGAATCGATGGCGGCCCCTTCTCCGTGGAAATGAAACGGCGCGTCCGCGTGCGTTCCGTTGTGCGTACTCGTGTTCAATGCACCGACATTGACCGAACACGTTTGGCTAAGACGCCAGGTTAGCTGATATCGAAATGGCGTATCCCCAGGCCAGGGCGCGAGATCTTTAGTCAGCGGTCGCGAAATATCCCAGATGTTTCTCATTCTGCGCAGCGCAATTCCGTTACGATTGCCTCGGCCGCGTTCACGCTCGCCTCGCCCCGACCGAGTTTCTGCGCCACGCATGCAAAATCCGTGAGCATTCGCTTACGTTCCGTTTTGTCGGTGAGCAAGCGCGCCATCGCCGCAGCGATCGCGCGCGGTTGTGCTTTGTGCTGAATAAACTCGGGGACAATCTCACGATTGGCGAGCACGTTTGGCATTCCCAAATATTTTACTTTCACGACCAGACGCGCAGCCAAATAGGTGAGCCACGCGACCCGGTAAATCAGGACGAAAGGCAGCTCCGAAAGCGCGGCTTCGAGCGTGGCCGTACCGGAGGCGACCATCCCCACGTTAACCCGCCCCATTACAGCGCGGGCGTCGCCCGTGACGATGGAAAACTTTCCGGTGGCGTGCTTGCAAAGGTTGGCCCGAATGAGTGCCGCCAACGGCTCAGATGCAGCGGACACGACGAAACGCAGATCGTGATCCTGCTGCGACAATTCCAGCGCTGCCTGGCGCATAACCGGGAAAATCTTCTTCACTTCGCGCTCGCGACTGCCCGGAAATAAACCGACAAGCTTGTCATCCCGTGGCGGAACGGCGTTTCCGCTCGGAATGACTGACGTCATTGGGTGGCCGACAAAAATCGCGCGCAAACCCGATGCCTTATAGAGCTCAGGTTCGAATGGAAAAATACAGAGCATCAAATCAATGGACCGGGCCATTTGCGAAACGCGACGCCGGTGCCACGCCCAAACTTGCGGGCTGATGTAATAAATAATTGTCAGCTCCGGAAACTTCGCGTGCAGCGCATGGGCGAGGCGCAAATTAAATCCCGGGTAATCGATCAGCACGACTGCGCTTGGCTCCACCGCCTCAATCTCCGAAATAGTAGCCTGAAATTGCTTTCGAAAAAAAGGGTAACGCCTGATCACCTCCCATAATCCGACGACAGCGGTGTCATCGATCCAATCGCGAAACTTTCCGTCGGCGAGAGCGCGCATTTTCGGTCCGCCGCGTCCCATAAATCGCATTTCCGGCACGCGCGTGCGCAAAGCCTTGAGCAATGCTGCACCATGATCGTCACCGCTGCGTTCGCCCGCAACGAAATAGACAGTCGTCGCCGCGGAGGCCAGGGAGGGACGTGCCTCTGCACGTCCACTGGTATCGGTCTGCCTGGATGGACGCTCTCCTGCGTGGCCTGAAGGTTCGCTTACCATTGCAGAATGTTAAGTTCGCCTTGGTAGGGCCATTCATCTGGATTGTCGCAATAACCATGACGTACCGGGTTTCTGCGCACGTATTCCCACTTGTCAGCGTAACTTTCCACCGATCGAAGTTGGCGGTCCCGATGGTCACGTTGCCAAACGTCACCGCCCTTTGCGCCGATTCCTTTGGTGACGATTGATTTCCAATATCGTATCCAACGCTCCAGAGACGGAATATCGTTTCCATTTGGCGCACAGAAAAAATGAATGTGATCAGGCATCACGACGTAGCGTCCGACCAGCCACGTCGAGGCTCCGCCCCAAGCACTGACAATTGTTTGATGAATGCGATGCGATGCGAGAATCGCGCGCCGCTTCAAAGTACAAGCGGTCATGAAAACAACGACTGCACGGTTATGCCTCTCCCCCGGCGGAAGATGAATGGGATGTTTGCACCGAGACTCTAGAGCGTCCGGAGGGACATGCTTCTGCATGTCCTGCTTCGCGAGGATTGGACGTGCAGAAGCACGTCCCTCCGTTAAGAAATCATCGGGCATTCTATGTGGTCGCGATTCGCTTCGTTATTTCGACGGCGAGCTCAAGGGCAGCGGCAGCGTGCGAACCGGAGACTTTGGGTTCGCCGCCGGTGAGCGCACAATCGACGAAGGAAGCGAGCTGTTGCCGGAGCGGCTCTTCTTTTTCAATCGGGACCGGGTCGCGCGTGATCTGCCCGTTGACCCGGCGGTAAATTTCGCCGCTTTGTCCCTGATAATCTAACGAGAGGTAGGCGTCCTCCTGGAACACTCGGATTTTGCGCATCCGTTCCGGACTGATGCGACTGGAAGTAATGTTGGCGATGCAGCCGCTGGCGAAACGTAATCGGGCATTGGCAATGTCTTCGCCGCGACTCAGTACCGGCACGCCTACCGCGTCGATAGTTTCCACGGTCGAATTCACCAAATGCAAAATGATTTCCAGATCGTGAATCATGAGATCGAGAACAACACCGATCTCCGTGCTGCGATTTGGATAAGGTGAGAGGCGATGCGCTTCGATGAAACGGGGATGGGTCAGCCGCTGTTCCAACGCGCTAAGAACGGGATTGAAGCGTTCGACATGGCCAACCTGTAAAACCAGCCGTTTTTCGGCCGCGCGTTGTGCGAGCTCCCGTGCGTCGGCCGTATTTTCGGTGATCGGTTTTTCGATGAGCAAATGTTTGCCGCGCGCAAGCAAATCACGTGCGACCGAGAAATGTGCATTAGTAGGGGTGGCGACTGAGGCCGCGTCGACCATTTCGGCAAATTCATTGAGGGATTCCACGGCCTTCGTCTTGCATGTGGCCGCAATTTCAGCCGCACGTCCCGGATCGATATCGAAAACCGCGACGAACTCGGCATGCGGCAACTCGGCGTAAATCCGCGCATGATTGCTGCCAATGTGACCGACGCCAACGACGCCAACCCGCAGTTTTTTCATCGCACACTTGCCATCGACTGCGGCGCGTAATTATCAAGGAACCATTCGTAGAGCTGGGCGACGCCGTCCCGCAGCGAAATTGTTGGCTGCCAGCCGAGCTTTTTGATCTTGGAAACGTCGAGCAATTTGCGCGGGGTGCCGTTCGGTTTTGACCGGTCCCACTTTAGCTCGCCCCGAAAACCGACAACGTCGCAAATCAATTCCGCTAACTCCCGAATGGAAATGTCTTCGCCGCAACCAACATTGATAATTTCTGGCGAATCGTACTTTTCGAGTAGGAATACAGCTGCCGCCGCCAAATCGTCCACATGCAGAAATTCGCGGCGCGGCTCGCCTGTTCCCCAAACAATCATCTCCCCTGCTCCGCTCATTTTAGCCTCGTGCGCCTTACGCAGCAACGCGGCCAGGGCATGCGAAGTCTCAAGATCAAAATTATCACCCGGTCCGTACAAATTGGTTGGCATGATCGAGATGAAATTCGCCCCATACTCGCGCGCGAAAGCCTGGCACAATTTTATACCGGCAATCTTGGCAATCGCGTACGGTTCGTTGGTTGGTTCAAGCGGCCCGCTCAGCAGCGCGCTCTCTGGAATTGGTTGTGGAGCAAATTTCGGATAGATGCACGAACTGCCGAGAAACAAGAGTTTGCGCGTCCCGGCCTCTTGCGCGGCGCGAATAACATTGTTCTGGATCTGTAAGTTTTCGATCAGGAATTCGACGGGCGCATCCATATTGGCTTTTATTCCGCCAACTTTCGCCGCTGCCAGAACCACCACTTCCGGCCCTTCCTCGGCGAAAAAATCCCGGACTGCTCGTTCGTCTCGCAGATCAACTTCCGCCCGCGAGCGAGTGATCAGATTGGTGAAACCGTGCGCTTGAAGCAGGCGGCCGAGGGCGGCGCCGACCAGTCCGCTGTGACCGGCAACGTAAATTTTATCGCTCTGTTTCATCCCCGAATAGGTGTTTAGCATTTTCTTTTTTTGCTGCGCACGCAATCCTGAGTTCATGCCCAGACGAAGGCGCCGGCTGGCGGTGCAGAAAACCTACAAGCTTTTCATCGGCGGAAAATTCGCCCGCGGCGAAAATGGACGCGTCATTGCCGCGCGTGATGGGCATGGAAACGTGCTGGCTAATTACTCTCGTGCATCGCGAAAAGATTTTCGCGATGCGGTCCGGGCGGCACGAAGCGCAATCCCGGGGTGGACGAACTACAGTCCTTATTCGCGGGGCCAAATTTTGTATCGCGCAGCCGAAATGCTGGAAGGGCGCCGCCTCGAATTGGAAAGCGAGCTTGCCCGCGTTGACCGCTCTGGGGCGGGGGCGCGCCGCGAAGTAACGGCTACGATTGATCGCCTGGTTTATTACGCCGGTTGGACGGACAAGTTTTCGCAAATTCTCGGATCGGTAAATCCGGTCGCGACCTCGCATTTCAATTTTACCATCCCTGAACCGACTGGGGTGGTGGTTGCGCTGACGCCGGATGCACCCGCCTTGCTTGGGTTGGTGTCTGTCATTGCCCCAATCATCGCTACCGGCAACAGCGTCATCGCGCTCGCATCGACCGCGAATGCGCTCGCCCCGCTTACCTTTTCCGAAATCATCGCGACGAGTGACCTTCCGCCCGGCGTTTTCAATCTTCTCGCAGGAGATCGCAAAGAGCTGGCGCCGCATTTCGCAAGTCATATGGACGTCAACGCAATTGTCGATGCCAGCGGCGACGACAAGATCGGTGAGGAATTGGAGGCCGGCTCCGCCATCAACGTCAAGCGTTACGTCCGGCGCGGCGTCGCAAACTACTTCGTTCGAGACGAGGAAAATCCGTATTGGATTCTTGATACTGTTGAAATGAAAACCGCGTGGCATCCGATCGGACTCTAGCAGCCACGACAATGGAGTAATGATAAATCGGAAGTTAAGCAGGCGCTGAATTCATCACTCCGCGTTTTGATCATGCACGTTCCATCGCTGATTGAGAAGAAGCGTGATGGCGGTGAATTGAGCTCCGAAGAAATCGCACAGGTGATATCTGGTTTTACTCGTGGGGAAATCCCCGATTACCAGATGAGCGCGCTCGCGATGGCAATTTTTTTTCGCGGCATGAGCGACATGGAAACCTGGTATCTGACCAAAGCGATGCTGGAGAGCGGTCAGATCTTCGAGTATCCACCAAACACCCCGCCCAAGGTCGACAAACATTCGACTGGCGCAATTGGCGGAAAGACTTCACTCGTTCTGGCACCGCTGCTGGCCTGTGATGACCTTTGGGTACCGATGATTTCCGGACGCGGTCTGGATATTACTGGCGGCACGCTTGATAAACTCGAAAGCATTCCTGGCTTCAATGTGAACCTGGATCGAAGGCGCGCGATCAAACAACTCGAGCGCATCGGCGTTTTTATGATTGGACAAACAGCCGAGATTTGTCTGGCAGACAAAAAACTCTATGCGCTGCGTGACGTCACCGGCACCGTCCCGTCGCGGCCCCTCATCGTCGCCAGCATCATGTGCAAGAAACTGGCGGAAAATCTCGATCGGCTCGTGCTCAATGTGAGATTCGGTAAGGGCGCGTTCATGAAAACGCGTGACAAAGCACAATGGCTCGGGGAAGCCATGCTGCGGGTTGGCGAAGGAACGGGCACTCAGATCTCATATCTGCTTACAGCGATGGACGAGCCACTGGGTCGCACGGTCGGGAACGCGCTTGAACTGGCAGAGGCGATTGATGTGCTGCACGGCCGGGGTCCCCCAGATGTGGTTAACCTAGTCCTCGATCTGGCGACCAAAGTTGCGAACGCGCGGCGCGCTCAACTTCAAAAATGGCTCCAAGATGGCAGCGCCTGGAAGAAGTTTATTTCTCTGGTGGAAGCCCAGGATGGGAGTGCCAGCGTGCTTGAAGAAGTCGCTGCGATTTATAAGGCACCTATCACCCACGAAATCAGATCCGATCGCGCCGGCAAAATCACTGCGATGGACGCGGAAAAGATCGGACGCGCTTCATTCTTGCTTGGGGGAGGCCGCCAACAAGTGGACGACAAAATTGATTTGGCCGTCGGCATTTCCGATTTGAAAAAAATTGGCGAGAGTGTGCAACGAGACGAACCGCTCATGCGTGCGCATGCGCGAACAAACGACGCTCTTGAACAAGTTTTGCCGTTGCTGAGGACGGCGGCGGTGATTGGAGATGAACGCGATCTTTAGATGGGCGTTTGCGAGGTCCCTCTCCCGGGTTTGCGGCGTCGGGATGACGGTGAGTGTGATTGCGCTTTCGAACGTGAACGCGCAAACGGCTACGGTGCCCTCAAGTACCGAAAAGGCGGCCGTTGATGCGTTGATTCCGTGGTTATTGCAGGAAGATGCGCAGCTGCGTGGGATTCCGTTTAGCGAAGTGATTTTCGATTCCACGGGAAAGCACGTCCTCGCCTGCAATCCGAAAGACGAAACCAACGCGCGAGTGCTGAAACAAATGAGTAGTGTGCTTGATGAAGTGATGGCGCGATTGAATGCTCCCGAGAGCCCGATTCAGGGAATCCCGCGCATAAACGAAGTGAGCAATCATTTTGAGGATTTGATCCGCGAGCTCTTAAACCAGACGCCGGGTCTCGCCTGTGATTTCCCGAAGACGGCCGCAGGTGGAAAACAACGCTCCGGCTATCCCGATCTGGAACTCGTCGATCAATTGTCGCATCGCATTTATTATCTCGATCCGAAACTTTACGCAGTCGGAAGTCGCGATAGTTCGTTTCGCACTTTTTATTTCGAGCCGAAGATCGCGACCAACAAAGTGCGCGAGGACGCGGTGCACTTCATTGTTGGCTTTGAACATGAGAAACCGGCGGCTGATCGGCAGTGGAAATTCACACGTTGGGACTTGGTCGACCTTTCACATTTTCAGGTGAAACTGAAAGCGGAATTTCAGGGGAGCAATCGGGATATGTATCGGCCGGAAGCGATCGTCGCGACGAGTAGGAAGGGATTGGAGTAGTGGAGTGAGGGAGTAAGTGGGACATCGAGCTAACGCCGCGCTGATCCATCCATCGTAATCTTGTTCCTAATCCTATTCGTATTCATTGTGGCGGGTTACGATTAGGAGTAGGAGGAAGAATCGTAGGAGCGCGCTTCAACATTGGCCCCTGTTTCGGCTTGGAAAGGCACTCCTAAAAGTTGCCGTAAGCGACCTCTGGCGTAATAGTTAGTTCTTGTGATTTCGCAGGTAACAACCCCCGAAACATTCGAATTCGACGCGGTGGACGACGTTGTCGCCGACGTCGCGGCGGGGAAAATCGTGATTGTGACAGATGACGCCGACCGCGAGAACGAAGGCGACCTGGTGATGGCAGCGGAAAAGGCGACCGCGGCATCAGTGAACTTCATGGCCAAGCATGGTCGCGGCCTGATTTGCGTTCCCATTTCGAACGGGCGCGCGGAACAGCTGGGTCTGAAGCGCATGGTCGCGGAAAATCGCGAAATGTATTCGACCGACTTCACCGTCTCAGTCGATGCCGCGGACGGCGTGACGACCGGCATCAGCGCGCACGATCGGGCGCGAACAATTCAGGTCATCGCCAATCCCATTTCCGAGCCGAATGATCTCGTGCAACCCGGCCATGTCTTTCCTTTGCGAGCAAAAGACGGCGGCGTCTTGCGCCGCGCTGGTCACACCGAAGCGGCAGTTGATCTGGCCACCATGGCCGGACTGCAGCCTGCCGGGGTGCTCTGCGAAATTCTGCATGACGACGGCACGATGGCGCGTTTGCCGGAGCTGATGCGGTTCCGTAAAAAACACGGCCTCCGCATTTGCACCATTCAGAGTCTGATCGCGCATCGTCGGGTCCGCGAAAAATTGGTCGAGCGCGAACAAATCGTGAAAATGCCGACGGACTACGGCGATTTCGATTTGCATCTTTATCGGTCGAAACTGGATGGCTCACATCACCTCGCGCTGGTCAAAGGCACGATTTCACCGAATAAACCGACACTGGTGCGCGTGCACAGCGAGTGTCTCACCGGGGATGTTTTTGGTTCGCGACGCTGCGATTGTGGGAATCAGTTACACGCAGCCTTGCGCCAAATCTCGGAGGAAGGCGATGGCGTCCTCGTTTACATGCGCCAGGAAGGGCGCGGGATCGGGTTGGCAGCTAAAATTCACGCCTACAAATTACAGGAGGAAGGACTCGATACGGTGGAAGCGAACGCCAGGCTTGGCTTTCCGATGGATCTGCGCGATTATGGATTGGGTGCACAAATTTTGTTCGATCTCGGTGTGCGACAATTTCGTTTTCTGACGAATAACCCCAAGAAGGTGATCGGACTGGAAGGCTACGGAATTCAAATGATCGAGCAGGTACCGATTCGCAGCCCGGCCAATCCGCACAACGAAAAATATCTCGAAACTAAAAAACAGAAAATGGGCCACTTACTATGAGCGGACCCGCCGCTAATCCTCGCGTGTCGCAGTTTATTCCGCCGCGACCGCGCGTCGTTGCGGCCAAGCACGTCTTTGCCATTGTGGCCAGTCAATTCAATCCGTCCTACGTGCAGGGATTGGTCGATCACGCCACCCGAGACTTACAAACGCTATTGGCGAAGGTGGCGCTCCATCGAGTACCAGGCGCATTTGAAATTCCGATCGTGGTGCGCGAGCTGGCCCAACAAAAAAAGGCGGACGTAATCCTCGCCCTTGGCGTGATTTTGAAGGGAAAGACCAATCACGCGGACAATCTGTCCCGTTCCGTCACTGATGCCCTCCAGCGGATCGCGCTGGATTATGGCGTTCCGGTCATCAACTGCGTTCATACTTTTGCTAACGAACTGGAAGCGCGCGAGCGTTGTCTTGAAGAAAAAATCAATCGCGGCACCGAGGCCGCCCGCGCGGCGATCGAAATCGCGAATGTGATGTCGGACCTGCGCACCCGACCGTAGCAATGGGCCGGCGGCGAGAGGCGCGCCAGGCAGCGCTGCAATATCATTTCTGGCGCGACATGCAGCACGGCGATAGCCCGGAAAAAATAGAAGATTTCTGGGAATTTCTTCCAACCAAACCGCGCGTCCGCGAATTTGCCCAGCCGCTTATTGATGGAATGAATGCGCATCTGGCGGAAATCGACGAACGCATTCGGCGATATGCCGAGAATTACGAGTTTCGTCGCATCGCCGCGGTTGATCGCAATGTCCTGCGCCTGGCCATTTATGAAATGTTATTTCGGGACGACATTCCACCTGTCGTCTCCATTAACGAAGCAATCGAGCTTGCGAAAAAATTCGGTGGGGCGGAATCGGGGCGTTTCGTCAACGGAATTCTCGACCGAGTCCGGAAAGAGCTGACGCGACCGGCACGCCAAGCGGTGGTGAAGAGCAGCGTAGAATAGCGATCGGATATTCCGTCATCCCGAGCGGAGCGCGCGAATTCGATGGATGCTGTGGAAGTTACCTCAAAGGTTTCGTGACGGCATTCCTCGATTACGCTCCGAATGACGAACTTTTGAAATGAAATTTTTCAAAAACATCATCGATCATTTTGTCGGCAAACCGGTCGATTGGGATGAGCTGGAAGAATTGCTTATACGTTCTGACATTGGTGTGCCCATGACCTTGCGCGTCTTGAAAAGGCTGCAAGAGCGCGATGCCTGGGCGGGGATCAGCGCAAACGACATCAGCGAAGTGGCACAGGAAGAAATTGGTCGTGTTCTTCCAATCAATCCCCCACCCATTCGTCCTCTCCCGGCGCATCCAAAAGTCTTTTTGATCGTTGGCGTCAACGGAACCGGCAAGACAACCTCCACCGCCAAGCTGGCACATCTTTTCAAAACGAAACGCCACACGGTTTTATTGGCGGCAGCCGATACTTTTCGGGCGGCGGCAATCGAACAATTAGGGATTTGGGCAGAGCGAGTTGGCGTCGAAATGATTCGCGGACAATACAACGCCGATCCAGCTGCGCTTTGCTATGAGGCGTATGAAGCGGCAGACAAACGCGATATCGAGTTTCTGATTTGTGACACTGCCGGCCGGCTCCACACGAAATCGAATCTGATGGGCGAGCTCGCCAAAGTAAAACGAAGCCTGTCAAAACACGATCCGAATGCGCCGCATGAAATCCTGCTGGTGGTCGACGCGACTACGGGCAGCAACGCACTCGCCCAAGCGAAACAATTTCACGAAGCGATCGGATTGACCGGACTGATCGTGACAAAACTCGACGGCAGCGGCAAAGGCGGAGTGGTTGTCGCAATTCAAGATGAACTTGGAATTCCGACGCGCTTTGTCGGAACGGGAGAGAAGTTGGAGGACTTTGCGGAATTCGACGGGCGCGACTTTGTCCGGAATATGCTCTAGTCGAGAACTTCAAGAGCGTGTCAGAAGTAATTAAAGAGGTGGCCGTGCCGGAAGAGACTGTCGGTCCTGTTCCGGCCGCGGGGCTAAGCGGTTTTCTGGCCAAGTTTACCGTGCTGAAAGGCGCGCAACGGGAGCTTTGGCTGACGTTCCTGATCAAATTCCTGATCTACACAGCCTATTCGGTCACGAATAAGACGATGGTGCTCTGGCTATCGAAGGACCTTGGCTTCAGCGACCAGGCCGCGGGAGCGCTGGTCGGTTGGGTTTGGGCACCGGCCATGACCGTGTTCACCCTGCTTGCCGGCTCATTGACTGACGCGATCGGGTTGCGTCGCACCTTCTTTCTTGGCGTGGCGATTTGCACGGTGGCGCGCAGCGTGATGGTGGTGACAACGAATCCGGCACTCGCGCTGGCGTGCGGCGTTCTTCCGCTGGCCGTCGGCGAGGCGCTCGGGACGCCGGTGTTGCTCGCCGCGACACGACGCTACTCAACCACGGCGCAGCGCTCGATTTCATTTTCCATCATCTACATGGTGATGAACATCGGTTATGTCGCCGCAGGATGGATTTTTGATTACGTCCGCCAATTGGATTTTCACATCAACATCGGCGGCTTTGAGCCCACCACCCACCAGCAACTGTTCATCGTCAGCCTCGTCTTCGAGATTCTGCTCTTCCCGGCAATTTATTTCCTCCGCCGTAGCGCCGACGGAAAAGGCGACAACGTGGTTCTTCGCCGAAGCACCGCGAATTTCTGGGGGCGAATCGGCGGGACTGTGCGACAAAGCGCGGCCGACACGGCCGGGCTCTTTCGTCGGCTAATCAGTCAGTCGGGTTTCTATCGCCTGCTCGTCTTCTTCCTGTTCATTGGTTTTCTCAAAGCGATTTTCCTCCAGATGGACTACGTCTTCCCGAAGTGGGGCGATCGCGAGCTCGGATTTCACGCGCCAGTCGGAAAACTGTCGGCGATCAATTCGATCGTCATCATTCTGCTCGTCCCGGTAGTTGGCGCGTTGACCCAACGATTCGCGGCTTATCGGATGGTGATCTTCGGCGGTGCAATCTGCGCGGCTGGAGTATTCATCATGGCACTGCCCACGGAATGGTTTCTGGCTGCGGCGAACAGCGGAATCGGCCAGTGGCTTGGGCACGCCTATCTCGGCGTGAGAGGGAACATTCACCCCTACTACATCATGGCTGCACTTTACTTGATTGTGTTCTCGATTGGGGAGGCCTTCTACTCACCGCGGGTCTACGAGTACGCGGCGGCAATTGCGCCCCCCGGGCAGGAAGCTTCATACGGTTCGCTGGCCTACCTTCCATTTCTCGTTGGTAAACTTCTCGTGGGCACTGGCGGTTGGTTGCTGGCCGCATTTTGTCCCGAACACGGCCCACGACATTCCGGGACGATGTGGCTGATTTTCGCCTTGGCCGCGTCAATTGCGCCGATCGGATTAATCGTCTTCCGTCCTTACATTCGCGTGCCCGAGGCGGGACGTGAACAGACGAGCTGATCGAGCTG
>Ga0207691_10001577_pt1 | contig 22624 bp, 17 predicted proteins | sample KBSM13metaG_FD_184327 | JGI IMG/M metagenome (GOLD analysis project Ga0207691, IMG submission 184327) | Miscanthus rhizosphere microbial communities from Kellogg Biological Station, Michigan, USA - KBS M1-3 metaG (SPAdes) (version 2) | ecosystem: Host-associated > Plants > Roots > Rhizosphere >... | reverse complement strand
AAGAGATTTACCGCTTACGGCTCCGCGGTCTTGCTGGTGGTGGCGTCGCTGACGGCGGCGACGGCGGCCGCGGCGACGGCAGCCACCGCGCCGGCGGCCACGAGTACCAAGGAACTGTGCGGCCCCGGCTCGGTGCTGAGGTTCAACCGTTCCGCGTTCCCGGCTGAACCGAATATAGACAACCAGTGGCTCAGGCTCAGGCCCGGGATGCAATACACCACAACCGGCAAAGTAATCTCCCCGGACGGGACGACCACCCGCACGGTTGTCAGCACCGTCACAGGGCTGACCAAGGTCATTGACGGGGTCAAGACGATCGCGGTCTGGGACCGGGACTACTCCGACGGTGAACTCGTGGAGTCCGAACTCGCTTTCTTCGCCCAAACGGAGAAAGGGACAGTCTGGCTCTTCGGCGAATATCCGGAGGAGTACGAGAACGGGGAGCTGGTCGGCGCGCCCAGCACGTTCATCAGCGGCATCGACAGGGCCCGGGCCGGCATTGCCATGCAGGCCAAGCCGCACCGGAACACCCCTGCATACGTCCAGGCCTATGCCCCCACCGTGGACTTCCTGGACTGCGGGGACGTGTTCGCGAAGGACCAACGAGTCTGCGTCCCCACGGGATGCTACAACGACGTGCTGGTGATTGATGAGTTCAACCCGCTCGACCCGCCAAGCGCCGGCCACCAGCGCAAGTTCTACTCAGCCGGGACCGGGCTCATCAAGGTGACAGCAGTCGGGGGCGAAGACCAAGAGTTCATGGACCTGGTCAAGATCACCAGGCTCACCAGCGCGGTGCTGGACAGGATCAACACCCGTGCCCTTGAGCTCGACAGCAGGGGCTACACGGTCAGCAAGGACGTCTACGCCAAGACGCCGCGTGCTGTCGTGAGGACCCCGTCTACGCGGCCCGTGCCCTGAGGGACAAACCCGACGCGGGACAGAGCTGACGCAGACAGTGAAGAGCTCCGGCCAGGTTTCCCTGGCCGGAGCTCTTCTTTGTCCGCCGAAGCCGTGCCCTGTCGGCGGGTCAGTGTTGGCGCCTACTTCACGTCGTCGTCAACCCAGTCCATGGACTTGGTGACGGCCTTCTTCCAGAGACGCATCTGGCGTTCCCGCTCGCCCTGGTCCATTTGCGGTTCCCACCGCTTGTCCTCGGCCCAGTTGGCCGAGCACTCGCCCAGGTCCTTCCAGAATCCGACTGCCAGGCCGGCCGCGTAGGCTGCGCCCAGCGCCGTCGTCTCGACCACCTTCGGACGAATGACCGGCACGCCGAGGATGTCCGCCTGGAACTGCATCAGGGCGTCGTTGGCGACCATGCCGCCGTCGACCTTCAGCTCCGTCAGCGGTACGCCGGAGTCGGCGTTGACGGCGTCCAGCACCTCACGGGTCTGGAAGGCGGTGGCCTCCAGCGCCGCGCGGGCGATATGGGCCTTGGTAACAAAGCGGGTCAGGCCCACAATGGCGCCACGGGCGTCCGAGCGCCAGTACGGCGCGAAGAGGCCGGAGAACGCCGGCACAATGTACACGCCGCCGTTGTCCTCCACCGAGGCCGCGAGGGTCTCGACCTCCGGGGCGCTGCCGATCATGCCGAGGTTGTCCCGCAACCACTGGATCAAGGAACCGGTGACGGCAATGGAGCCCTCCAGCGCGTAGTGCGGCGCCGCGTCGCCGAGCTTGTAGCCGACGGTGGTCAGCAGCCCGTTCTTAGAGTGGATAATCTCCTCGGCCGTGTTGAAGATCAGGAAACAGCCCGTGCCGTAGGTGTTCTTGGCTTCCCCGGCATCGAACGCCGCCTGCCCGAACGTGGCCGCCTGCTGGTCGCCCAGGATGCCGGCCACAGGAACCTCGCGCAGCAGCTGCGAGGTGTGGACTGTGCCGTAGACCTCGGAGGAGGACTTGATGGTCGGCATCATGGAGGCCGGGACGCCGAACGCGTCCAGAATCTCCTGGTCCCACGACAGCGTCTCAAGGTCCATGAACATGGTCCGTGAGGCGTTGGTCACGTCGGTGACGTGCACTCCGCCGTCGGTCCCGCCGGTCAGGTTCCAGAGCACCCAGCAGTCGGTGTTGCCGAAGACGAGGTCGCCGGCCTCCGCCTTGGCCCGGGCGCCCTCGACGTTGTCCAGGATCCACTTGATCTTGGTGCCCGAGAAGTAGGTCGCCAGCGGCAGGCCCACCTTCTGCTTGAAACGTTCTACCCCGCCGTCCTTGGCGAGTTCGTCCACGATCGGCTGGGTACGGGTGTCCTGCCACACGATGGCGTTGTAGATCGCCTCGCCGGTGGTCTTGTCCCACACCACCGCTGTTTCGCGCTGGTTGGTGATGCCGACGGCGGCGATGTCGTGCCGGGTCAGGTTCGCCTTGGACAGGGCCGAGCCGATCACTTCGCGGGTGTTGTTCCAGATTTCAGCGGGGTTGTGCTCCACCCAGCCGGGCTGGGGGAAGATCTGCTCATGCTCCATCTGGCCGGAGGAGACGATGCTGCCGCTGTGGTCAAACACGATGGCTCGGGTGCTCGTGGTGCCCTGGTCGATTGCAACTACGTACTGGTTCATATTGACGTCCTTGTCTGTTTGGCGTGGCAGTTGTACTGACGGTTGAACGGGCGGTTAGTGAGGGATGACGGGGATGATGATCGGCACGACAGCTGCCACGAGGCCGCCCAGGGCGCCGCCGATGAGGGGACCGACGACCGGGATCCAGGAGTAGCTCCAGTCGCTGGAGCCCTTGCCCTTGATGGGGAGCAATGCGTGCGCGATGCGGGGGCCCAGGTCACGGGCGGGGTTGATGGCGTAGCCGGTGGGGCCGCCGAGCGAAACACCGATGCCGACGACCAGCAGGGCCACAGACAGCGGGCCGAGTCCGGATGGCGTCCCGCCGAAGGTCAGGATGACGAACACGAGGACAAAGGTGCCGATGATCTCGGTGATCAGGTTCCACTGGTTGGAGCGGATCGCCGGGCCGGTGGAGAAGACGGCCAGCTGGCTGGCGGGCTCCTGCTCGAGATCAAAGTGCTGCTTGTGGGCCAGCCACATCACGACGGCGCCGAGGAAGGCACCGGTCAGTTCCCCACCGAAGTAGGTCAGGGTTGAGGCGAAGTCGACCGGAACGCCGGGAGCGTACAACTTCTTGCCGTTGACCAGCAGGCCAAAAGTCACGGCAGGGTTCAGGTGCGCACCTGAGATGGCGGCAACATAGACACCGGAGAAGACGGCAATGCCCCATCCCCAGGTCACCATCAGGAACCCGCCGTTGTTGCCCTTGGTGCCTTTGAGCGCAACGTTGGCCACCACGCCGCAACCCAGCAGGGTCAGCATGGCGGTACCGAATAATTCGGATAGGAAAACTATTCCAAGAGACATCTTTGACTCCTCTATTTTCTGTTGTCGGCGTCCGCGAGTTTGGAAGCCGTGGGGCCGGCAGCATGTTCGTGCTGCCGGCCAGCCACTGCGCCGGCCGCCAGGGCGGACCGCGCAGTGCTTGCACCCGGGCTTCCCTGCCCGGGCACGCAAGCAATATCAGGCGACCAGGCTGTGGACCCGGACACCGTGGAACCGCTGTAGCACCTCCTGTGCGTGGCTGATCTCTGAGGCCCGGCGTGCCGCGTCCCAGCCGAGCGGTCCGGAAAGGATGTCCGCGACTTCGTTGAGCAGCTCCCCGGTCACCAGGCCGCGAAAGGCCAGGGACGTGCGGCGGATGAGGACGTCCACGAGGTGCCCGATCTGCTCATGGGCGGCCATGAACTCCAGTTCCCGGGTGCTCAGCTCGCGGGTGGAATGCAGCAGCCTGTCCGGCTCGCCGGCCGCGGCCCCGTCCAGGAAGCGGATGACTTCTTCGGCGCGGGTCCCGTAGCGGGTCAGCAGCCCGGTGACGCGGGCGGCGTCGCGGCCGGCCGACATGTGGGCCTTGATCCAGCGCTGGACGCCGTCCTCGCTGTCCGGGAAGCCGGCGCCGCCGCCGATGGCGAGCTTCGCCGTCGAAACCTTCCGTTCCATACCGAGTTCGGCCAGGACGTCGTTGCTCAGGTGCTCGGCGAGGGCCCGGAACGTGGTCCACTTGCCGCCGACGAGGCTGAGGACGGCGCCGTCCGCCGCCGCACGGCGTTCGATCCGATAGTCCCTGCTGACGAAGCCGGGCTGGGTCGCGTCGTGCTTCGGAAGCGGGCGAACACCGGAGAACGAGTAGACAATCTGGTCGCGGCCCACCGGGATGTCCGGGAACACGTGGCCGATCAGGTCAAAGAAGTAATCGATTTCCGCCTCGGTGCACACGGCGTCCTGGGCCATGTCGGCGTCGACGTCGGTGGTGCCGACCAGGACGCGGTCCCCCATCGGGTAGATCAGCACGATCCGGCCGTCGGTGTGCTCGAAGAAGATTTCGCGGCCGTTGCACGCCGCGAGCAGCTCCGGATGGTCCAGCACGATGTGCGAACCCTTGGTTCCGCCCATGAACGACGACGCCGCCCCCATCGCCTCGTTGGTCAGGTCGACCCAGGCGCCGGTGGTGTTCACGACGACGTCGGCAGTGAAGTCGAACACCTCGCCGGTCAGTTCATCGCGCAGCTGGACAGTGGTTCCTGGAGTGCCGGGGGTTCCTGGGGTGCCGGGGGTTCCGGAGCCGCCCAGCGAGACCAGGGAGACGTAATTGCTGGCGCGGGCGTGGCTGTCCGCGCCGCCGGCCTTCTCGCCGTCCTGGAGCACGTCGAGGGTGAGGCGCTCGGGGTTGTGGACGGAGGCGTCGAAGTAGGTGGCCGCGTACTTGATCCCGGGGTGCAGGCGGGGCAGCTCGGCCAGCGCGCGCTTGCGTCCGCGGAACTGGTGGCGCGGGACCGTGCCGCCGTCGCGGGAGAAGAAGTCGTACATGCTCAGGCCGAGCTTGATCAGGAACGCCCCGCGTTCGGTGTGCTTGCCCTGCTTGTGGGTCAGGAAGCGCATGGGGGCGGCCAGGACCCCGGAGAAGGTGCTGAAGATCGGGATCGTGGTCTGCAGCGGCTTGACGTAGTGCGGCGCGATCCGCAGAAGCCTGTTGCGTTCGGTCACCGACTCCTGGACAAGGCGGAACTCGCCGTTTTCGAGGTACCGGATGCCGCCGTGGATCATGTGGGAAGAGGCGCCGCTGGCACCCTGGCAGTAATCGCCGCGCTCAACGAGCGCCACATCCACGCCCTGCAGCGCAAGGTCACGGAACGTTCCGACCCCGTTGATTCCGCCTCCGATGATCAGAACCTGCGCGTGCCGCCGCGTCCGCAGCTTCTGCACCGAGGCGCGATCGTTCGCCGGTGCGCCGACTGAGTCCTTCTGTCCCAAAATTGCTCCCTTGGGTTTGATTCTGTGCGGCGCGCCCGTGGCGCGGCGCCGTTCAACACTATTCTTTGGACTAATGGAAAATGGAGTCAAGCACTATGCACAAACGTGCAGATGGGAAATGTCATGATGCAATCACGCCAGTCCGACGCCCTCCGCGCGGCCCAGCTGTATTACCTGCAGGACCTGACCATGGACGCCATCGCCCGCGAGCTCCGGACGTCCCGGTCCACGGTTTCCCGGCTGTTGTCCGCGGCGCGCGATTCGGGTCTGGTGCAGATCCAGATCCGCAGCCCGCTGGACACCGGGCCCGAACTCGAGGGCATGATCCGCGCCGAATACAAGGTGGATGTCCATGTCGTTCCGGTGGTGGACACCCTCAATGAGGCGGAAACACTGGACCGTGTGGCCATGCAGGCCGCCCGGACGATCGGACCGCTGGTGGACTCCAACGCCATCATCGGCGTCGCATGGGGCTCCACCCTGAGCGCCGTGAGCCGGCACCTGACGCGCAAGATCACCCACGACAGCGTGATCGTCCAGCTCAACGGCGCCGGGAATATGCAGACCACCGGTATCACCTATGCCTCGGACATCATGCGGCGGTTCGGCAGCGCCTACGGAGCACGGGTGGAACAGTTTCCCGTGCCGGCCTTCTTCGACCACGCCGCGACCAAAAAGGCCATGTGGAATGAGCGGAGTGTTCAGCGGATCCTGGAGCTGCAGGCCCGGATGAGCATCGCGATCTTTGGTGTCGGATCGGTCGACGCCGACTACCCCAGCCACGTCTACGCCGGCGGCTACCTCGATGAAGACGACTTGAACGTCCTGGCGAACTCCGATGTGGTGGGCGATGTTGCCACGGTGTTCTTCCGCGCCGACGGGTCCTCGGACGGCATCACTCTCAACGCGCGCTCCACCGGCCCGGACCTGGCCCAGCTCCGCCAGGTCCGGCGCCGCATCTGCGTGGTGTCCGGTGCTTCCAAAATCAACGGGCTCAGGGGCGCGCTGGCGGCAGGACTGGCCACCGACCTGATCCTGGACGAGGCCAGCGCCCGCAGGCTCGTCCGGTTCGACGGACTGGGATGAGCGGCTGCGGGGCAGCATGACCGGTGCGGCGGCGGCAACGGCGGTCCGGCACTCGCCAGCGCCAGTGGGTAAAGTCTTTGTCATGAGACTCTCCCCCCGGCTGACCCTGAACAACGGCGTATTGATCGACCGGCTGGGGTTCGGGCTGTACAAGGTCCCCCCGGGCGACGCCGCCAGCCTGGTGACCATGGCGGTCGAGACCGGCTACCGGCACTTCGACACCGCCGCCATGTACGGCAACGAGACCGGCGTCGGCAAGGGAATCGGTGCCCTGTCCGGGTTTGAGGGCACCGGCGGCGGCCCCGGAGAAACCGCACCCTACGTTTCCCGCGAGGACCTCTTCATCACCACCAAGGTCTGGAATGACGACCACGGCTACGACGCCACCATGCGTGCGTTCGACACCTCCATGTCCAACCTCGGCCTGGAATACATCGACCTCTACCTGATCCATTGGCCGTGCGCGCGCCGTGGCCTGTTCCCGGAAACGTACCGGGCCTTGGAGACGCTGTACCGCGAGGGCAAGGTCCGCGCAATCGGCGTCTCCAACTTCCAGCCGCAGCACCTGGACCGGCTCCTGGAAACGGCGGAAGTGGTGCCCGCCGTTAACCAGATCGAACTTCATCCCTGGCTGCAGCAGGATGAACTGCGGGAAAAGCACGAGCTGCTGGGCATCCGCACCGAGGCGTGGAGTCCTTTGGGCCGCGGCCAGGTCCTGAAGGACCCGGTGATCCTGGCCCTGGCGGCCGAACACGACCGCACACCGGCACAGATCATCCTGCGCTGGCACCTGCAGCTGGGCAATATCGCCATCCCCAAGGCCAGCTCGTCCGGGCGGATCCGCGAGAACTTCGAGGTCTTCGACTTTGAGCTCTCCCCGCTGGATATGACGGAGGTCGGCGGCCTCGAACGCGGCTTCCGGACCGGCTCCCACCCCGACAACGTCGCATAGGATTCGAACAAATGGAACAAGTGGATACCGGGTCCTCACGCACGCCCCTCTTCAGCGGCGGACTCGACGCCCGCACCCGGGCCGCGTCCGTTGAGGTTGACGGGGCCCGGATCGCGTACTGGGTCTACGAACCCGCCGAGGTCACCCCCGAAACGCGCACCATCCTGGTGGTGCACGGGTTCCGCGGCGACCACCACGGCCTGCTCCGGGTAGCCGACCAGCTGACGGACATGCGCCTGATCATGCCGGACCTGCCGGGCTTCGGCAGCTCGGCCGCCTTCGCGGGAACCGGGCACAGCGTTGCCGGCTACAGCCAGTTCCTTGGCGGTTTCATGGCTGCTCTGGGACTGGGCGCGGACACGGTCCTGCTGGGGCATTCGTTCGGTTCGATCATCGCCAGCCATTTCGTGGCGGCCAACCCGGGTGCCGTGGCCGAACTGATCCTGGTCAATCCCATCGCGGCGCCCGCCCTCGAAGGGCCCAAGGGCCTGATGACGAAACTTGCGGTGCTCTACTACGAGGCCGCCGCACGCCTTCCCCAGCGGCTCGGGCTGGCCCTGCTGCGCAGCCAGGCGATCGTGCGGGTGATGAGCGTAACCATGGCCAAGACCGGGGACAAGGACATCCGCCGGTTCGTGCACGCCCAGCACAGTGCCTATTTTTCCTCCTTCGCGGACCGGGAGAGCCTGCTTCAGGCCTTCAAGGCCTCGGTGGGCAGCAACGTCACCGAGGTGGCCGGCGACCTGACGCTGCCGGTGCTGCTGATTGCGGGAGAGAAGGACGAGATCGCCATGCTGGCGGACCAGTACAAACTCGCGGCGCGGCTGCCGGACGGGAAGCTGGAGGTCATTCCCGGCGTCGGGCACCTGATCCACTACGAAACCCCCGAGCCCGCTGCCCGCTACATCCGACGCTTCCTAAAGGACCACGCCGCGTGAAAATTCTCATTGATGCCCGCTTCACCCGGCTGGACCACCACGACGGCATCAGCCGCTACGGCGCCAGCCTGATCGCGGCGGCCGCCAGGATCGCCGACGTCTCGATGCTGATCAGCGACACCCGCCAGCTCGCGCTCCTGCCCGACGTTCCGTACACCCTGATCAACAGCCCGCTCTCCCCGGCCGAACTCTTCGTGGCGGCCAAGGTCAACAAGCTGGGCGCCGACGTGGTGGTATGCCCCATGCAGACCATGGGCAGCTGGGGCCGGAAGTACGCCCTGGTGCTGACCCTGCACGACCTCATCTACTACGAGCACCCCACCCCTCCCGGATTCCTGCCGGCCCCCGTCAGGGTCCTGTGGCGCCTGTACCACAAGGCCTTCTGGCCCCAGCGGCTCCTGCTGAACCGGGCGGACATCGTGGCGACGATCAGCTCCACCACGGCGGCCCTGATGGCGAAGTACCGGCTCACCCGGCGTCCGGTCAGGATTGTCGGCAACGCCCCCCAGCACGGCCACACCCCGCGCGATCCCGGGGCGGGGGCCGACAAGACGCTGCTCTACATGGGTTCCTTCATGCCCTACAAGAACGTGGAGACCATGGTCCGCGGCATGGCGGAACTCCCGGACATGACCCTGCATCTGCTCAGCCGCATCACGCCCGAGCGGCGGGCCGAACTCGAGGCCCTGGCTCCGGAGGGCGCAAGCATCGTTTTCCACAACGGGGTGACCGACGCCGAGTATGAGGCCCTTCTGGCACGCACCACCGCCCTGGTCAGCCTGTCCCGGGCCGAGGGCTACGGACTGCCGCTCGTCGAGGCCATGTCCCACGGCACGCCGGTGATTGCCAGCGACATCCCGATCTTCCGGGAGGTCGGTGACGACGCCGTCAGCTACGTGCATCCGGACTCCCCGGCGGAGTTTGCCGAGGCGGTGCGCACGCTCGAGGACCCCGCCCTGTGGAAGGCCCGGTCCCGCCGTTCAGTGGAGCGGGCCGCAGACTTCAGCTGGGATGAGTCGGCGCGGCGGCTCGTGGCCGTCGCCGAAGAGGCCGTCGCGCTCCGGAACCGGCCCCGCGACCGGAAATAGCCGGAACGGCTGTAAGTGGCCGTCGCGGAGATCCGCTCCGCGCCGCACCCGCAGCGAGGCCGGGATGACGCCGGTGTTGCGGGCCCCGACCACCCATTTGCCGCAGAGGGCCGCAATACGGACCCTCATTCCGGCCGTCTGTGGCGAATGGCCGCCGGCATGCGCGCCCGTTGTATAGAGGGACCGCCGTGCCGGTGGGGCCACGTGAGCCGCGGGGACGCAATGGAATGTCCTACAGGACGTCGACGCCGTCCAGGCGCAGTTGCACCGGGTCGTCGCTGCGCTTGGCTGCGGCCGCCGCCTTGACGGCCCGCATGACGGCCGTGGCAGCCGCGGCCTGGGCGTAGGGGATGAACAGCAGGGTCCGGACCTCCTCGCCGGAGTCCCGGGGCACAGCATCCCGCGGCGGCGTGCGGCCTGCCCCCGCGGCCGCCGGCAGAATGACCGGCGCGGGCCCGGCCGTCCGGAGGACGGTTCCCTGCGCCGCCAGCCGCTGCTGAATGGCATCCGTGAAATGGCCGACGGCGGTCCTGCCGCCGGTGACGGAGGCGACCCGCACGGCGGGCGGCAGCTGCAGCTCCTGCCGCAGTGCCAGTTCCCGGCTGGCGTATCCGGCGGGATCCCAGCGCAGCAGGGCGCCAACCCCGGCGGCGTCGTCGGCCGTGATGACCACCAGGCCGCCCTCGGAAGCGGGCCGGACCAGGGCCGCGGCGTTGAACCAGCGGCGGACCGCGTCCTCCCCCGCCCTCAGGTTTTCCCGGCGCAGCAGCGAGTCGCCGTCGAGCAGCAGGGCTGCGGCGTACCCGCCGAAGGCCACCGGTTCGGCACCGACGGTGGCCACCACGAGAGCCGCGGTCTCCGCAACGGTGGCCTTGATCTGGTCCCCGGAGGAGGTGATGACCGGTTTTCCCGGAAACGCCCGGCCCAGCTCCTCCGCGGTGCGGAGGGCTCCCGTGGCGCCGCGCCTTAGCCTGGCGCCGTTGCACGTGCCGCAGCGCCAGGCCGGGGCCGGGGCCGAGCACCAGCGGCATTGCGGCACGGCGCTGCTCCCGGCCGGGCCGGCGATCGCCAGGGGGCCGCTGCAGGCGGTGCAGCGGGCCGGTTCCCGGCAGGTGTCGCACACCAGCGAGGGGGCGTAGCCGGCGCGGGCCACCTGGACCAGGACCGGACCCCGTTCCAGGCCCTCCTTGGCGGCCCGCCAGGCCGCACCGGGGAGCCTGGCGATCCGGGCGAGCGGGTCATGCTCGAGTTCGTAGCTGTCGGCTGTGTTCAGGACCCGCGGGACCGTCCGCCGCACGACGGCCCGGTCAGCTTCCACGGCCTGGGCCCAGCCGGAGGCGACCAGCCGCTCCGTTTCGGTGCTGCGCGAATGGGCCGCGAGCAGGCACGCGGCCCCTTCCTGGCCGGCCCGGAGCAGGAGGACTTCGCGGGTGTGCGCGTACGGGGAGCGCTGCTCGATGTGGAGGTCGTCGCCGTCGTCCCAGCAGATGACGAGCCCGAGGTTCGGCACCGGTGCGTAGGCCGCGGACCGCGTGCCCACGGCGACCCCGGCGGCGCCGCTGAGCACGCGCAGGAAGCTGCGGTAGCGCGGCGTCTGGCCGTCGTCCGCGGTGAGCCGGGCGACGTCGCCGGCGGGAAGCAGTTCCAGCAGGGCAGATTCCACGCGGTCAAGGTCCCGGTAGTCGGGCACCACCACGACGGCGCCGCGGCCGGAGATCCGCACCGCGGCCACGGCTTCGGCGATCATCCGCGGCCAGCCGGCGGGCCCGTACCCCTGCAGGGCGGTCAGCACGGCCCGGGGCGACTCCCCCGCGGCGAGGTGGGCGAGGAATGCCGGACCGTTGCGGTACCGGGTCCAGACGCTGCCGGCAGCCGGCGACGGAAGCGACACGTCGGTCGCCAGACCGAACGTCTCAGTGCCGAACAGCGCGGGATCGAGCCGGCCGTCCGGGGCGAATTCCTTTTCGAGCTTGGCCATGCGCGGCGGCACGGCAACGCGCAGGACATCGCTGACCGTTCCGGCGTAGCGCGAAGCGATCCGGCCGGCGAGCTCGGCCACTGCTGGGGTCAGGACCGGGACGGCGGAGAGCACCTTGTGCAGCGGCACCAGGGGGTGGCCGGCGTCGGATCCGGCGGTGCGGTCCAGCAGGTATCCGGCCAGTTCCTGCCCGTTGAATTTGACCTTGACCCGGACTCCGGGCATGGCGTCGGCGTCGAGGGCGGCGGGGACGCTGTAGTCGAAAGGCCTGTCCAGGTGGGGCAGCGAGGACTCGATCAGCACCCGCGCCACCGGCAGGTGGGTCGCAAGGGCGGGGCCGGCCGCTTCCGCGGCGGAGGCGGGAAAACCCTGGAGCAAGGACAGCTGCTGGGGTTCACCGGGCGTGCCGCCGGCAGGATTGGGACTCACGGCTCGCACCTCCCTCCGGATTGTTTCGACAACGACCTACTGACCGGGTACTCAAATTCAGGCACCTAAAAGCAGTGCACTCTAAAAGCGTGTAGCCAGGCCACCGGGAGGCGGCCTGGCTACAGCAGATCACAAGGCACTGACAAAACGCCCCAGAACGCCGGTGCGGTCCCGGGCCTTAGGCGTTAAAGAACGCCTTCAGCTCGTCCACCCGGTCCAGGCGTTCCCACGTGAAGTCCGGGTCTTCGCGGCCGAAGTGTCCGTGGGCGGCGGTCTTGGCGTAGATCGGGCGCTTGAGGTCGAGGGCGTCGATGATGGCCCGCGGGCGCAGGTCGAAGATCTCGGCGATCGCGGCGCTGATGCGGGCCGGGTCCACGGTTTCGGTTCCGAACGTCTCAACGTAGGTTCCCACCGGGCGGGCCTGGCCGATCGCGTAGGCGATCTGGATTTCGGCACGCTTGGCGAGGCCGGCGGCCACCACGTTCTTGGCGACCCAGCGCATGGCGTAGGCGGCCGAGCGGTCCACCTTCGACGGGTCCTTGCCGGAGAACGCGCCGCCGCCGTGGCGGGCCATGCCGCCGTAGGTGTCGACGATGATCTTGCGGCCGGTGAGGCCGGCGTCCCCCACCGGGCCGCCAATCACAAAGGCGCCTGCGGGGTTGAGGATGTTGCGGGTCCGTGAGGTGTCCAGGTTGGACAGTGCCATGACCGGTCCCACCACGTGCTCGGCGAGGTCGGCCCGGAGCTGGTCCAGGCTGGTGCCTTCGGCGTGCTGACTGGAGATGACCACGGTCTCGACCGAGACCGGGCGGTCGCCGTCGTAGCCCACGGTGACCTGGGTCTTGCCGTCCGGGCGCAGGTAGGCGAGTTCGCCGTTCTTGCGGACCTCGGTCAGGCGCTCGGAGAGCCGGTGCGCGAGCCAGATCGGCACGGGCATGTACGACGGCGTTTCGTCGCTGGCGTAGCCGAACATGAGTCCCTGGTCGCCGGCGCCCTGGAGGTCGTAGTCGTCCTCCTGGCGGCCCTCACGCGCTTCGAGGGAGTTGAACACGCCGCCGGCGATGTCGTTGGACTGCTGGCCGATGGATACCGAGACGCCGCACCGGGCGCCGTCGAAGCCGTTGGCCGAAGAATCGTACCCGATGCCCAGGATGGTCTCCCGGACAATCTGGGGGATCTCGACGTAGGCGTCGGTGGTGACCTCGCCCGCGACGTGGACCAGCCCGGTGGTGGCCAGCGTCTCCACGGCTACCCTGGACTCGGGGTCTTTGTCGAGCAGTGCGTCGAGGATCGCATCGCTGATCTGGTCACAGATCTTATCGGGGTGGCCCTCCGTCACCGACTCGGACGTGAAGAGCCGGAGCGCGGCGGGCGTGGACCCGTGGAAGGCGGGGATGTGCAGCGGTAAAGTCACTCAACTACCTTACTGGTTGGATAACGGACGTCCGGCGGCGTGTGTCCCCGTGCTAAGGAGATGTTGGTTACGCCGGGCTACGCCGGCGGTACAGCCCGGCTCAGCTCGGCGCTGATCCGGTCGATCACGGCAGCCGCGACGTCGGATTTGGAACCCGACGCCTCTTGGGGTTCGGAGCCGTCGCGGGAAAGGATGACTACTGAGTTCGTGTCCTCGCCGAAGACCATGTCCCGGCCCACCTGGTTGACGACCAGCAGGTCGCAGGCTTTCCGGTGCAGCTTGGCCCGGGCATAGTCCAGGACATCCCCGCCGGCGTCGCCCGTCTCGGCGGCGAAGCCGACGATCAGCTGATTCCGGGACGCGGCGTCGCGGACCTCGACGAGTTCGCGCAGGATGTCGGGGTTGCGCACCAGGTTGATCACGGGATCGGCGACGTCGTCGCGTTTCTTGATCTTGGTCCCGGCGACGTCCGCCGGCCGGAAGTCCGCGACCGCGGCAGCCATGATGACGACGTCGGAGTCGGCGGCCGCGTGCAGCGCCGCCTCCCGCAGTTCCAGGGCAGTTTCGACCGGGACGAGTTCGACGCCGGCGGGCGCCGGCACTTCCATGTGGGCGGCCAGCAGGCGGACGCGGGCGCCGGCTGCGCGGGCGGCCGCGGCCAGGGCCACGCCCTGCTTGCCGGAGGAGCGGTTGCCGAGGAACCGTACGGGGTCCAGCGGTTCCCGGGTGCCGCCGGCACTGATGGTCACCGTCAGTCCGGCCAACGGCGTCACCGCCGGCTGCGCCGCTGCCGGCGCGGCGGCCAGGTCAGTGGTCGCGTCCGCGTCAACGGCCGGCATCGCCTCAGAAGCGGAGGCTGTGCCGGCGCCGGCGAGGGCCATGGCGGCGGTGAAGATCGCCTCGGGCTCGGGCAGGCGGCCGGGCCCGGAATCGGCGCCGGTCAGCCGCCCGCTCGCGGGTTCCAGCACCGTGACGCCGCGGCTGCGCAGGGTTTCGACGTTGGCTTCGGTGGCGGGGTGTTGCCACATTTCGGTGTGCATGGCCGGGGCCATGAGCACAGGGCAGTCGCCGGCCATCAGCAGGGTATTGGTGAGGAGGTCATCGGCCTGGCCGCTGGCCGCACGGGCCAGGAGATCGGCCGTGGCCGGGGCAACGACGATCAGTTCGGCCTCGTGGCCGAGCCGGACATGGTTGACCGTGTGGACGGCGTCGAACACGCTGTTGCTCACCGGGTGCCCGGACAGGGCCTCCCACGTGGCGACGCCGACGAAGCGGGTGGCCGCCTCGGTGGGGATGACCGTGACGTCATGCCCGGCTTCAGTAAAAAGCCGGAGGAGCGATGCCACCTTGTAGGCGGCAATCCCTCCCCCGACTCCGAGGACTATGCGCACGTGATCTCCGTCAACAGGCAGTCTGTTTACTTGGCTCTTCCCGCGAGGGGAATTACTCTGCGGTTTCGATCGGCGTGGAGACGAGCTTGCCTTCGTTGATCTCGCGCAGGGCGATCGACAGGGACTTCTCGTTCAGCTTGGTGTCGACCAGCGGGCCAACGTACTCAAACAGGCCCTCATGCAGCTGGGCGTAGTACGCGTTGATCTGGCGTGCGCGCTTGGCACCAAAAATCACCAGTCCGTACTTCGAGTCGGCGGCCTTCAGCAGCTCGTCGATCGGCGGGTTGATGATGCCTTCAAGGTTCGTGGACACGAATTCTCCAAATTCTAACGGGCCGGTACGTCCCGGCGCCTAGCGCGGGTTCGGGGTCAGCCCCATGAGTGAAACAAGCTCGTCCGCTGCCCGACGAACGTCATCATTGATGACGGTGTGGTCGAACTCCGGTTCAGCGGCAAGTTCTAGTTTAGCGGTTTCCAGCCTCTGCTGCTGTTCTTCGGCGCTTTCCGTGCCGCGGCCGACCAGCCGGCGGACCATTTCGTCCCAGCTCGGGGGCGCCAGGAACACAAACTGGGCATCCGGGACGGCCTGCTTGACCTGCCGGGCGCCCTGCAGATCGATCTCCAGCAGCACCGAGCGGCCCTCGGCAATGGCGGCGTCAACCGTGCTGCGCAGCGTGCCGTAGCGGTTCCGGCCATGGACGACGGCCCACTCCAGCAGTTCGCCGTTTTCGACCAGGGAATCGAATTCCTCGGCCGATTTGAAGAAGTAGTGGATCCCGTCCTGCTCCCCCGGCCGCGGCGGACGCGTGGTGGCCGACACGGAGAGCCAGACGCCGGGGTAGTTGTCCCGGATGTAGGTGGACACGGTGCCTTTGCCAACAGCCGTCGGGCCGGCGAGGACTGTCAGTCCCGGTTTCTTGCTCACATATTCCTTTGGGCGGTGGTGGGCAGCTCGGCGGACCGGGCTACTTGTCGTCAATAAAATCTACCAGCGCCCGGCGCTGGTGGATTCCCAGGCCGCGGACCCGTCGGGATTGTGCGATGCCGAGCTGGTCCATGATGGCCGCCGCCCGGACCCGGCCGATCCCGGGCAGGGCCTCGAGCAGCTCCACGATTCTCATGCGGGCAATGGCGTCGTCGGATTCGCCGGCACTGATGACATTGGCGATGGTCAGCTCGCCCGTCTTGAGCCGCTCCTTTGCCTCGGCCCTGGTGGCTCTTGCGGCAGCGGCCTTGCGAAGGGCGTCGGAACGCTCCTGAGGAGTGAGTGGTCTCAAACTCACGGAAGGCCTCCCTGCATGGCGGGACGGGGCACTCATGCCCTTGCCCCGAACCTACCGTCAGGCGGCGGCAGAAATCAATGGAAATCTGCGCGCCGGCCAGTTCGGGAACGGGAAAAGCGCAATCCCGAACGGGACAGCCCCCGGCCCGGGTCCGGCAGCTCCGGTCCCGGGCGGCGAGGCGGCTGCCGCTAAGCCGCGAGGAGTTCGTCGAGGGTGCGCCGCGCGGCATCCCGTAGGGACTGCAGCTGCGGTCCGGCGCCGAGGATACCCCGGCTCGAGGTCCCCAGGACCTGGGGATAGGCCGCACCGAACGTGCGGCGCAGGTCCGCGGCCGTGGCGCCCTGAGCGCCCAGCCCCGGGGCCAGGATCGGCCCGCGGACCGCCGCCAGATCGATATCCAGTGCGGAAAGGGCCGAGCCCACCGTGGCACCGACCACCAGGCCCACGGAACCGAGCGAACCGTCATAGCGCTGGTTCTCCACCGCGGCCGCTTCGGTGATCCGCCGTGCGACGGAATCCGCCCCGCCGACGTGCTGGACCGAGGCGCCCTCCGGGTTCGAGGTCAGCGCGAGGACGAACACCCCGCGCCCGGTCCCGGCCGCCAGGTCCAGGGCGGGCCGGAGCGACTCGAAGCCCAGGTAGGGGCTCAACGTCACCGAATCCGCGGCCAGGGCCGAGCCGTCCCGCAGCCAGGCGTCGGCGTAGGCGGCCATGGTGGAGCCGATGTCGCCGCGTTTGGCGTCCGCGATGGTCAGCACGGACGCTTCCGCCGCCGCGGCCAGGGTGCGTTCGAGCACGGCGATTCCAGCCGATCCGTGGCGCTCGTACAGGGCCACCTGCGGTTTCACCGCGGCAGCGAGGGAGCCCACGGCCTCCAGCACGGTCAGCGAGAAGCGTTCCAGCCCGGCGGCGTCGTCAGTGAGCCCCCAGCGCTGCAGCAGCGCCGGGTGCGGGTCGATGCCGACGCACAGCGGGCCGCGGTCCGCCATGGCCCGCCCCAGCCGGGAGCCGAAGGTCTCCCGGCCGGCCGCCGGGGCGGTGGATGCCTCAGGCATCCTGGAGCGCCTTCAGGTTCGCGGCGTGTTCCTGCAGGCTCGTGACCGACCATTCGTAGGTGCGCAGCGCCTCGATGGCCTGGACGGCGGCGTTGAACTCGGCCACGGTGGTGATGCACGGGATCCCGATCGAGGTCGCGGCGGCACGGAGTTCGTAGCCGTCGCTGCGGGCCTCGCCGCCGGAGGGGGTGTTGAAGACCATGTCGATCTCGCCGGCGATGATGAGGTCGGCGATGGTGCCTTCGCCTTCGGCGCTGGAACCTTCGGCGACCTTCCGGACCGGGGTGGCCTGGATCCCGTTGCGGCGGAGCACGTCGGCCGTGCCGCCGGTGGAGACGATCTCGAAGCCGAGGTCCGAGAGCCGCTTGACGCCCATGATGACCGAGCGCTTGTCCCGGTTGGCCACCGAGACGAAGATCTTGCCCTCGGTGGGCAGGGCGTTGTTCGCGGCCGCCTGGCTCTTGGCGAAGGCCGTGTCGAAGTGCTTGTCGATGCCCATGACCTCGCCCGTGGAGCGCATTTCCGGGCCGAGCAGGGAGTCGACCACCTTGCCCTCCGGGGTGCGGAAGCGGCTGAACGGCAGCACGGCTTCCTTGACCGAGACCGGCGCGTCCAGCGGCAGGGTGGAGCCGTCGCCGCTCTCCGGCAGCATCTTGTAGGCGCTGCGGAGCTGGTTGATGGTGACGCCGGTGCCGATCAGGGCCGCGGCTTTCGCCATCTGGACACCCGTGGCCTTGGAGACGAACGGGACGGTGCGGGACGCGCGCGGGTTGGCTTCGAGGACGTAGAGCACGTCGGAGGCCAGGGCGAACTGGATGTTGATCAGGCCGCGGACGCCCACGCCCTCGGCGATCGCCAGGGTGGCGGTCCGCACCCGTTCCAGCACGTTGCCGCCCAGGGTGATGGGCGGCAGGACGCAGGCCGAGTCGCCGGAGTGGATGCCGGCCTCCTCGATGTGTTCCATGATGCCGCCGAGGTACATCTCCGTGCCGTCGTAGAGGGCATCGACGTCGATCTCGACGGCGTCCTCGAGGAAGCGGTCGATCAGCACCGGGTGGTCGGGGGTGATCTCGGTGGCGTTGGCGATGTAGCGGGAGAGGTTGGGCTCGTCGTAGACGATCTCCATGCCGCGTCCGCCGAGGACGTAGGAGGGCCGGACCAGGACCGGGTAGCCGATCTCGTCGGCGATCTTCTTGGCGTCCTCGAAGGACACGGCGGTGCCGTTCTTCGGCGAGACGAGCCCGGCCTTGTCGAGGACGCGGGAGAAGGCGCCGCGGTGTTCGGCGAGGTCGATTGCCTCCGGCGAGGTGCCGAGGATCGGCACGCCGGCGTCGGCGAGCTGCTGGGCGAGCTTGAGCGGGGTCTGGCCGCCGAGCTGGACGAAGACGCCCATGACCCCGCCGGTGCGCTCCTCGGCCGCGATGACCTCGAGGACGTCCTCCAGGGTGAGCGGTTCGAAGTAGAGCCGGGTGGAGACGTCGTAGTCGGTGGAGACGGTTTCCGGGTTGCAGTTGACCATCACGGTCTCGTAGCCGGCCTTGCGCAGCGCCATCGAGGCGTGCACGCAGGAGTAGTCGAACTCGATACCCTGGCCGATCCGGTTGGGGCCGGACCCGAGGATGATGATGGACGGCTTGGCGTGCAGCGCAACCTCGTCCTCCTCGTCATAGGAGGAGTAGTGGTACGGGGTGTAGGCGGCGAACTCGGCCGCGCAGGTGTCCACGGTCTTGTAGACGGGACGGATGCCCAGGGCCTGCCGGACCCCGCGGACGACGTCCTCGGAGTTGTGGGTCAGCGCACCGATCTGTTCGTCGGAGAAGCCGTGGCGCTTGGCGCGGGTCAGCATCTCCGGCGTCAGCGCCGCGGCCTGGCGGATTTCGAGCGAGATCTCGTTCAGCAGCTGGAGCTGGTCCAGGTACCAGGGGTCGATCTTGGTCGCCTCGAAGAGCTGTTCCGCGGTGGCGCCGCCGAGCATGGCGCGCTGCACCTGGTGCAGGCGCTCGGTGGTGGGACGCTTGGCCTTCTCGATCAGCTCCGCGACTTCCCATTCCGGGACGTGGCTGAAGTCCAGCTGGGAGCCCTTCTGCTCCAGGGAGCGCAAGGCCTTCTGCAGCGCCTCGGTGAAGTTCCGGCCCATGGCCATGGCCTCGCCCACCGACTTCATGGTGGTGGTCAGGGTGGGGTCCGCCGCCGGGAACTTCTCGAACGCGAAGCGCGGGACCTTCACCACCACGTAGTCCAGGGTCGGTTCGAAGGACGCCGGGGTCTTCTGGGTGATGTCGTTCGGGATCTCGTCCAGGGTGTAGCCGAGGGACAGCTTCGTGGCGATCTTGGCGATCGCGAAGCCGGTGGCCTTGGACGCGAGGGCGGAGGAACGGGAGACGCGGGGGTTCATTTCGATCACGACGACGCGGCCGGTGTCCGGCTCGACGGCGAACTGGATGTTGCAGCCGCCGGTGTCGACGCCGACCTCCCGGATGACCGCGATGGAGATGTCGCGCAGCCGCTGGTATTCGCGGTCCGTCAGGGTCAGGGCCGGGGCGACAGTGATCGAGTCGCCGGTGTGCACGCCGACCGGGTCGAAGTTCTCGATGGAGCAGACCACCACGACGTTGTCGTTCTTGTCCCGCATCATCTCGAGCTCGTACTCCTTCCAGCCGAGGATGCTCTCTTCGAGCAGCACCTCGGACGTGGGGCTGTACTGCAGGCCCTGGCCGACAATCCGGCGCAGGTCCCCCTCGTCGTAGGCCAGCCCGGAGCCCAGGCCGCCCATGGTGAAGGAGGGCCGGACGACCATCGGGTAACCGAGGTCACCGGCCGCGGCGAGTGCCTCGTCCATGGTGTGGATGATGTGGCTGCGGGCCGACTCGGCGCCGCAGCGCTCGACGACGCCCTTGAACTTCTCGCGGTCCTCGCCCAGCTCAATCGCGGCAATGTTGGCGCCGATCAGCTCGACGTTGTACTTCTCCAGGACGCCGTTCTTGTCCAGCGCGATGGCCGTGTTGAGGGCCGTCTGGCCGCCGAGGGTCGGCAGGAGCGCGTCGGGGCGCTCCTTGGCGATGATTTTCTCCACCACTTCGGGGGTGATCGGCTCGATGTAGGTCGCGTCCGCGAACTCGGGGTCCGTCATGATGGTGGCCGGGTTGGAGTTGACGAGGATGACCCGCAGGCCTTCCTCCTTGAGGACGCGCAGCGCCTGGGTGCCGGAGTAATCGAATTCGGCCGCCTGGCCGATCACGATCGGGCCGGACCCGATGACCATGACGCTCTTGAGGTCAGTTCTCTTGGGCATTACTTCGTGTCCTCAGTCTTGGAATCGGTGGCAGTCTTTGTGCCGGTCTCTGTCTTTGAAGAAGCGTCCGCCATCAGTTCGATGAAGCGGTCGAAGAGGTAGGCGGCGTCGTGCGGGCCGGCGGCCGCTTCGGGGTGGTACTGCACGGAGAAGGCCGGAATGTCGAGGCAGGACAGTCCTTCGACGACGTCGTCGTTGAGGCTCACGTGGCTGACCTCGACGCGGCCGAAGCGTTCCTCGGGGGCCTGGGTGGCGCCGTTGAGCGGGGCGTCGACGGCGAAGCCGTGGTTCTGCGAAGTGATTTCGACCTTGCCGGTGCGGCGGTCCATCACGGGCTGGTTCAGGCCGCGGTGGCCGTAGCGGAGCTTGTAGGTGCCGAACCCGAGGGCCCGGCCGAGGATCTGGTTGCCGAAGCAGATACCGAAGTACGGGATCTTCTCATCGAGCACGGAGCGCAGCAGCGCCACCTGGTTGTCCGCGGTGGCGGGGTCGCCGGGGCCGTTGGACATGAAGAAGCCGTCCGGGTTGACGGCCTGGACGTCGGCGAGGGTTGCCGTGGCGGGCAGCACGTGCACCCGCACCCCGCGCTCGGCGAACCGGACGGGGGTCATGCGCTTGATGCCCAAGTCGATAGCGGCAATGCTGAACCGCGGCTCGCCGTCCCAGCCGAAGTCCTTGGGCTCCACCGTGTAGGCGGCGTCCACGCTGACTTCCTCGGCGAGCCGTGAGCCTTCCATCGGCGCGCTGGCCAGGACGGCGTCGATGAGTTCCTTGTCCGTGGCGCGGGCGGCGTCGCCGGAGAAGATGCCGGCGCGCATGGTCTTGTGTTCGCGCAGGTGGCGGGTGATGGCGCGGGTGTCGACGCCCTGGATGCCGACGATCCCCTGCTCGACGAGCTCGTCGTCGAGGGGGCGTTCGGAACGCCAGTTGGAGGGCCGGCGCGCGGCGTCGCGGACGATGTAGCCGGCCACCCAGATGCGGCGGGACTCGGCGTCGTCGGTGTTGACGCCGGTGTTGCCAATGTGCGGCGCGGTCTGGACCACGAGCTGGCGTGCGTAGGAGGGGTCGGTGATGGTCTCCTGGTAGCCGGTCATGCCGGTCGCGAAGACTGCTTCGCCGAGGGCCGTTCCGGTGGCGCCGTAGCTGGTGCCGCGGAAAATCCGGCCGTCCTCGAGCACGAGGACCGCGGGGGTGGATGCTGCAGCGGCGGCCTTTGCTGGCTCTGCAGCTTCTGTCACTGATTTTTCTGACACTGCTGTTGCTGTCACTTCGTTGGGGTCCGTCACGTCGTTACTTTCCACTATCGGCTTCTGCCTGAGGGGCTGCGGAGATCAAATCTTGGAGGGTGGTGAGGAGCACGGCTTTGTCCTCGGCGCGGCGCGTCCGGTAGCCGGTGTCGAGTTCGTGGGAACCGAGCATCCAGCTGAGCACCAGCAGGCCGTCCTTTTCCACGAACTTTCCGGCCATGCCGCTTTCCTGCCGCACACCGGTCAGGCGTCCGGCCGGGATGAACACCGGGCCGGCGCCCGCGCGCTCGAACAGCACGCCTTCGGGGTGCACGGAGAGCTTGGCGTTGGTGCGGATGCCCAGATTGTGCACGGCGATCCGGTCCAGCCAGTCGCCGGCGGTGGTGGAGGCGACGTACTGGCCGTCGGCGGCGGCCAGCGGGGCGCCGAGTTCGGCGGGAACCTCGGGGAGGGGCTCGACGTCGGACTGGCGGCGCAGGCGGTTACGCCAGCCGACGGCGATGAGGGCAAGCGCGACGCCAATCAGGACGAGCGTGAAGAGCAGGGAGAGGTCTTTGACACTCACGGGCGGCGGCCCGCCGGTCCTGCGTCGAGCGCTTCGGCCGGCCACCGGTACGGGGTGTTGAGTTTTCCGTCGAGAACGGTCGGGTGGCCCTTGAAGAACGTCGCCACTACCTTCCCCGGCAGTTCCCGGCCGGCAAACGGAGAGTTACGGCCCATGGTTGCCATCTTAGAAGGGTCCACGGTCCAGCGCGCAGCCGGGTCCACGAGTATGACGTTGGCAGGCTCCCCGGCCTCGAGCGGGCGGCCCTGGTCCTGGACCCGGCCGATGGCGGCCGGCGCCGTGGAGGTCACGCGGGCAAAATCCTCCCAGCCCATCAGGCCGGTTTCGATCATGGTGTGCTGGACCACGGAGAGCGCGGTTTCCAGCCCGGTCATGCCCATGGCTGCCTGCGCCCACTCGCATTCCTTGTGTTCGCTCGGGTGCGGGGCGTGGTCGGTGCCGACGACGTCGATCGTGCCGTCGGCCAGGGCGGCCCGGAGGGCCTGGACATCGGCGTCCGTGCGCAGCGGCGGGTTGACCTTGTAGACGGGGTCGTAGCTGCGGGCGAGCTCATCCGTGAGCCAGAGGTGGTGCGGGGTGACCTCGGCCGTGACGTTG
>Ga0207691_10001575_pt1 | contig 22638 bp, 20 predicted proteins | sample KBSM13metaG_FD_184327 | JGI IMG/M metagenome (GOLD analysis project Ga0207691, IMG submission 184327) | Miscanthus rhizosphere microbial communities from Kellogg Biological Station, Michigan, USA - KBS M1-3 metaG (SPAdes) (version 2) | ecosystem: Host-associated > Plants > Roots > Rhizosphere >... | reverse complement strand
GGTCTGGTACGGCGTCGTGGAGCACTTCCTGGCCAGGAACCTGCTGGACAAGGACGTTCCCGTCCCCGACGAACTCGGTCTCTGACGGACCGGGCCCGTGCCGGCAGGGAGCCGGCCGGGCCCGGGGCACCCGTAAGATTGGGCTGTGACTGAGACCGTGACTGAGACCGCGACTGAGACGATCCGCATCCGCCCCGCCCGCACCGACGACGTTGGCGCCATCAAGACCCTCGTGGCGCCGCTGGCCGACCAGCGGATCCTCATGGCCAAGGAAACCGTGGCCTACTACGAAAGCCTGCAGGAGTTCCGGATCGCCGAATCCGAAGACGGCGGGGTGATCGGCTGCGGGGCGCTGCACGTCATGTGGGAGGACCTCGCGGAGGTCCGCACCCTCGCGGCCTCGGACGCCTGGCGCGGCAAGGGCGTGGGCCACGCGCTGGTGGAGCGCCTGCTGGAGGATGCCCGCGCGCTGGGAGTCTCCCGGGTCTTCTGCCTGACGTTCGAAGTGGAGTTCTTCAAGAAGCACGGCTTTGAAGTCATGGCTGACCAGACCGCCGTCGACCCCGTGGTGTATTCCGAGCTCCTGCGCTCGCACGACGAAGGCGTGGCCGAATTCCTGGACCTGGCGCGGGTCAAGCCGAACACGCTGGGCAACACCAGGATGATCAAGGAGCTGTAGCCGCCGCCGGGTTGCGGCTGCGCGCGGCTGTTCGCAGGCCAGCGAAGGCGGCTCCAGGCCGGCGAAGGCGGCGCCCGTGCCGGCGCCGGCAGCCGCCAGGAACCCGACGTCCACGCAGGGCTTCCCTTCAGTAAATTTGGTGGATAAACTGATGCCGGCCCAGGGGGTGGGCCGCCATACTTCCGGAGGCAAAAAATTGCACAAAGCCGTGATTTTTCCCGATCTCTCCGCAATCCACAAGTCAATCGCCAGCGCTCCGGCAGGGCCGCCGGACCAGCCGCTGGAAGCGCTGCCGCCCGAACCCGCCAACCACTCCTCGCCCGGCACCGGCGCGCCCGTGACGGGGCAAACCGCCGAGACAGTATCTGCCGCGTCGGGACCGCCGGCCACGTCCCGCGCCCGCAAGGGCCGGCTCGCCGCGCCGCCGTTCTCATGGCTGGGCGTCGATGCCTGGCCGCATTCTCCGGCCTGGGCCGACCAACAAGCCTGAAGCGCGGGGGTTCGGAACGCACGGCCACAACCCCGCCGCCCCGGGATTCGCAGCCCGCCAGGGAGCCCGGGCCGGGGGAACGGGGAGCCTACCGCCGGCCGTGCCCCGGTAGTAGGGTCTAAGCAAGCAGCCAGGACACCATCCAGGGAGCACCGCCATGAAGAAACTCATCAATGATCCCAAAGCCGTGGTCGACGAGTCAGTGGAGGGGTTCGGGCTTGCTCACGCCGACCTCGTGACCGTCTTCCCGGACCCGAAATACATCGTGCGCAAGGACGCTCCCGTCGCAGGGAAAGTCGGGCTCGTCTCCGGCGGCGGCAGCGGACACGAACCGCTGCACGGCGGGTACGTGGGCCTGGGCATGCTCGACGCCGCCGTCCCGGGCGCCGTGTTCACCTCTCCCACTCCGGACCAGATCCTGCCGGCCACGCTGGCCGTAAGCTCCGGCGCCGGCGTCGTGCACATCGTGAAGAACTACACCGGTGACGTCCTGAACTTCGAAACCGCCGCCGAACTCGCGCAGGCCGAAGGCGTCGAGATCCGCACCGTGCTCGTCAACGACGACGTCGCAGTGCAGGATTCGCTGTACACGGCCGGGCGCCGGGGCGTCGGCGGCACCGTCCTGGTCGAGAAAATCGCCGGTGCGGCCGCCGAGCGCGGTGACAACCTGGACGCCGTCGCCGCGATCGGTGACCGCGTCAACCAGAACGTGCGCAGCATGGGCGTGGCGTTGTCTGCCTGCACCGTTCCGCATGCCGGGGTGCCCAGTTTTGAGCTCGAGGAAAACGAGATCGAGATCGGCATCGGCATCCACGGCGAACCGGGACGGCACCGCATCCCGATGGAAAACGCCGACGGCATCACCGACCGGCTCCTGGATCCGGTGGTCAGCGACCTCGGCCTTGCTTCCGGGGACCAGGTGCTCCTGTTCGTCAACGGCATGGGCGGCACCCCGCAAAGCGAGCTGTACATCGTCTACCGCAGGGCCGCGCAGAAACTGGCCGAGCAGGGCGTCACCGTGGCCCGCTCCCTGGTGGGCAACTACATCACGTCCCTCGAAATGCAGGGCTGCTCCATCACTGTCCTGCGTCTCGATGACGAGATGACAACACTCTGGGACGCTCCCGTGCACACTCCGGCCCTTCGCTGGGGCGTCTGACCGTGGGCTTGGACGTCGGCTGGGCGGTGCGGTGGCTGACGCTTTCGGCGCAGGCCATGGCGGAGCACCGGGTGGAACTGATCGAGCTGGACCGGCCCATCGGGGACTCGGACCACGGCGAGAACATGGACCGCGGCTTCAAGGCCGTGATGGACAAACTTGCCGAGACGCCGCCGGAAACCCCTGCCGCGGCCCTGAAACTGACGGCCATGACGCTGATGTCCAAGGTCGGCGGGGCGGCCGGCCCGCTGTACGGCACGGCGTTCCTGCGGGCCGCCACGGCCCTGGGTGAGGCCTCCGACGTCGACGCCGCCACCCTCGCTGCCGCGCTGCAGGCCGCCCGCGACGGGATCGTCGCCCGCGGCAAGGCCGAATCCGGCGACAAGACCATGGTGGACGCCTGGACGCCCGCGATCGAGGCGGCCGCCGCAGCGGCTGGCGACGGCGACGGCGATGTCAGGAAGGTGCTGCTAGCCGCGGCGGAGGCCGCCGAAGCCGGCGCCGTGTCCACGGATCCGATGCTCGCCCGCAAGGGCCGGGCCAGCTACCTGGGGGAGCGCAGCATCGGCCACCGCGACCCCGGAGCGGTCTCCAGCGCGCTGATTCTGCGCGCCGCGGCCGGAGCGGCCGAATGACAGTCCGGCTGGTGGTCGTCTCGCACAGCTCCAAGATCGCGGACGGCGCCGTCGAACTCGCCGCGCAGATGGCTCCCGACGTCCTGATCCTGCCCGCCGGCGGCACCGACGACGGCCGCATCGGCACGAGCCTGGACAAGGTCATGGCGGCCCTGGAGCAGGCTGCCGGTGACGGTGTGGTGGTGCTCGCCGACCTCGGCTCCGCGGTGATGACGGCCGAGTCCGCTGCGGAGTTTGCAGCCGACCCGGGCTCGGTGCTGATTGCTGACGCGCCCATCGTCGAAGGACTCGTCGCGGCCGCGGTGGCTGCCCAGGCAGGGGCCGAAGCGGCGGCGGTGAAGGACGCGGCCGAGGCCGTCTACCGGCCCCCGGCCCATCCCGCGGAGGCGGGGCATGTGCACCAGCAGCCGCCGGACGCCACCGGGGACTTTGAGCTCGTCAACCAGACCGGCATGCATGCCCGGCCGGCAGCGAAGATCGCCGGAGGCCTGTCCGCCATGGACGCCGAAGTGACCGTTAACGGCGCCGATGGCGCTTCCATGACCGAACTCATGATGCTTGCCGCCGGCAAGGGAACCGTCCTGCACGTGGAGGCCAGCGGCCCGGACGCCGCCAAGGCGGTCGACTACCTGGGACGCCTGGTCGGCTCGGGGTTCGGAGAACCGTAAGCGCTAGGGTGCCTGGCGGAGTCCGGCCGCGTCGAGCACGACGCTGGCGGTGATGAAGGTTCCGCACTGCTCACCAAACGGGTGCGCCGACCGGGGCGTGAACGCCGCGGTCCGGGCCGGCAGCGGGTTCCCGGCGGTGTCCGTGCCCGTGGCCGTCACCTCGATCCGGCTGGCGCTCAGCGTCTCCATCATCAGCATTCCGGTCAGGGTGCCGTCGGGTGAGGAAGTGGCCGAGCAGACGCCGTCGCCGCCGTAGGGGCCCGGCTCGCAGCCTTGGTCCACGGCCGTGCTCCCGGGAACCAGTTCGAGGTCCGCCTCCTTGCAGCGGCCGTCCTGGCATGCGGCCAGGTGGATGGTCCGCACTGACGGGGCGTACTCCCGGTCCACCGTGAGCGACACAACGGGCGCCTGGGCGATCGCCGGGCAGGCGGCCTCCGGCCGGCACGAGACAGGCAGGACTGCGGTGAGGACCAGCACGGCCGCGGCCGCCAGCTTGCGCATGCTCCAGCGTAGATCCTCAGCCCGGGAGCCGGAAGCCGCCCTGGTGCAGTTCGGCGAGGCCGTCGCCCAGCAGCCCTGCAAGCGCCCGTTCCAGCTGCTCGGGGGCCGCGTTGAGCCGGTGCAGGGCCGCGAGCGGGATGCCGATGCCCTGCGGTTCGAAGCCCAGGTCCGCTGGAGCCTGGTGGAACAGGACCGTCGCCACGGGCTCCTCGGCTGCCCGCAGGACGGCCATCACGGCGCCGCGCACCTGCCGGTCCGTGCCGTGCCAGGCCTGTCCCTTGGGCGTGTATGTCGGCGCCGGCTCCCCGGCCGCCAGCCAGGCGCAGGACTCCCGGACAGGGCACTGGCCGCACTTGGGGGTCCGAGCAGTGCAGACCAGGGCGCCGAGTTCCATGACGGCGGCGTTCCAGCGCACCGAGGCGTCGGGGCGGTCCGGGAGCAGCGATGCCGCCAGCCGCATTTCGGCGGCGGTCAGGGCCTGCGCCGGCAGGGCAGAGCCGGTGACCAGCCGCGCGTGGACCCGGCGGATGTTCGTGTCCACCACCGTTTCGCGGCGTCCGTGGGCGAACGCGGCGACGGCCGCGGCCGTGTAGCTGCCCACGCCCGGCAGGTCCAGGAGTTCGGTGTAGGTGTCGGGGACGGCCCCGCCGTGGCTGTCCCTGATGGCGACGGCGGCAGCATGCAGGCGCAGGGCGCGCCGGGGATATCCCAGCCGGCCCCAGGACCGGACGGCCTCCCCGGCGGGTTCGCCGGCCAGATCTGCAGGTTCCGGCCAGCGGCGCAGCCACTCTTCCCAGACCGGCAGGACCCGGACCACCGGCGTCTGCTGGAGCATCACTTCGCTGACCAGCACACCCCAGGGCGTGCAGTCCGCGGCCCGCCATGGCAGGTCCCTGGCGTTGGACGCGAACCAGTCATCCAGGGCCGCATGGAGGGCTGGGAGATTGCCGGCGCGGCCGGGCGCCCCGGCGGGCAGGGGTTCCCGCGGTGCCGCGGCGGATACGGGGGGCGTGGGGGTTAGAGTTTCGATCCATTCAGCGTAATAGATCGGGGTAACGGATCGGGACGGCGTCCGGTCCCGCGGCGTGGTCGGGCGCCATAGCCCGCGCGGTTCTCTAGGCTAGAAGAATGGTCAGGCAAGGCACTTCAGGTACGGGCGGTTCGCGGCCGAAAGGTTCGGCCACGGGGCAATCCGGGCGCAAATCCGGACGGCCCCCGCTGCGCCGGGTCTACCGCCGCCGCCGGCTGTTTGCAGGGGTGGTCCTGCTGCTCGTCATCGCGGTGGCCTTCGGCGGCTTTGTGGCGGTCTCGAATGCCATGGGCGGGGGCCAGTCTGCCGGCGCCCAGCCGTCCGGGGCAGGGGCGTCGCCGGCGGCCAGCCCGGCTGGCTCCGCGTCGGGGAGCCCGACGGCGTCCGGGGAGGCTTCGGCCTCACCCACGGCCACATCGGGGGAGGGCTGCGAGCAGAATCTGATCACCGTTACGGCCGCCACCGACAAACAGGCTTACGCCGCCGGTGAGAAGCCGCTGCTGAGCCTCACGGTGACCAACAACAACAAGGTCCCGTGCGAGGTCAACATCGGGACGTCGCAGATGGAGTACATGATCACCAGCGGCTCGGACCGGATCTTCTCCTCCAAGGACTGCCAGGCGGAGAGCGCGGACCTGATGAAGACAATTGCTCCGGGCAAGAGTGAGACGGCGAACTTCCCGTGGCAGCGCAACCGCACGGTGCAGGGCTGCGAGCCCGTCGAGGCCACGCCCGGTGCCGGCGGCGCCTACTACGTCTTCACCGCCCGGCTGGCGAACAAGAACAGCCCCAAGGCCGTGTTCCAGCTCAGCTGACCCGTATAACTCCAGTTACCCCCGACGGGTTTGTGGAGGGGGTTAGAGGAAGCGGTCCAGCAGGCTGGCCTCGGCCATGCGGCTCAGTCCCTCCCTGACGGTCCTGGCACGCTGGTCACCGATCCCGTCGACGGTCATGAGGTCATCGATTGTTGCCGCCATCAGGAACTGCAGGCCACCGAAGTGGTCGACGAGCCGGTCGGCGACGGCCTTCGGCACGGCCTTGAGCCCGGAGAGCAGGCGGTAGCCGCGCGGCTGCACGACGGCGTCGAGGTTGGCCTCGCCGCCGGCGAAGCCGACGATCCCGGCGATCTTGCCCAGGTCGATCAGCTCGGTCGGGCCCAGGCTGACGAGGGCCTTGACCGCTTTGTCGATGTCCTCCGCTGTTGCGGCCGGACCGGAGTAGTCGCGGATGATGACGTCGCTGCCCGGGCCGCGGCCGACGGTGAGCTCGTCCAGCTGCAGCGAGAGCAGGCGGCCGTCCTCGCCCAGTTCCAGGACGTACTGGGAGATTTCCTCGGAGATCCTGCGCACCATTTCCTGGCGCTGCAGGGTGACCGCTACGTCACGGACCGTCACCATGGCCTCGATTTCCAGGGCGGAGAGCGAGCTGGTGACCTGGTCCAGGCGCGAGCGATAGCGTTCCAGGGTTGCCAAGGCCTGGTTGGCGCGGGCCAGGACCTTTTCGGAGCCCTCCAGGACGTGGCGCAGCCCGTGCACGTACAGCGCGATGATCTGCATTGACTGGCTGACCGAAATGACCGGGACGCCCGTCTGTATGGCCACGCGTTCCGCGGTCCGGTGCCTGGTGCCCGATTCCTGCGTTTCGATGCTCGAGTCCGGGACGAGCTGGACGGCCGCGCGCAGGATGTTGCTGGCATCCTTGTCGCAGACGATGGCGCCGTCCATCTTCGCCAGTTCCCGCAGCCGGGTGGGGGAGAAATCGATGCCGATCTCGAAGCCGCCCGAACAGATGGACTCGATGGTCCTGTCGATGCCCAGTACGATCAGCGCGCCGGTCCGGCCGCGGAGGATGCGTTCCAGGCCGTCGCGGAGGGCTGTGCCCGGTGCCACCCTGGCCAGGGTCGCCTTGAGCGCATCTTCAGGGCTCCGAGCCATAGATTTCCCTTCAAAGGTGCAGGGACGAGCCTGCAAGTGCGCCGGATTCCAGGGTCTCCCGGCAGGATCAAAGTACTCAGTTCCCCGCTCTCCCCATGATAGGGGTAAAGCAGGGCCACTTCCGCACAGGCAAGCCTTAAAGTGGTCCATTGCGGCGTGCTGCCGCGGGCCTCCTGAAGGGCTGCCCCGGGCGCCGTCAGTGAGGGCATTTTGGCGCCGCAAGGCCGCAGCATCGTGCCCGGGCCCCGCGCAGCTTCATGCGCGGTCCGGCCGCAGCTTCGTCCGCGGTCCGCGGCCTGCGATAAACTTGGATCCTTGGGTGTACCGCGGGCTCTCCGCGCCGTGACCCGTCCACTGCCGCAGCGAAAGTAGCATCGTGTCTCAAGAAGTCCTCAGCCCCGCCCGAGTCCAGGAGATTCACAAGCAGGCGGCCCGGCGCCGGACTTTCGCGGTCATTTCGCACCCCGACGCCGGCAAATCCACCCTGACTGAGGCCCTGGCGCTGCACGCAAAGGTGATCGGCACGGCCGGCGCCTCCAGCGGCAAGGCCAACCGCAAGGAGACGGTCTCGGACTGGATGCAGATGGAAAAGGACCGCGGCATCTCCATCAGCTCTGCCGCTTTGCAGTTCGCCTACCGGGACACCGTCATCAACCTCCTGGACACCCCGGGCCACGCCGACTTTTCCGAGGACACCTACCGGGTGCTCGCGGCCGTGGACTGTGCCGTCATGCTGGTCGACGCCGCGAAGGGCCTGGAAACCCAGACCATGAAGCTCTTCGAGGTCTGCAAGCAGCGCAACCTGCCCATCATCACTGTCATCAACAAGTGGGACCGGCCCGGGCTGGACGCCCTGGCGCTGATGGACGAGATCACCGAGCGCACCGGCCTGCAGCCGATGCCGCTGACCTGGGCCGTTGGCATCTCCGGCGACTTCCGCGGCGTCTGGGACCTGCGCAACGACCGCTTCGCGCAGTTCAAGCGCAACAACGCCGGCGCCAACATCGCCCTCACCGAATACTTCACCCCCGACGAGGCCGCCGCCAGCCAGGGCGACGACTGGTCCAACGCCGTGGACGAGGCCGGACTGGTCATCGAATCCAACCTGGCGTTCGACGTCGCGGCCTTCCACGCCGGTAAGGCGACGCCGATCCTCTTCAGCTCGGCCGCACTGAACTTCGGCGTCAAGGAAATCCTCGACGCCCTCGTCGACTTCGCCCCGCCCGCCGCCCCGCGGCCCGACGTCGACGGCGACCCCCGCCCCGTGGATGCCCCGTTCGCCGGGTTCGTCTTCAAGGTCCAGGCCGGCATGAACAAGGCCCACCGCGACCACGTTGCCTTCATCCGTGTCTGCTCCGGCATGTTCGAGCGCGGCATGGTGGTCACCCAGACCCGGACGGGGAAATCCTTCGCCACCAAGTACGCCCAGCAGGTCTTCGGCCGCGAACGCGAGGTGATCGACGAGGCTTTCCCGGGCGACGTGGTGGGCCTCGTGAACGCCTCCTCCCTCCGCGTGGGGGACAGCCTGTTCCTGGACCAGCCCGTGGAGTTCCCCGCGATCCCGCTGTTCGCCCCGGAGCACTTCCAGGTGGCGCGCTCCAAAGACCCGAGCCGGTTCAAACAGTTCCGCCGCGGCATCGAACAACTCGAGCACGAGGGCGTCATCCAGGTGCTCCGCTCCGACATCCGCGGTGACCAGGCGCCCGTTCTTGCCGCCGTCGGCCCCATGCAGTTCGAAGTGGTCGAAGACCGCATGGCGCACGACTTCAGCGCCCCGATGCGGCTGGAACGGCTCCCGTATTCCATGGCCCGGATCTCGACCGCCGACGCCATGCCGGCGCTGGCCAACGTCCCCGGCGCCGAAGTCCTGTTGCGCTCCGACGGGGAATACCTGGCCCTGTTCAACGACGTCTGGGCCCTGCGCCGGATTGAAAAGAACCACCCTGACCTCACCCTGGTGCCGATCGGGACCCACAACCCCGCAAAATAGCCAAGGCGGCGGACCGAAAGACTCCCCGGAAGTCTTCCGGAATCCGGTTTCCGCGTTATGATAAGTAAGCTTGCTTATGATGCGGGTGCCGGGATTTGTCCCGGCTTTGGACTGATCCGCCCGCTTCCAGCGGCGGCCCCATTAGAGGGACCACGTAGACCTTTGACAACCATGGACCCCGGTTTCCTGCTCAGCGGGCGCTACCGGATCGAAGAACTCATTGGCCGGGGCAGCCAATCGAGCGTGTACCGTGCCACGGACGAGGTCCTGGGGCGTGAAGTGGCAGTCAAACTCTTCCGCGACGGGACAGTGGACGAAGAACGGACCCGCAGGCAAGCCGATGAAGTGCGGATCCTGGCGGGGATGGCCCACCATGCCCTCGTGACATTGTTCGACGCCGGCACGGACCTCAGTGACCCGACCCGCCGGCTCAGTTATCTGGTGATGGAACTCGTCCGCGGCCCCGACCTGCGCCGCCGCTCGGCCGAGGGCCCGCTGTCGGCGGCCCACATGGCGCTGATCGGACACGATCTCGCCGACGGTCTTGCGCACATCCACCACCACGGCATCATCCACCGGGACGTCAAGCCGGCCAACATCCTGCTCGTGGACTACAGCGTCGAGGACCGGCGCGCCCGCGCCAAACTCAGTGACTTCGGCGTGGCCATCACCATCCGCGAAGGCCACCACGGCGACCCCGATGACAGCTCCGGCACCCCGGCCTACCTCAGCCCCGAACAGGCTGCCGGCGAACCGGCGGGCCCCGCCAGCGACGTCTATTCGCTGGGGCTGGTCCTGCTGGAAGGCCTGACCGGGAAAATGGCCTATCCCGGCGCGCCGGTGCAGTCCGCCCTGGCCCGGCTGCTCCACGACCCGGACGTCCCTGAAGACATCGCGCCCATGTGGGCGGCCCTGCTGACCTCCATGCTGGACAGGGATCCGGCCGCCCGCCCGCCGGCCCGGGAAGTGTCCCTGGCCCTGCGCCAGGAAGTCATCAACGGCACAGGACGCCGCCGCCGGGACCCGGCCGCGCTGTTGACCGACGAAGAAGGGCGCATGCAGGCGGTCGAGCGGTACCGGATCCTGGACACTCCCGCGGACGGCGTCTTTGACCGGATCGCGGCGCTGGCCGCACGCATGTTCTCGGTGCCCGTGGCGATTGTCAGTGTTGTGGACCATGACCGGATCTGGTTCAAGTCCCACCACGGCACGGATGTCACGGAAATCGGCCGGGACCCCGGATTGTGCGCCTCCGCCGTCCTGCAGGGCGATGCCTGGATTGTCCGGGACGCCGTCAACGATCCCCGGACGCTCGCCAACCCCCTCGTGGCAGGCGAGTTCGGCCTGCAGTTCTATGCCGGGGTGCCGCTGCGCACTCCGGACGGCTACAACCTGGGCACCTTCTGCATCCTGGACCGTGAGCCCCGCGAGTTCAGCGATGAGGACACTGCTGCGCTGGAGGACCTGGCGGCGCTCGTGATGCACGACCTGGAGTTGCGGCTCCACAGCCGGCGGGCGCTCGCCGGGTAACCCGCGGTCCGCCTGACGGGCTGGCCTACCGCCGGCCGGCGTGAAGGGCCAGTTCGAGTTCGAAGCGCGCCGTTGGGTCCTCGAGGGCGTCGCCAAAGAGCTCGCGCAGCTGGGCTGCCCGGTAGCCCACGGTCTGCGGGTGGATCCCGAGCTCGGCGGCCACGGGCGCCCGCTGGCCCCAGTGGCGCAACCAGGAGAGCAGGGTTTCGGCGAGCCGGTCGCGCTGTGCGGGCCGGAGCCCTTCCAGCGGCGCGAGCCGGCGGTTGGCGAGTTCCGTGATCGCCGAGGGTTCTGCACCGAGAATCACCTGCGCCAGGTGCTCGTCGGCCCAGATCGGGGGATCATCCGGTCCCTCCCGCGGAGGCAGTGCTGCGGCCGCCAGCACGGCCAGCCGCAGCGAATCCGGAACCCTCTCCCAGCCCCCGGCCGGTCCCACGGAAGCGCCGCGCCCCTTCAGGGCACGGTCCAGGTCGTCCCGGGCGGAGCGCGACATCCGCGCCGGCACCAGGGCGACAACATCGGTCTCGCGCTCAATCACAAGGGTGCCCGGGCCCAGGCGCAGCCGCAGCCCGGCCGCCCGGTCCAGCGGCAGCGTCACCACCGCCATGCGCTGGGGCAGGGACCAGTCCGCCATCGCCGCCGTCTGGCGCAGGGCCGCCTCGTCGGCCTGGCCGAGCAGGAGCAGGTCCAGCAGTTCGGTGCGCCGCCGGTCCACTGCCCCGGCCCGTTCGGACTGCTCAAAGGCGTAGGCCTCGGCGCTGACCGCCGACAGCTCATCGATGTACGCGAGGATCGATTCGCCCAGGTCCACCACGACGCCCTGGCCCAGATGGTGTTCCACTGAGACTTTGGACATCTCCCGGAACGTCACGCGGGCGCCCATCCGGTAGGCGCTCAGGAGCGCGTCCATGCTCCGCCCCTGCCGGAACTCGCCGCTGCCCAGCCCGGCCACCAGCTCCCGGCTTTCCTCGGACAGCGCCGGCAGCCGGGTCCCGGGCAGTTGCAGGAAGCGGTCCAGCGCCGCGGCCACGCCCCTGCGCAGCCCCCTGCCAAAGCGCCCCTCGATCGGCCTGGCGTACGCCGGGACGAGCTGCGGGACGGCCTCGATGATGGCCTCGACAATGCCGGGCATCCGCGGCCGCAGCATGTCGCTGACCTCCCGCGGCAGGGCCAGCCAGGGAGGATCGTAGGCGGGGGCGGGGCCGGCAGGCTCCCGGGCAGGGGATGTGTTCATGGAAAGTCCGATGAGTTGTTGCGGCGGGATAGTTTTCTCGAGTCGATCGTATGCCTTGGGTGAAGAAGTATGGCGCAATCTGACATAAGCTTGATGAATGATCCGGCTCCGTAAGCTGGCGCGCGCCGCATCTCTACTGACCACCCCACTAGCTCCAGAAGACATTCTGTCGCTGTTCAATCCCGTGTTTTCCGCCCGCCAATTGCGCGGCGTGGTCACCAGGGTGGTTCCAGAAACGGCCGATTCCGCCACCATTTTCTTCCGTCCCGGCCGCGGCTGGCAAGCACATCTTGCCGGCCAGTGGGCCCGTATTGGCGTCGAGCTCGACGGTGTCCGCCACTGGCGGTCCTACTCGCTCAGCGCCCCCGCCGGACAGGACCCGGCAATCACCGTGACCGACATGGGCGCCGTGTCCGGGGCCCTCGTGCGCGGCACCAAGCCCGGCGACGTCCTGTTCCTGGCGCCCCCGCAGGGCGATTTCGTCCTTCCCGAGCATCCGCGGCCGCTGCTCATGCTCACGGCCGGCAGCGGGATCACCCCGGTGATGTCGATGATCCGCACGCTCGTTCCGCACCGCCCGGATTCGGACGTCGTCCTGATCCACACCGCCCGCACCGCCGCGGACACCATCTTCCGTGAAGAACTCGCCGAGCTCGCCGACCAGTTCCCCAACCTGCGCGTCACGCACTGGTTCACCGGTGAGAGCGGACGGCTGGACTTCACCTCGGCCGCCGACCTGGACCGGCTCTGCCCGGACTGGCGCCAGCGCGCCGCCTACGCATGCGGTCCGGAAGGGTTCCTCAACGACGCCGAGGCGCTGTGGGAGGCCGAAGCGGAAGACGCCCAGCAGGCCGCGGCCAGCTCGGGCACCCTGACCATCGAACGCTTCAGCACCAGCCTCGCCGGCGGCGCCGGGCACGACGGCGGCCTGGTCACCTTCGAGGCCTCCGACCGTGAAGTCGAGGCCGATGGCGACACCCCGCTGCTCGATGTCGGCGAGGACGCCGGCATCCTCATGCCCAGCGGCTGCCGGATGGGTATCTGCCACAGCTGCCTCATCCCGCTGCGGGCCGGCCACGTCCGTGACCTGCGCACCAACGAAGTGCACGGCGAGCCCGGCCAACTAATCCAGACGTGCGTGTCGGCAGCCGCCGGCCCCGTTAACCTCGACCTCTGAGGAGTATCACCGCATGACGATTGTTTCCAACAAACCGGACCTTTCCGACGCCGACACCCCCGCCACCAGCGGTTCAGCCGACACAGCGAAGGTCGTCACGGTCGCGAAGACGCGGCCCGGCGCCCTCGCCGAGACCGGCAGCCCGCTGCTGCGTCCGCCCGCGGCCGCCCACCTCTCCGACGAGCAGGTGGCGGAGCTGGGGCGCGAACTCGACGCCATCAAGGATGACATCCTCGCCAAGCGCGGGTCCGCCGATGCCGCCTACATCCGCCGCATGATCAAGATCCAGCGCGGCCTGGAGCTCTCCGGCCGTGCCCTGCTCCTTGTCAGCAAGAAGAAGCCCGCCTGGTTCGCCGGCACCGCGCTGCTGAGCTTCGCCAAGATCCTGGAAAACATGGAACTTGGGCACAACATCCTGCACGGGCAGTGGGACTGGATGCGGGACCCGGACATCCACTCCACCACCTGGGAATGGGACTTCGTCACCCCCGCGCGCTCCTGGCAGCACACCCACAACGATCTCCACCACCGCTGGACAAATGTGGTCGGCAAGGACAACGACATCGGATACAACCTGCTGCGGATGGATCCAGACCAGAAATGGACTCCCTTCAACCTGGGCAACCCGCTGTACAACGCGCTGCTGGCACCGGTCTTCGAGTGGGGCATCGCGATCTACGACCTCGAACTGGTGGACTACAAAGAGGGCCGGAAGTCCAAGGAAGCCCTGACCAAGGACCTGAAGGCCCTCGGCCGCAAGGCACTGACGCAGTTCACCAAGGACTACGCCGCCACTCCCGCCGTCGCCATGCTGACCGGTTCCGGCAAGCAGGCCCTCTACGGCACGCTGACCGCCAACGCCGTCCGCAACGTTTGGGCGCACGCAGTGATCTTCTGCGGCCACTTCCCCGAAGGCACTGACACCTTCACCGAGGAAATGGTGGAGGGCGAGACCCGCGGTGACTGGTATGTGCGGCAGATGATTGGCTCGGCCAACATCTCCGGCTCCAAGTTCATGCACCTCATGACCGGCAACCTCTCGCACCAGATTGAGCACCACCTGTTCCCGGACCTGCCCTCGAACCGCTATGCGGAAGTGCAGCCGAAGGTGCAGGAGATCTGCAAGCGCTACGGACTGCCGTACACCACGGGCCCGCTGCTGAAGCAGGTCGGCTCCACGTGGGCGAAGATCTTCAAGCTGGCCCTGCCTCCCAAGAAGGCCTAGCAAACCCAGGCCGGCTCAGCCGGGGTGAAATCAGAAGAGGGGCGTCTGCCATCGCGGCAGGCGCCCCCTTTTCGTTGTGCCGGGACGGGCTCAGGATTTGCCCGCCACACCGAGGACGTGGGCCAGCCGCGGATTGCCGGGAAGCACCGAAAAGCCGAAGCGCTCGATGCCCTGCACGCTCAGGCCTGCCGCGGCGATCATGGCGGCGGTGTCACGGTTCGGGTGGCATCCGCCTGCCAGCCGGCCCCACAGCGGTGTGAGCAGGTCTTCGGCGGCCCCCAGCAGGCGGTGCGCTGAGCGGACGTGTTCGTAGAACAGCAGCAGGCCGCCGGGGCGCAGGACCCGGACCACCTCCGCCAGGGCGAGGGACGGGTCCGCCACGCTGCACAGCACCAAACTGGAAACGACGACGTCGGCCGAGGCATCCGCCGCCGGCAGCGCTTCCGCCACGCCGTCCCTCACCGTGACGGGCACAGGCGCCCTGCCGGCGGCGGCGAGGGCCAGCGCACGGAGCGTGGGGTCCGGTTCGAGGGCCAGCACACCGGACACCGCGGAAGGGTAGAACGGGAAGGTGGCCCCGTAGCCCGCCCCGATTTCGATGACGAAGCCGTGCGCCGGCGCCACGAGCCGGCGGCGGTGCTCTGCTGCGCCGCGGGCGTCCATCCGCGGACCCACCCGGGCATACGATCTCCCGAATGATGACTCACGGCGGGTGGTTTCCGGCATCGGGGCCTCCAACAGGTCAGCTGACCGCGGCCGGGTTGAGCTTGAGCCTGCGCAGCAACTGGGCGTTCAGGGCAACCACAATGGTCGACGCCGACATCATCACGGCGCCCGCGGCGGGGGACAGGACAATTCCGGCGAAGGCGAGGACACCGGCAGCCAGCGGCACCGAGATGACGTTGTATCCGGTGGCCCACACGAGGTTTTGCCACATCTTCCGGTAGCTCGCCCTGGAAAGATCGAGCATTGACAGCACAGCCCGCGGATCGTTGCCGGCCAGGACCACACCGGCGGATTCCACGGCCACATCCGTGCCGCCGCCAATCGCGATCCCCACCTCCGCCCGTGCCAGCGCGGGGGAGTCGTTGACGCCGTCGCCGACCATGGCCACCTTCAGCCCGCGGCCCTGGAGCTCCGCCACTTTCTTGTCCTTGTCGGCCGGGAGCACCTCGGCGAACACTTCGTCGATGCCGAGCTCGGCGGCGACGGCGTGCGCCACCTGCCGGGCGTCGCCGGTGACCATGGCCACCTTGATGCCGCGTGCCTGCAGGGCGCGGACGGCCTGGCGGGACTCGGGCCGCACGGCATCCTCGAGGCTGACAGCACCCAGGACCCTGCCGCCGTCCACGACATGAAGCACCGCCGCGCCGCGCTCCAGCCAGGCGCCGGTCGTGGCGGCCAAATCCGGCGGCTCCTGCAGACCCAGCTCCCGGAGCAGGGCCGGGCCGCCCACCTGGACCGTGCGGCCGTCGACCGTGGCGCGGACTCCGCGGCCAGTCAGCGACGTGAACCCGTCCGCCGTCGGAAGCCTCAGTCCCCGTTCGCGGGCCGCGGCAACGATTGAGCGGGCCAGGGGATGTTCGCTGTCAGCCTCCACGGCGGCCGCGAGTGCCAGCACCGTATTCTGCGCAGCGTCTTGGCCGGTTGTTCCCGCGTCTGCGGCGGCGACTTCCTTGAGTTCCGGTTCGCCCCTGGTCAGGGTTCCGGTCTTGTCGAACAGCACGACATCGACTGTCCGCATGCGCTCCAGCGCCATCCGGTTCTTGATCAGGACGCCCGCCCGGGCGGCGCGCTCGGTGGAAATGGCGATGACGAGCGGGATGGCAAGGCCGAGGGCGTGGGGGCAGGCTATGACCAGGACAGTGACGGTGCGGGTGACCGCGTCTCCTAGGCTGCCCATCAGGGTCCAGAAAATGAACGTCAGGACGCCGGTGCCGGCCGCGAAGTAGAAGAGGAAGGCCGCTGCCCGGTCGGCCAGGGCCTGGGCCCGGGAGGAGGAGGCCTGTGCCTCGGCCACGAGGCGCCGGATCCCGGCGAGGGCCGTGTCCTCGCCGATGGCCGACACCCGGACCCTCACGGAGTTGTCAGTGGCGATGGTGCCGGCCACCACGGGATCCCCCGGGGCCCGCAGGACGGTTTTTGATTCGCCCGTGATCATGGATTCGTCGAATTCGGCCTGCCCGCCGCTGACGGTGCCGTCGGCCGGCATCCGGCCGCCGGGGCGGACCAGGATGGTGTCCCCGGCACGGAGTTCGGCGAGGCTGACGGTCTCCGTGCCGGCGGTCGTGACGCGTTCCGCTTCGTCGGGCAGCAGCGCCGCCAGGGCATCCAGCGCACCCTGCGCCGAGCCGAGGGCGCGCATCTCGATCCAGTGGCCCAGCAGCATGATGGGGACCAGCAGCGCCAGCTCCCACCAGAAGTCGAGATCGAAACCGCCGATGCCGAGGCTGGTCACCCAGGAGGCGATAAAGGCGACGCTGATGGCCATGGCAATCAGCAGCATCATCCCCGGTTTTCGCGTCTTCAGTTCATTGAGTCCGCCCTGGAGGAACGGACGGCCGCCGTAGAGGTAGATCGCCGTGCCGAAGACCGGCGGGATCCATGCTGAGCCGGGGAAGGCGGGAGGAGCGTAGCCCAGGAGTTCCGCGAACATGGGGCTGAAGAAGACCACCGGCACGGCCAGGGCCAGTGACAGCCAGAACCTGTCCCTGAACATCGCGACGCTGTGCCCGGCATGCTGGCCGTGAGTGTGTACCGTGTGCTCGTCCGCGGCGGAGCTCACAGCATGGTTGCCGTGCGGCGTCCCGCCCGGGCTGTGGTTTCGGAGGCCCTGGTCCGCGCCGGGGCTGCTGTGCCGGTGTTCCATGGTGTGTGCTCCTGACGGATGCTCAGTCATCTGCGGCTACGCCCAACATACCCCCGGGGGGTATCTTTGGCAAGAGGGCATTTCCAGCCTCAGCGGACCTCTGGCAACTCGCATCGTCCCCAGGTCCCAGACCACCGGGGCGCCCGGCTTCCGCGGCGTCAGCTGATCAGCAGTCCCAGGGCCTCGGCCAGGTGGCCGACCTCGCGGACCGAGAAGCCCGCCGGAACCGGTCCGTGCCCGTTGGGGCTGGCCGGTACCACGGCATGAGTGAAGCCGAGCCGGTGCGCCTCCTGGATGCGCTGGTTGATGCCGGGCACCGGGCGGACTTCGCCCGCCAGGCCCACCTCGCCGAAGGCTATGAGCCGCTGGGGGAGCGGCTTCCTGGCCTTGGCCGAAGCCACCGCCAGGGCCACGGCGAGGTCCGTGGCGGGTTCGCTGAGCTTGACCCCGCCGACCGTTGCCACATACGAGTCGTCCTTGTTCAGCAGGCAGCCGGCGCGCTGCTGCAGGACGGCCAGCAGCATCGCGACGCGCGAGCTGTCGAGCCCGCTGGTGGCGCGGCGGGGCTGGGAGCTGGCACTCTCGGCGAGCAGCGCCTGCACCTCGGCCAGCAACGGCCGGCGGCCCTCCAGCGTGACCGTGATGCAGGTTCCCGAAACGGGCTCCTTGGTCCGGGAGACGAACAGCCCACTGGGATCGGCGAGGCCCTCGATGCCGTCCTCGTTCAGATCGAAGCAGCCGACGTCGTCGGTGGGTCCGTAGCGGTTCTTGACCGCGCGCAGCAGCCGCAGCCGCGAGTGCCGTTCGCCTTCGAACTGGCAGACGACGTCCACGAGGTGTTCCAGCAGCCGGGGCCCGGCGATGGAGCCGTCCTTGGTCACGTGCCCGACCAGCAGCGTGGTCATGTTGCGGCGCTTGGCCGCGGCGATCAGGGACGCCGCCACCTCGCGCACCTGGGACACCCCGCCGGCGCTGCCCTCGACGTCGGCGCTGCTGAGGGTCTGCACGGAGTCCACCACCAGCAGGCGCGGCTCCAGCTTCTCCACCTGCCCCAGGGCCTGCCCCAGGTCAGTTTCGGCGGACAGGTACAGGGATTCGGCCACGGCGTCGATCCGGTCCGCGCGGAGCTTGACCTGGGCCGCGGATTCCTCGCCGGTGATGTAGAGGACGTCCTGCGCCGTGCGGGCGAACTTGGCCGCAACGTCCAGCAGCAGCGTCGACTTGCCCACCCCGGGCTCGCCCGCCAGCAGGATCACGGCGCCTGGCACCAGCCCGCCGCCGAGCACACGGTCGAGTTCATCCACGCCGGTGGGCAGGAACGCGGCGGTAGTGGCGTCGACGTCGGCGATCCGGCGGGCCGGTTCCAGGACCGTCGTGGCCGCCGTCGTCCGGGCGACGGCGGTGCCGGTCTCCTCCACGCTGCCCCACGCCTGGCACTCGCCGCAGCGGCCCACCCACTTGGCCGTCGTCCAGCCGCATTCGGCGCATTTATAGCCGGGCGCCTTCGGCCCCCGGGAAGTCTTCGTAGCCATTGGTCCACACTATCGGGGGCCAGCGACAACAAGTGCGCCGGCGGCGGGGTCAGCAGGCCCGTGCGCCAGCTGCAGCAGCTACAGCGGGGGCAGGATGTCCCGGGCTTCCTTGGAATCCAGCCCGGCGGCCTCGAGCAGGTCCACCATGAGCGGGCGGAACAACATGACCACCGTTTCGCCCTCCAGCCGCTGGACGTCCAGTATCCGCGGATGCAGCCGGCCTGCGATCTCCCGCAGCTCCGAGCGTGCTGTCCGCAGGTGGGCGCGGCGGGCGCCGTCGTGGACTTCCGCCAGGCCGAGCGAGAGCTCGTCGACGGCGGCGGCCGTCTCCTGCAGGACCTCGGCGATGTTCTGGGTGGCCTCGTCCGAGAGCGCCGCATGGTTGATGGCGCTGGTCAGTCGGCGCGCAAAGACCCGGCTGTTGCGCAGCGCGAGATCGATGTAGTCCAGCGACTGCTCCATCTGGTCCAGTTCGTCCCGGTGCCGCCGGTAGGCGGGGGCCAAGGTTGCCACTTCGCCGGAGGCACGCAGCGACTGGCGCATGGCGTCGACGAGCGGCTGGCAGTTCCGGCCCCGGATGAGGGCATGCCAGGCCTGGGTGGAATCGCTGTAGCTCAGCGCCGAGGCGCATTCCCGCAGCACCTCGGCGAGCTCGTGCAGGAGCTTCTTGACGTCGCTGCGGGGTTCACGCCGCGGATCCTTGGGAACGAGGACGGTCATCAGCAGCGCGAACACTCCGCCCACCACGGCGTCGATGCTGCGGGTGAACGGGCCCCCGATCGGTGCGGGCAGGAGCACCACGAGCACCGACTGCAGGCCCAGTTGCGTCGTGAAAATCGTCCCGCTGTCCAGGAACCTGGCCAGCAGGATGGAGAAAAGGAGCACGACGGCGGCCTGCCAGATTCCGGAGCCCAGCCAGTGCAGCAGCAGGTCTCCGACCACGATTCCGAGCGTGCAGCCCAAGCCCACCTCGATGACGCGGCGCAGCCGGGGGTCGCGGGAAAAACCGAGCGCAATAAGGGATGACGTGGCCGCAAACAACGGCCCGCTGTGACCCAGGACGTATTCTGCGAAAGCGTAAGCGCCCACGGCGCAAGTGGTCATCTGGATGGCCGGGCCCAGGGAGTTCCGGCTCCGGACAAAGCCGGTGCGGACCCGGCCGCGCAGGAATCGTGCGCTTGCGGAGAGTCCAGTCGCGGAGGCCATGCCCTCCAGTCTATTTGCTGCGCCGGGACGGCCGGCACGGCAGGACACGGCACGGGCCGCGGGCACTGTGCGGCTGATACGACTGTGACGCACAGAACACAATGGCGGCCCGGCATATGTAAGCCAATAGTCCCGCGTCGTTCACCGGCCGTTCACTTTGGTCCGCAATTCTCTTCACCTGGGCCACTTACGGTCGGTAAAGGTACAAACCCGTACGCATCCCTGCGGGCCTTCTCCGGGCCCGGCACTCACAGCCCTGGAAGGGGTACAACTCAGTGAAGGCTCTCCGCTTCGGCCGCAACGCGGCTATCGCTGTAATCGCCGTCGGCGCACTTGCGCTGACCGCCTGCGGTTCGGACAACGCAACCAACACGGCCCAGACCGCGGCGCCGTCGGCCTCGGGTCCCGCGGTCACCGGCACCCTGACCGGCATCGGTTCTTCCGCCCAGGGCGCAGCCATGGATGTCTGGAAGACCAACTTCGCTACCGCGAACCAGGGCGCAACTGTGCAGTACTCCCCGGACGGTTCCGGCGCCGGACGCAAGGCGATCCTCGACGGCTCGGCCCAGTTCGCCGGCTCCGATGCCTACCTCAAGGATGACGAACTCGCCAGCTCCAAGGAAAAGTGTGGTCCCGACGGAGCCATTGACATTCCGGTCTACATTTCCCCGATCGCCGTCGCCTTCAACGTCCCTGGCATCACGGACCTGAAGCTCGACGCCGCCACCGTCGCGAAGATTTTCCGCGGCGAGGTCGCCAACTGGAATGACCCCGCCATCGCGGCGATGAACCCGGGCGTCCAGCTTCCGGACCTCAAGGTCACCCCGGTGAACCGCTCCGATGACTCGGGCACCACCACCAACTTCACCGACTACCTGTCCGCCGTAGCCCCCACCGTGTGGACCGACAAGGCAGCCGGCGTCTGGCCCGCCAGCCTGAAGGGCGAGAACGCCAAGGGCACCTCCGGCGTCGTCAAGACTGTCACCGACACCCCCGGCGCCGTGACCTACGCCGACGACTCCGCTGTCAGCGGCAAGCTCGGCACCGCGCAGATCAAGGTCGGCGACTCCTTCACGAAGATCTCCGCCGAGGCAGCTTCCAAGGCAGTCGACCAGGGCAAGCCGGTCGAGGGCCGCAACGCCAACGACCTCGCCATCAAGCTGGACCGCACCACCACGGCCGCGGGCGCCTACCCGATCGTCCTGGTGTCCTACCACATCGTCTGCACCACCTACGACACGCAGGCCACCGCTGACCTGGTCAAGGCCTTCGTCAAGTACGCCGCCTCCGACGCGGGCCAGCAGGCCGCCGCCGACGCCGCCAAGTCGGCGCCGCTGTCCAAGACCCTCCAGGACAAGGCAATGGCTGCCGTCGACTCCGTCAAGGCCAAGGCCTAGGAATACGCTGCGCCGCGAGGCGAAGTGGAAAAGGGCATAGTGGAAACACGGGCCTGATCAAGGTTCCCTGCATCATGGCGGCCGTCACCGGCGGCCGCCATGGAGCAGGGAACTGACGCGTTTGTTCCATACATCAAGATTTGCCGGGCACCGGCCGCGGAGGCCTCCGCACCCGGCGCCCGGATCCCATCCAAACCGAAGGACCGTGAAGTGACCACCACCTCCCTGACCAAGTCCCGGGGCGCAGGCCACGCCGGTGACAAAGTCTTTTCCGCAGCCACCTTGGCAGCAGGGTGTTTGATCCTCGTCGTGCTCTTCGGCGTGGCACTGTTTCTCGTGATCCAGGCGCTCCCCGCCCTCGTGGCTCCGGCGGACAAGATCCAGGGCGGCGAAGGATTCTTCACCTACATCTGGCCGCTCGTCATCGGCACCCTCATCGCCTCGGTGATCGCTCTCGTGATCGCGACGCCGATCGCGATCGGCGTCGCGCTGTTCATTTCGCACTTCGCGCCGCGCCAGCTCGCCTCCGGCCTGGGTTACGTGATTGACCTCCTCGCCGCCATCCCGTCCGTGGTCTACGGCGCCTGGGGCGTCGCGTTCCTGGCCAAGGAAATCTCGCCGTCGTACAACTGGCTGGCCGAGAACATGGGCTGGCTGCCGATCTTCCAGGGCCCCGCCTCCGCCACCGGCAAGACCATCCTGACGGCCGGAATCGTGCTCGCCGTCATGGTCCTGCCGATCATCACCTCCCTGACCCGCGAAATCTTCCTGCAGACCCCCAAGCTGCACGAAGAGGCCGCGCTGGCGCTCGGGGCCACCCGCTGGGAGATGATCCGGATGACCGTGCTGCCGTTCGGCCGGCCCGGAATCATCAGCGCCGTGATGCTGGGACTGGGCCGGGCCCTCGGCGAGACCATGGCCGTCGCGCTGGTGCTGTCCTCCGGAGCCCTGACCGCCAGCCTGATCCAGACCGGCAACCAGACCATCGCCGCCGAAATCGCCCTGAACTTCCCCGAGGCCAGCGGGCTCAAGGTCAGCACGCTGATCGCCGCGGGCCTGGTGCTGTTCGTCATCACCCTCGGCGTGAACATGATTGCCCGGGGAATCATCACCCGGCACAAAGAATTCTCGGGAGCCAACTAAATGACCTCCACCCTGACTCCGGTACGCAAGCGCTCGGCGCTGACCAAGGGCCAGCTGCCCAAGGCCGCGCCGTACATCGTCCTGGCCGTTGCCTTGATCCTCGGCGCGGCGATCCTCGCACTGATCGGCTTCAATGCCTTCGGCTGGGGACTCGTCTCCGCCATCCTCTTCGCCGCCGGCCTGGTGGGCTGGAGCCTTGTTGTGGAAGGCGCCCGCAAAGCCAAGGACAAGCTGGCCAC
>Ga0207691_10001574_pt1 | contig 22656 bp, 20 predicted proteins | sample KBSM13metaG_FD_184327 | JGI IMG/M metagenome (GOLD analysis project Ga0207691, IMG submission 184327) | Miscanthus rhizosphere microbial communities from Kellogg Biological Station, Michigan, USA - KBS M1-3 metaG (SPAdes) (version 2) | ecosystem: Host-associated > Plants > Roots > Rhizosphere >... | reverse complement strand
ACTCGGGGATGAACACATCCTCCATCGCCACGTCGTTGCTCGAGGTACCCCGCAGACCCGCGACGTCCCAGGTGTCGATGACCGTCACGTCGGCCTTCGGCGCCAGGAAGAAGCGCACGCTCGGCGCCTCACCGTCGACTTGGACGAGGCCACCGTTGAGGAACCAGTCCGCGCCCGCGCTTCCGGAGTTCCAGAGCGCGGCGCTGACGATGCGCATCTACGGGTACCTGGCGACGCTGATCGACGGTCGCCGCTCCATCGTGGACATGGCCCAGGTTCTCGAAAAGGAGCGGCTGATGACAACCCAGGATGCACTGCCGGCGGTGCGCGGATTCGTGCGACGGCTGTGGGAAGAATCGAGGCTGCGGACCCGGTTCTGAGGCGCTGCCAGCGCGACTCGAGATCAGAACTTGTAGCCGATCTTCCGCAGCAGGCCGCGCCGCCATTCGATGCCGTCCGCGTCCTCTGCACCTTGCGGCCGGAACCCGTCGACCACGCCGAGGATCGCGCGTCCCTGTTCGGTCTCGGCGAGCACGACCTCGGCCGGATTCGCCGTCGCGCAGAAGACCCGGCAGACCTCTGGCACGGCTTTTATCGTGTTCAGCACGTTGATTGGATAGAACCCGTCACCGAGGACGACGATGAAGCTGTGACCCGCGCCGATCGCGAGCGCGTTGCGACGCGCGAGGTCCTCGAGCCCGGAGTCGGTGCCGGACCAGCGGACCAGGCACTTCCCCGATGCTTCGCAGAAGGCCAGCCCGAACCGGATACCGGGCACGGCGGTGATCAGAGCCTCATGGACATCCTCGACCGTCTTGATGAAGTGCGACTGCCCGAGGATGAAGTTCGTGGTCTCCGGCTTGTCGATCTTTACGGTAATGAGCTGCATATCGATCACCTTCGAGCTAGGCAAACGTGGCGCGACCGAGCCGCACCGGCAGCCGTCGCGGTCCCCAGGCCCCGGGCGGCCCGTCGAACACGCCGGGAAGTCGCGAGCCGCAGCCGAGACATGCACCGCCGGCGTCGAGCCGCCAGTGGCCGAGCTCGTACCAGTCGCGCTCGATGAGCAGCGCGCCGCAGGTCGGGCACCAGGTGCTGGACCCGACCGGGTCATGGACGTTGCCGGTGTATACGTAGCGGAGCCCGTTGCCCAGCGCGATCCGGCGGGCACGCGTCAAGGTCGCCGCCGGCGTGTGCGGCTTGTCCGTCATCTTCCAGTCCGGATGAAACGCCGTGAAGTGCAGCGGAACGTCCGGCCCGAGCCGATCCATGATCCAGCGCGTCATCGCGTCGATCTCGGCGTCCGAGTCGTTTTCCTCGGGGATCAGCAGTGTCGTGATCTCGAACCAGACCTTTGTTTCTTTCCGGAGGTACTCGAGCGTCTCGAGCACCGGCGCGAGCGCACCGCCGCAGATCCTGTAATAGAAGCGCTCGGTGAACGCCTTGAGATCGACGTTCGCGGCGTCCATGTGCCCGTAGAACTCGACGCGTGGCGCGGCGCAGATGTAGCCGGCGGTCACGGCGACGCTCCTGATCCCCAGCTCGCGGCACGCCTCGGCCACATCGATCGCATACTCCATGAAGATCACCGGGTCGTTGTAGGTGTACGCGACGCTGGCGCAGCCGAGCTGCCGGGCTGCGCTCGCGAGCATCTCCGGTGTCGCGTGATCGGCCAGCGTGTCCATTTCGCGGGACTTGCTCATGTCCCAGTTCTGGCAAAAGCGGCAAGCAAGATTGCATCCAGCCGTACCGAAGGAAAGCACCGACGTACCCGGCAGGAAGTGATTGAGCGGCTTCTTCTCGATCGGATCGACACAGAATCCGCTCGACCGGCCATAGGTGTAGAGCCTGACTTCGCCCGCCTCGGCGCCGCGCACGAAGCAGAGCCCGCGCTGGCCATCGTGCATCCGGCACCCGCGTGGACAGACGTCGCACTGGACGCGACCATCATCGAGAGCATGCCAGTAGCGCGTGCTGATGGATTCCATGGCTTCCATCGCTCGCAGGGCGGGCGTATATCGTCGAATCATGCGCCGGGGTCGCGAGAATGCAAGTGCCCGTGCGCCGGCCGTAGCCGGAGCGTTTTACCCGGCGGATGCCGACACGCTCCGTCGCGAAGTGTCGGCGCTCCTCGCTGCCGCCCGGCCGCCCGATCTTCCCGCGCCGCCCAAGGCCCTGATCGTCCCGCATGCCGGCTACGTCTACTCGGGCGCGGTGGCAGCCGCTGCGTATGCGCTGCTGCGAGAGTCGTGTCGCACCCTGCGGCGAGTCGTGCTGATCGGCCCGAGTCACCGCGTACCGCTCGCCGGCATCGCCGTGCCCGAGGTGGATTACTTCCTGACACCGCTTGGCACGATTCCTCTTGATCTCCCGCTCAGGAGCGAGTTGCTGCGGCGTAGCGGTATCGTCGAATCCGACGGGGCGCACGCCTCTGAGCACTGTCTCGAAGTGCAGTTGCCATTCCTGCAACTGATACTGCCGGAGTTCACGCTGTTGCCGCTCGTAGCGGGCTCGGCCTCGCCACAGCAGGTCGCATCCGTGCTCGCCGACGCCTGGGGCGGTGACGAAACGCTCGTGATCGTGAGCTCCGATCTCAGCCATTATCATCGTTACGATACGGCGCGAATGATCGACGCGGCGACCTGCGCCGCGATCCGCGCGTTCGACACCGGCCTGTCGGATGAACAGGCCTGCGGGGCGGTCGGCATCAACGGACTCCTGTACCTCGCGCGCGAGCTCGGTCTAGGCACGACGGAGATCGCGCGGTGCAATTCCGGCGACACTGCAGGGGATCGCATCCGAGTCGTCGGCTACGCCGCTTTCGCGCTGCACACGCCGCGTCTTTTGTGACACAGGTCCGACTGCGACGCTAGCGAAGGGCCGTTCGTTGACAGCGCCACGCGCGGCACAGGACGATGCCATTCCTCTGTAAAGGGCAAACCCGTCGAAAGGCGGGGACGCAAAGCTACCGGTCTAAAGGGTGAGGACCATGACAGCGGGGTTGCCAGGATGGAACGAATTTCGCGGCCCACAGCACCCCGGCTGACGCGGCGGGAAACGGGCCTGCCGGTCTGGCTGCACGTGGTCGCGCTCGCGATCGCAGTGCTGGCGGGCATCTTTGCATTTCCACTCATCTCGCACGGCGCACCTGCGCGCGGCGACGTCGCGCCCGATTTTGCGCTCAAGGACCTGAGCGGCACCAATCAGCGCCTGTCGGAGTTTCGCGGCGACATCGTTGTGCTGACATTCTGGGCCAGCTGGTGCGGACCGTGCCGCGAGACGCTCGCCGACCTTCGCGCCATGGACGGCGACGAGACGGATCGCCCGGTCGTGATCTCGGTCAACATCGAGGGCGACCCGGATCGGGCCGTATCCGTCGCGCGTTCGCTCGGGATCGGCTACGCGACGCTTATCGATGACCGGCAGTCGGTGGGGCGTCTGTATGACGTCTCGCGTCTGCCACTGACGCTGCTGCTCGATCGCGACGGCGTCGTGCACGACACATGGGTGCGCGATCGTGTCGCAAAGGACGAACTGATCGCAGGCATCAGGGAGCTGCAACGGCAATGATCCGCCGATACATCACTGCTGCCCTTCGCAGCGTCAACATTCTCATCGCGCTCCTGATTCTCGCGATCTGGGCGGGACTCGCACTCGCCGCCGAGCCGGCCCTGGAGGTCAAGGGCGTCGACCAGGACGTCCAGTCACTCAAGAAGGAGCTCGTCGACCTCAACAAGGATCTGTTCAAGCTGGAGGAGGAGCTGCTGTACCCCGCAAGCACCCAGGTTGCGGTGTTCCTGTCCGTCGACGTGGGCACCTTCTTCGCGCTCGACTCGGTGACGCTCAAGGTGGACGACAAGGAAGTCACGAACTACCTCTACACCGAACGCGAGGTACAGGCACTGCACCGCGGCGGCGTTCAGCGGCTCTACCTGGGCAACCTCAAGGCCGGCGAGCACGAGCTCGTGGCGCTCTTCACCGGCAAGGGCCCGCACGAGCGCGACTACCGGCGCGGCACCACGCTCAGGGTCGACAAGGGCGTAGGTGCGAGCTACATCGAGCTCAAGATCAGCGATCGCCTGGCCTCGCTGCAACCCGAGTTCGTCGTCAAGGTCTGGGAGTAGTGCGGGCCCCGGGCCCGTGCTGCGGATAGACGGCCGGACGCCGCGAGATGCGACAGCGAGCCATGGCGGCGAGGGCGCTGGCTTTATTCTGCGCCGCGCTGCTCGGGCCCGGCGCAGCAGCAGTCGCCAAGGATTCGCCGCGGCGCGAGGTCCGCGACCTGCACTACGGCGATGTCCTGTTTCAGTTCTTTCAGGATGACTATTTCGACGCCGTCGTGCGTCTCGAGGCCGCGCGCGACTTCGGCCGGCTACCAAATCATGCCGCGGAAGCCGAGCTGCTCGCCGGCGGGATGTACCTGTCGCTCGGGCTGTACTCGGAAGCCGACCGCATCTTCAATCGCCTGCTCGCGGGCAGTCTCGACCGCTCGGTGGCCGATCGCGCGTTTTTCTACCTGGCGCGGATCGGTTATCAGCGAGGTCACTACGAGCAGGCTGCGCGCAATCTCTCACGGATTCAGAACCCGCTGCCGGGCGAACTCCAGCCCGAACGTCGCCTGCTCGAGTCGAACGTGCTCATGGCGCTGGGGCGTTACGCCGAAGCAGCGACTGCCCTCAAGGTCTGGGACGACGAATCGTCGTGGGCTGCATTTGCACGCTTCAACCTTGGCGTGGCGCTCGTGCGCTCCGGCGACTCGGTACAGGGTCGCATGCTGCTCGAGTCGGTGGGCAACCAGCCAGCGGTCTCGGAGGAGCAGCGCTCGCTGAGGGATCGCGCGAACCTCGCGCTCGGTTTCGCGTTGCTTCAGGAGCGCTCGGGCGAGGCGGCCGCGGTTGCCCTGAGCCGCGTCAGGCTCGACGGACCGTTCACGAACCGGGCGTTGCTCGGTCTTGGCTGGGCGGAGACCGACGCCGAGCGTCCCGATCGCGCGCTGGTCCCCTGGCTGGCGCTGCGCGACCGACCGCTGCTCGATTCGTCCGTGCAGGAGTCGCTGCTCGCGGTGCCGTACGCGTATGCCCGGCTTGCCTCGAACGGTCAGGCCGCACAGCACTACCGGCAGGCCGTGCAGTCCTACGTTCGTGAGAGTTCCCGGATCGACGAGTCGATCGCCGCGATCGAGCGCGGCGGCTTTCTGGACGCGATCCTGGCAACCAGTCCGCGTGGCGGCGACGTGGGATGGTTCTGGCAGCTCAAGCAGGTGCCCGACGCGCCGCACACGCGCTATCTGTACCACCTGCTCGCATCGCACGAGTTCCAGGAAGGTCTCAAGAACTACCGCGACCTGCGGATCATGCAGGTCAACCTCGAGCGCTGGCAGGATTCGCTCGACTCGTTCGACGACATGATCGCCGCGCGCACGCGCGCTTCAACGGAACGTGAGCCGCGCAAGACCGACATGCTGGCCCGTACCGACGTGGAAACGCTCGCCTTGCGGGAGGCGGGTTTGGCCGCACGTGTCGCTGCGATCGAGGCCACGCGCGACGTGCCGGCACTGGCGAGCGGCGACGAGGCGCGGCAGTGGCAGGCGTTGCAGGACATCGAGCAGCGCGTTACGACGCTGCCGCCGGGTGGTCCCCGCGAGACCCTCGTCGACCGCGTCCGGATGCTGCGCGGCGCGCTCAGCTGGCAGATGGATGCGCAGTACAAGCGTCGCCTTCAGCTCGTGAAGCGCGGGCTCAGCGAGGTCGACGCCCAGCTCGTCGAGGCCAGGGGTCGGGTCGGTCTGGTATACGAGGCGAGCGCACAGGCGCCGCTCGACACCGGTGGCTTCGCCGCGCGGATCGCCGAGCTGCGGACGCGGATCGCTCGCATAGGACCGGGAATCGACGCGGCGACCCGTGCGCAGGAAGGGACGCTCGCGACGCTCGCCGTGCGGGAGCTCACCGCACAGAAGAAGCGGCTGGCGTCGTATGCGACCCAGGCGCAGTTTGCGCTCGCGTCGATATACGACGGCGCGGCAGCGAAGGTGACGCCATGACCGACCGCGGATGCGTGTACGCAGCCGTGCTTGCCGTGCTGGCCGCCACTAGCCTGGCTGCGACCAGCGCCGAGGCAAAGCGACGTCCGCCCGAGCCTCCGACGCTCGGGGATCTCGCGACCGCGACCGCGCCGATCACGCCGGAGACGCCGGTCGAAGCGGACGCCGATATCGCGGCGCAGAGCTACCGCGACTTCCTCGCGATACAGGACGCCGATCCGCGGATGCGCGCCCAGGCGCTGCGGAGGCTCGGCGACCTGCGGCTGGCCGCGGCGGAGAACCTCCGGGCGCAAAACGACGCCTCCGCGGTTGCGGTCGGGCGCGAGGCGATCGACGCCTACCAGCGGCTGCTCGCCGAGTATCCGGGCGAGGCGGATGGGGCGGAAGTGCTCTACCAGCTCGCGCGTGCCTGGGACGGCATCGGCGAGCCAGAGCGCGGGCTCGAGACGCTCGACCGGCTGGTCGCGAGCCACCCGAATGGAGCGCACTACGCAGAAGCGCAGTTCCGGCGCGGCGAAATCTTCTTCAGTGCACAACGCTATGCCGATGCAGAGCGCGCGTACGCCGCGGTACTCGCGCACGGCGCCTCGGATTTCACGATCCAAGCGCTCTACAAGCACGGCTGGTCGCTCTTCAAGCAGTCGCGCGAGGACGACAGCGCGATCTCGTTCCTGCAGCTGCTCGACCGCGTGCTGGTCGCCGGCGACGGCGTGCGGCGCGCGGACGACCTGTCGCGCGCGCAGCGCGAGCTCGTCGACGACACGACCCGGGCGCTCAGCATCGGATTCGCAGGCAGCGAGGGCGTGGCGACGCTGCAGTCCGCCCTCAACCGGCATGGACCCGCGCCCTACGAGGCACTGCTCCACGCGGCGCTCGGAGACCTGTACCTCGAGAAGGAGCGGTACCAGGACGCGGCTGAGGCGTATCGGGCGTACGCGAAGCGCCAGCCGATGGATCCGGAGGCGCCGCTGCTGCTCGTGCGCGCGACCGAGGCATACGAGCGCGGCGGCTTCGAGGCGCTGGTGCTCGATGGCAAGCGCGAGCTCGTGGCGGGCTACGGTCCGAAGAGTGCCTTCTGGCAGGCTCACCGGGCCGACCTCGACCCGCGTGTCAGCGCCGCGGTACGCGCGAACCTGCTCGACCTCGCACGCCATCACCACGCACTCGCGCAGCGCGGTTCGGCAGAAGACCTCAACGAGGCCGTTCGCTGGTACCAGGACTTCCTCGCGGGCTTCGATGATTCGCCCGAGGCGCCGTCGACACGGCTGCTGCTCGCGGATCTGCTGTTCGACGGTTCGCGTTATGTCGAGGCCGCGGCGGAGTACGAATGGGCGGCGTATGGGTACGCTGCCAATCCCGGCGCCGCCCGCGCGGGTTACGCCGCTCTGGTCGCCTACGAGAAAGGGGAATCCATGTTGCCCGCCGATGCTCGCGCGGCGTGGCAGGCGAAGGCCGTCGATTCCGCGATCCGCTACGCCGATACGTTTCCGGCCGAGCCCCAGGTGCCCGCGGTGCTGACCCGCACCGCGCGCAGTCTCTTCGATGGCGGTGATCGGGTTCGCGCCGAGTCCGTCGCGCAGCGAATCCTGGCGCTCGGACCGCGTGCCGACACAACGCAGCAGCGCGTGGCGTGGACGGTGCTCGCGAATACCTGGTTCGACAGCGGCAGATTTGCGGAAGCCGAGCGCGCATTCCGCGAGCTCGACGCGCGGATCCCGCCGGGTGATCCGGAGCGCACCGAAGTCCGCGAACGGCTCGCCGCCTCGGTGTATCGGCAGGCCGAGGCCCGTCAGGCCGCGGGTGACGTCGAAGGCGCGGTCGGCGAGTTCCTGCGCATCGCGAGCCTGGTGCCGGACTCGACGATCCGCGCCAAGGCGGAGTTCGATGCCGCGACGCTGCTCCTGAACGCGAAGCAGTGGGAGCGCGCCGCGCAGGTGCTCGAAGCCTTCCGCGCCGCTCATCCGCAGCATGAGCTCGCGCCGGATGCGACACGCAAGCTCGCAGTCGCCTACCTCGAGTCCGGAAGGACGCAGCAGGCCGCAATCGAGCTCGAGCGCGTTGCGACCCTCGCCGGCGAGGATGGCGAAATCCGTCGCACCGCACTCTGGCAGGCGGCCGAGCTCTATGCCGGCGCGAACGACCGGGCGGCCGCGACGCGCGCGTACACGGCCTATGTCGAGCGCTATCCCGCGCCGCATGCAGCAGCGATCGACGCGCGGCAGGCGCTCGCCGACCTGGCCCGCGACAGCGGCGACACGTCAGGACACAGGCGCTGGCTCGAAGAGGTGATCGCCGCCGACGCTGCCGCCGGCAGCCAGCGCACCGATCGCAGCCGCTATCTGGCCGCGCACGGCGCTCTCGAACTCGCGCGCCCGCACGACGACCTCGCGCGCGCGATCAAGCTCACGGTTCCGCTGGATCAATCGCTGCTCGCGAAGAAGACCGCAACCGAGCAGGCGCTGACCGGTTATTCGCGCGCAGCGCAGTACGGCATCGCCGAGGTAACGACGGCGGCCGGCTGGGCGATGGCCGACCTGTATCGCGAGCTCGGCAAGTCGCTGCTGGAGTCAGAGCGACCGCCATCCCTCTCGGCGGAAGAGCGCGAGGCTTACGACGTGCTGCTCGAGGAGCAGGCGTTCCCATTCGAGGAAAAGGCGATCGAGATCCACGAGGCCAACGCACGGCGAGCGGCCGACGGCGTCTACGACGAGTGGGTGCGGAAGAGCTACACCTCGCTCGCGGAACTGAAGCCCGCGCGATATGCGCGCACCGAGCTCGATCCCGGGCCTGCTGCCCCGGCGGCTCCTGATCCGGAGGCGCCCGCGCCGGACAGCCCGGTTCCGCCGGAGTTCGCGGCGCAGCTCGAAGTTGCGCGTGCATCGCTCGAGGCCGGGCGTGACGAGGAGGCCGTCGGAGAACTCAATGCGGCGCTGAGCCAGTATTCGGCAAGTGCGGAGGGACACAACCGCCTGGGTATCGCGTATCGCAGGCTTGGCCGGATGACGGAAGCCAGGGCCGCCTACGAGCAGGCAATCGCCGCGGACCCCGCGATGCCGGCGCCGCACCGCAATCTCGCGGTGCTGCTCGACCTCTACCTCGCGCAACCGGGCCCCGCACTCGAACAGTACGAGCAGTACCAGCGACTCGATGGCGGTGCCGACGCGCAGGCGAGCCCCTGGCTCGAGGAACTGCGCGCCCGCATGAAGCAGACCCAACGTACCGCGGATGCACAGCCATGAGCGCTATACGCGAACTCCGAACCGCGTCACGAGGGATCGTGTGGCTGCTGGCCGTGTCCGCATTCGGGCTGGGCGCCGCCTACGCGGCCGAGCCCGGAACCGTCGCGGGTACGACGGCACCCGGCGACACGCCAGCCGAGGCACAGATGACCGGGAAGCAGCCTGAACCGCCGGTCGCGGCAAAGGCATCCGGCGAGCGCGTCGTGGATCGCCTCAAGCTCGATACGACCGCGATTACCGGCAACCGCGAATTGCCAAAGGTCATGAGCATCGTGCCGTGGAAGCCCGCGGAGGCGCCCGAGGGGCCCGAACGTCCCATGGGCAGCCTGATAGAGGAGCTGCTCGCGCCGGTGGATCGTGACGAATTTCGGAGGGAGATCACGTATTACCGCGACCTGACGTCGCAAAGTAACCCCAGTGACGCGCAGGCCGCCGGACGCCCGGTGGTCGCCGTCGAGCCAGAGCGCAACCGGCCCAATCCGTCCAGCCCACCTGGAGCGTCCATTCCATGAATTCCTTCGACATCATCGTCAACTTCTTCAAGCAGGGCGGGGCGTTCCTGTACCCGATCGCGGCCGTGTTCGCGGTCGGCATCGCTGTCGCCATCGAGCGGTTCATTTATCTCACCCTCGTGTCGCGCGGCAACCGCCGTCTCTGGTCACAGATCGCGCCGCAGATCCAGGCAGGCAATTACCGTAAGGCCATGGAGATCTCCGACCGCACGGATTCGGCGCTGTCGACGATCATGAAATACGGCATCTCTCGCATGGCGACCGCACAGCGCCACGAGGACATCGAGCGGGCAATGGGCGAGAGCCTGATCGAAGTCGTCCAGCGCATCGAGAAGCGCACGAATAACCTCGCGGCGCTCGCCAACATCGGAATGCTGATGGGGCTGTTCGGTACCGTGGTCGGGCTGATCAGCGCGTTTGCTGCCGTTGCGAGCGTCAATCCGGCGGAGCGGACCAGCCTGCTGTCGGCGAGCATCTCGGTCGCGATGAACAACACCGCCCTCGGCCTCGGGCTCGCGATCTCGTTGCTGCTCGCGCACATGTACCTCGAGAGCCGGACCACCGCGCTCGTAAACGGCCTCGAAATGGCGACGATGAAGTTCCTGAACTCCGTGGCCGAGCGCCGCGTCGAGCCGCAGCGCGCGCTGACACCCGGCCAGGTCGCCGCCCAGCTCGGCACACAAGCCGGACACGCGCCGCGCGCCGCCCACCGCGCATGAAGTCCTCCTCGCCATTCACGTACGGCCTGCTGCGTAACCACACGCGGCATCGCGGCCCCCGGGATCTCACCATCATCCCGATGCTGGACGTGATGGTGATCCTCGCCTTCTTCCTGATCTTTACCGCGGTGTTTTCGCGGACCAGCATCCTGGAGCTGAACCTTCCGGGCCCGAACGTCCCTTCCGAGGCCACGCCGCTCACGCTCGAGCTCGAGGTCATCCTGCGCCGCGGGAGCCTCCAGGTTGCCGATCGCAACAGCGGCGTGCTGCAGACCATCCCGGCGACCACGTCCGGGCCGGACGTGGCGCGGCTATCGCAGTACCTGGAGCAGGTCAAGGGCCGCTTCCCGGACAAGATGCATGCGACGCTGCTGGTCGCGAACGACGTCGACTACGACACGATCGTCCAGGTCATGGACGCAGTCAGCGTGCAGCAACGGATGGACGGGCGCCGGCTGGTGCGCACCGAGCTCTTCCCGCAGATTGCGCTCGGGGACGCGCCGACATGATTCGCACCGGCCTTCTGCGCGATACGCGTCACGGCAAGGTCGGCGGTAGCCACGGGCCGCTGAGCCTCGTGCCGATGATCGACATCCTGACGATCATCGTCGTCTACCTGCTGGTGCACGCGGCCGACGCCGAGCTGCTGTCGAACCCACGCAACGTCTCGATGCCGATGTCCGTTTCCGAGCTCAAGCCCCGTGAAGCGACCGTGATCACCGTCGCCCGGGACATGCTGTACGTCAACGGCGAGGAGGTCGTCTCCGTAGCAGAGGTCGCCGCAAGCACGGAGCCTGTGGTCGAGCGACTACGCGTAAAGCTGCGCAAGCAGGCGAAAAGCCTGCTCGGTTCGAGCGCGGAGGAGCGCGAGATCACCGTGATCGCCGATAAGTCGCTCATGTATCCGGTGTTGCGGAGGATTGTCGCCAGCTGCTCTGCGGCCGAATACACCAAGGTGTCGCTCGCGGTCGTCGAGCGCGAGCAGGCGCTCGCGAGCCTGCCGGGCGCCTGAGGACGCCATCCATGTCTGCCGTCGCGCTGTTCCGCGACTACGAGCTGCCCTGGACTCCGTCGGAGGAAGAGCAGCGGCGATTGCGGCGCATCGTCGGCGCGGTGCTCGGGCTCTTTATCGCGTTCGGCGTGATCATTCCGCTGCTGCCCGCGCCGCCGAAGAGTACGGCGCCGCCGGTCCTGCCGGAACGCGTCGTCGAGTTCCTGCTCGAGCGACCAAAGCCAAAACCCGTTCCGCCGCCAAAGGTCGAGGTGCCGAAGCCCGTACAGCTCGAGCTGCCCAAGGTCGAAACGCCGGTCGTCAAGCCACGACCTGAGCCGAAGCAGCTTCCGAAGCAGCTCCCGAAGCCTGACCCGAAGCAGAAGGCGGCGAGCACCGGCCTGCTGGCGCTGTCGCAACAGCTCGCCGAGCTCCGCCAGCTCGACGTAAACACCCGGACGGATGCGAAGGCGCTCAACGCCGGCGTTGGCGAGAAGACCCGCGTCGACCGGGCGCTCCTGACCGCCAAGGTAGGAGATGGCAGCGGTGGCATCGCAGTATCTGCGACGAGCAGCGGATTCGGCGGCGGCTCGACGGGGCTCAAGGGACACGACACGGCGCGGGTCGCGGCGCCACCGTCGGCTGCGCCGCCGGCGGACGACGTCGAGCGGACTGGTCGAAGCCTGAAGGCTTCGCGAACGCGCGAAGAAATCGAGCTCGTGTTCGATCGGAACAAGTCGGCGATCTACGCGCTCTACAGCCGGGCGCTGCGTGACAAGCCGACGCTGCAGGGGAAGGTCGTCCTGGAAGTCACCATCGCTCCCTCCGGCGAGGTGACAGCCTGCCAGGTCGTCTCGAGCGAGCTCAACGACCCGGAGCTCGAGCGCAAGCTCGTTGCACGGGTGCGGATGTTCCGCTTCGAGGCCCGCGACGTTGCGACCATGACGACCACCAAGCCGATCGAGTTCTTCCCGGCATAGGAATATGTCGCGGGCGGCGTCTCGCGCGCCCGGAAAAACGTCGACTGGGTCTCGTAGATCCGTACTCGCGCTCCAGCGCCGTCGAGCACCATCGTCCTCGTGCAACGGCCAGTGGTGTATCCCCGATGCGCCATAAGTGGTGCGCGACGCTGCATTGAGTCAAACATCCGCGCTCTCGCCGACGGCAGCCCGCGAATTGTGTGAGCCGGGTCACGCCCCTAGTCCGGTATATTCGCGCCGCGATTCAGACAAGGGCAAAGCCATCGAAAGGTGGCGACGCAAAGTCTCCGGTCTAAAGGGCTTCGGCCCCACGATAGCGGGACCGCCGGAATCCAGTCCGTTGCTCGGGCTGTCTCTCGGTGCACCTGGTCTGCGAGATCGCGGAGCGAGTGCAGTGAGGACCCGACCAATGCTTAGGACCTTCCGGACTGTCGTGCTCACCGTGGTGATCTGGACCTGCTGCGGGCCGTCCTGGGCACTGGACGCCGACCGTGAGCAGATGAAGGGGCTGGACGAACAGGTCCAGGAGGTCAAGTCCGACGTCCTCGGCATCTCCGCCGAGTTGAGCCGCCTGGAGGAAAAGCTCCTCTATCCGTCCAACACCCAGGTCGCCGTCTTCATCGCCCTCGCCGAAGGCGACGCGATGCGCCTCGACGCGGTGCAGGTCCAGATCGACGGGCAACTGGTCGCGCATTACATCTACAGCTTCAAGGAACTGGACGCGCTCAAGCATGGCGGGGTGCAGCGCATCTACGCCGGCAACGTCACCACCGGCGAGCACAAGATCGATGTCTCCGTTACCGGGAAGCTCCAGGGTGGCGCCGACTACAACCAGGCGGGGAGTTTCGCCTTCCAGAAAGGCGTCGAGCCGAAGCTGGTCGGACTGACTCTCGCGGGACCCGACTCGGGCCGGCCCGCGATCGAGATCGGAGACTGGTAAATGCCTCGCCGGGCACCTTCGCGGTTGCTCGCCTTCGGTCTGGCTGCGGTACTCGCGGCCGGGTCGGCCTCGGGCAGTGATCTCCATGACCTCTACTTCGGGGAAGCGCTCTTTCACGCCGACCAGGGGCACTACTTCGACGCGCTGCAGCGCCTCGACACCGAGCTCGGCCAGTATCACGGACTCGACGAACCGCAATACGACTCGCTGCACTACCACATCGGTGCCGCCGAGTTCGACGTCGGCGATTTCGAGCTCAACTACCGCATGCACCACCGCGCCGGCCGCGCGATCCGTGCAGTGCTGGAAGGCAATGTCGACCCGGCCGTGCGCAACGAGGCGGCGTTCCGCCTTGCGCGCATCCACTTCCAGAAGGACCAGCCCGAGGACGCGTTGCACGCACTGGAGCGGATAGAGGGCGAGGTGCCGGACGCGATCGCGGACGAGGTCAAGTTCCTGCGCGCCAATGTCTACATGGCGCTCGGTCGTCCCGCGGATGCCGTTGAAGTCCTCGCCGACCTGCAGCGCGCGGAAAGCCTTACCGGCTTTGCTGCGTACAACCTGGGCATCGCGCTGCTGCAGGATGGCCGGACGCCGGATGCCATCGAGCAGCTCGATCGCGCGGGACGAGTCGCGAGCGGCGAGCGCGGAGCCGAGGCCATCCGCGACAAGGCAAACCTGATCCTGGGGACGATGCTGTTCGAGGCTGCCGATTATCAGCGTGCCTACGAGTCGCTGGATCGCGTACGGCTCGAAGGGCCGTTCTCAAACCAGGCGCTGCTGCGCGCGGGCTGGGCCGAAGTCTCGGCGGGGAACTTCGAACGCGCGCTCGTCCCCTGGAACATCCTCGCCAAACGCGAGGTGACCGATTCCGCCGTGCAGGAGGCGTTGCTCGCCGCACCGTTTGCATACGGCAAGCTCGAGATACACGGCCGCGCGGCGCTCATGTACGGGCACGCTCTCGAGGCCTACACCAGCGAGCTCGACAGGGTCGACGCCTCGATCGACAGCATCCGCAAGGGCAAGTTCCTGAAGGCGCTGCTGCGTGAAGAGCTAAAGCAGGACAGGGACTGGGTGATCCGGCTGCGCACACTGCCGGAGACGCCCGAGACGTACTACCTCATGGCGCTGATGGCGTCGCATGACTTCCAGACGGCGCTCTCGAATTACCTCGATCTCGAGGACCTGCGGACGAGGCTGGTCTCGTGGCAGACGAACTTCGACGCCTTCAAGGACATGATCGAGCTGCGCAAGCAGAACTATGACCCGCTGCTTCCGGAGGTCGATGCGGACTTCCGCGAGCTCGATTCGCAGATACGCCTGCGCATGGAGCAGCGTGAGCACCTCGACAAGCGGCTTCAGGGAATGCTCACTGCGCCGCGACCGGATTATCTCGCGACCGCGGACGAGCGGATCGTGTCCGAGCGGCTGGACGAGATCGAGCGGCATCTCGGAAATTCGACGACCCCGGAGACCCAGGCACTGCAGGAGCGCGTCGCTCACGTCCGGGGCGCACTCACCTGGCGGCTGCGGACGCAGTACCACGAGCGGTTGACCGAGGCGCATACGCATCTGAACGAGCTCAGTGTCGTCATCGCGGCGATGACCGAGCGCTACCACAGTCTCGTTCGGACCCGACAGGCCGCCACGCACAGCTATGTCGGGTACGACGTTCCGATCAACCAGCTGCGGCGACGCGTTGGCGAAGCGCTCCAGAGAGTGAACCTGCTGATGGCGCGCCAGGGGCACATGCTCGAGACGGTCGCCATCAACGAGCTCAAGGTCCGCCGCGAGCGACTGGATGGCTACCAGACTCAGGCCCGGTTTGCGGTCGCGGACAGCTACGACCGCGCGGCACGCCTGCAGGCGGACATGCGACCGGATGGTGCCCAGACGGGCGAAGTGCAGCCGGACGAGACACAGCCGGCGGGTGTGCAGCCGGGTGGAGGGCAGCAATGATGCGTGCACTCCGCCTGACATGCGTCCTGGGTCCGGCGTTGTTGGCCGCCTGCGCGGACCAGCCCGCGCGCGGCACGCTCGCGCAGCTTCACGACGTGAAGCCCGACGTCGAGGAAGTGAAGGTCGAGCAGGGCCTCGAGACGGCCATGCAGAGCTACCGGCGCTACCTCGAGGAAACGCCCCGGACCGAGATGACGCCGGAAGCAATGCGGCGACTCGCAGACCTGCAGATCGAAAAGCAGTTCGGCATCCGTGGGGATGGCGAGATCAAGGAGATGGCGGCCCCTGAAGAGGCCGGCACGGCAGTCGCATCGACGACGACGTCGGCCGCGACGGGTGTGGCAAGCCACTCCGAGTCGGACCGGGACTTCGAGGCACGCGCAACGCAGATCGACGCAGTCCCGTCAGCCGCCGGGGATGCCGTCGCGTCGACGCCGCCCGGTGCCGCCGGCGAGCCGCCGCCGGCCGGGCCCCTCGAGGCCATCGCGCTCTACGACCGTCTGCTCGCCGAATACCCGGACTACGAGCACAACGACCGGGTCGTCTATCAGAAGGCCCGTGCGTACGACGAGCTTGGGCGCACCGAGGAGGCCATGGAGACGATGGAGCTCTTCGCAAGGGCCTACCAGCACTCGATGCACTACGACGAGGTGCAGTTCAGGCGCGCCGAGTTCTTCTTTACGCGCAGGAAGTTCCGCGACGCGGAGAGCGCCTACCAGTCGATCATCGCGATGGGCGCGTCCTCGTCGTACTACGAGCTGGCGCTCTACAAGCAGGGCTGGACCCTCTACAAGCAGGAGTTCTATGAGGAAGCGCAGCACCGGTTCATTGCGCTTCTCGATTACAAGGTCTCGATCGGCTACGACTTCGAGCAGGCGCACGACGAGGACGAGGAACGGCGAATCGCGGACACCTTCCGCGTCATCAGCCTGGGCTTCTCGAACCTCGGTGGCCCTGAAGTCGTGCAGGAATACTTCGCTGCCAAGGGCAGTCGCAGCTACGAGGACAAGATCTACGCCAACCTCGGCGAGTTCTATCTCGCAAAGCTCCGCTACGATGACGCGGCCAAGACGTACAAGGCGTTCGTTGCGCTCAATCCGTTCCACCGCTCCTCGCCGCACTTCAGCATGCGAGTGGTCGAGATCTACGGCAAGGGCAATTTCCCCAAGCTGGTCCTCGAGGCGAAGAAGGACTTCGCATCGAAGTACGGTCTGCAGTCCGAGTACTGGCGCCACTTCGACGTAAACGAGTCGCCTGAGGTGTTGAGCTACCTCAGGAGCAATCTCAAGGACCTCGCGAACCACCACCACGCGCAGTACCAGAACGCGGAGCTCGCGGCGGAGAAGCCCGCCAACTACGCGGAAGCACTGCGCTGGTATCGCGAGTACCTGGTTTCCTTCCCGAAGGAGGCCGAGACCCCGCCGATCAATTACCAGCTCGCGGACCTGCTGCTCGAGAACGAGGCCTTTGGCGAGGCGGCGCTGGAGTACGAGCGGACGGCCTACGATTACCCGGTTCATGCCAAGTCGGCGGCCGCCGGCTATGCCGCCATCTTCGCCCACCGGCAGAACCTCAAGACTGCTCCCGAGGAGCTGCGCACGGTCGCCCGGACGAACACCGTCACGAGCTCGCTGCGCTTCGCGGATACCTTCCCGACACACGAACACGCCGCGACGGTGCTCGGCGCGGCCGCCGATGATCTCTACGAGATGAAGGACTTCCGCCCTGCGATCGCAGCGGCGCAGAAGCTGATCGAACGCTACCCGGGCGCCCAGCCCGGGATCCGGCGCTCGGCCTTCACCGTCGTGGCGCACTCCTCGCTGGAGCTCGCCGACTACCCGCAGGCCGAGCAGGCCTACGTTCAGGTGCTCGCGCTCACGCCGCCGGACGACGCGGGGCGGCAGGCGCTGGTCGACAACCTCGCGGCATCGATCTACAAGCAGGGCGAGCAGGCGAACGCGGCGCAGGATTATCGCGCTGCCGCGGATCACTTCCTGCGCGTCAAGCAGGCGGCCCCGACTTCGCAGATCCGCGCCGCCGCGGAATACGACGCGGCCGCCGCGCTCATCCAGCTACAGGACTGGGTCGCCGCGGCGGGTGTGCTCGAGGCGTTCCGCAGCAGCTATCCGGATCACGAGCTCAACCGCGAGGCCACCAAGCAGATCGCGTTCGTCTACCGCCAGAACGGCCAGCTGTCGCAGGCTGCCGGCGAATACGAACGCGTCGCCTCGGAGTCGAGCGACCCGAATCTGCGTGGCGAGGCGCTGCTGGTCGCGGGCGACCTTTACGAGCAGTCAGGCTCAATGGCGCAGGCGCTCGCCGCCTACACGCGCTACGTCGAGCAGTTCCCGCGGCCGATCGACACCGCGGTCGAGACGCGCTTCAAGATCGCCGGCATGCACCAGGCGGCGCACGACGAGCCGCGCTATCTCCAGGAGCTGCAGCAGATCGTCCGTGTCGACGCGGAAGCGGGCGCCGAACGCACGAATCGCACGCGCACGGTCGCAGCCCGCTCTGCGCTCGTGCTCTCGGAGCAGCTCTATCGTCAATTCACCGCGGTCCAACTGCGCCAGCCGTTTGAGGCGAGCCTCGCGGAGAAAAAGCGGCTCATGGACTCGGCGGTGGAGGCCTTCGACCGGCTGGTCGACTACGAGATCGGCGACGTCACCGCGGCCGCGACGTTCTACATCGCGGAAACCTACATCGACTTCAGCCGCGCGCTGACTGCGTCCGAGCGGCCCGCCGGCCTGCACGGCGCGGAGCTTCAGGAGTACGAGCTGGCGCTCGAGGATGAGGCGTACCCGTTCGAGGAACAGGCCATCAAAGTCCACGAAAAGAACATGGAGCTGATGCGCACCGGGCTCTACAACGCCTGGATCGACCGGAGTCTCGCTAAGCTCGCCGACCTGATGCCGGCGCGCTACGCGAAGGGCGAGCTCTCCAGCGGCTTCCTCGGCTCGATCGAGCGTTACGCGTACGCCGTGCCCATCGCGCCGCCGCAGCCCCCGCCCGCAGCCGCAGGCGAGGAGGCCGCAACGCCGCCGCCGTCCGAGGCGGGCGACCCGCCCGCGGCGCCCGAAGAGACGCCGGCGGAGGTGCCGGTCCAGACCACGCGTGTCGACGAGCACGCCCCGAACGCCGAGGTGGCCCTTGCAACCGCGCGCTAGGACCTCGGGCATGAGTATTCGTGAGCGGTCGCTGTGGCTCACGGTGACGCTGATCGTCGCCGCCTGCGCGACGCCGGCGCTGGCGGCCACGCGCACGCCAAAGGTCGAGATCACGCCCGACGCCACCGGGTTCACGGTGACGCAGGAGATCCGCGTCAGCGGTGACGTGCGCGCCGACTACGACAATGCACTGCGACTGCTGGCGCAGCAGCAGTACGCGCAGGGAATCGCGCTGCTCGTCAAGGTGACGGAAAGCACGCCGGCCGCGATCGCTCCGCACATCGATCTCGGCATCGCCTACGGCCGCTCCGGGGACCTCGATCGCGCCGAGGCGAGCCTTGGAAAGGCGCTCGCGATCAATCCGGATCACCCGATCGCGAACAACGAGCTCGGCATGGTCTACCGCAGGAAGGGCAGATTTGCCGACGCGCGTGCGAGCTATGAGAAGGCGTTGGCAGTTTATCCGTCCTTCCATTTCGCACATCGCAACCTCGCCATACTTTGCGACCTGTACCTGATGGACCTCGGCTGCGCGCTCACGCACTACGAGGCGTACAGCCAGGCGGTTCCCGGGGATCAGGAAGCGGTGAAGTGGATCGCCGACCTCCGGAACAGGACCGGCAAATAGGAGGACGCATGCGGTACAGATCTCTGTTTCTCTCGATGCTGCTCGCCTCCGCAGTCTGCGCGGCAGACGAGGTTCCCACAGGCGAGGCGCTGGCGAGTGCAGCGTCGGTCAAACCCGCACAGGGCGAGGCCGCCGTGCAGACCGAGCCCTTGCAGACCGAGCCCGTGCAGGCCAAGCCTGGGCAGGCCACACCTGCGTCGCAAGGCAAGAGCGATGGCGGCGACAAGTCGCTGTCCGGCATGTCGATCCTGGGCAACCAGGAGGCGCCCAAGTCGCTGGTCATCGTGCCGTGGAAGAGCTCGGAGCTCGGCGACACGCTCGGGCTCGCCGAGAGCCTCGACGACGCACGGCAGCCCGTCGACAAGCAGGTTTTTATGCGCGAGCTCTCGTACTACGAGATCAGATCGAGTTCCAAGTGATGCTGAATGTTCCGTCGAGGATCGTTTCGTAACGCAAAGTTGCCAAGTTCAAGAGGATTCGAACCGTGGACATCTTTTATTCAATCGTGAAGTTCTTCGTTCAGGGCGGGGCGTTCATGTACCCGATCCTGCTCGTGGCCGCGGTCGGTACCGCCATCGCGGTCGAGCGCTACATCACGCTCACGAGGCTGGGCGTCAAGAATCGCAACGCCTGGGCCCGGATCCAGCCGGCCCTGCTGAAAGGCGAGTTCGACAAGGCGCGGGAGATGACCAGCAAGGACGATACAGCCGTCTCGCGGCTGCTCTCCATCGGGCTGGCTCTGCAGGGCACCGTGCGGCGTCGCGACGACGTCGAGAAGGCGATGGAGGAGAGCATGATGGAGACGATTCCGCAGCTCCAGAAGCGCACTCACTACCTGGCCACGTTCGCGAACCTCGCGACGCTGCTCGGACTGCTCGGTACCGTCAGCGGCCTGATCCACGCGTTCTCGGCGGTCGCGACCGTGAATCCGGCGGAGAAGGCGAACCTCCTGTCGGCGAGCATCTCGGAGGCAATGAACTGCACGGCCTTCGGCCTGATGACCGCGGTGCCGATCCTGTTCGTGCACGCTCTGCTGCAGACCAAGACCACTGAGCTCATCGACGGCCTCGAGACGGCTTCAGTCAAGTTCTTGAACGCCCTTGCGAACCGTGCAGCGGCCAAGGTCAGCCATCTCGGGCTCGCTAAGGCCGGCTGAGGATCGCTCAATGCGCAACAGACACATGCGTAAGCCGGCCGAGCTGCTGCTCGTGCCGATGATCGACATCTTCACGGTGTTGGTCACGTTCCTGCTGATGACCGCGGTGTTTTCGCGCATCACCGTCGTCGAGCTCGACCTTCCGAGCGCGGCCGACGGACCCGCGGTGACCGAGCCCCAGTTCCGGCTGGAGGTGATTCTCCGCGAGGAGGGCTTCGAGCTGACGAACGGCAGCTCCGTGATCGCGGCCGTCCCGAAGGCCGGGGGCAAATACGACCTGAAGGCGCTGTCTGAGATGGCGCTGTCGCTCAAGCGTGACCATCCAGACGTGATCGACGCTTCGGTACTGCTCGAGCCGCAGGTCGCCTACGACGACCTCATCCAGGTGATGGATGCGATCCGCACTGCGGAGAAGTCGGCAGTCACCTCCGCGACACTTGCCGATCGTCAGGCGGATGGCACGCGCTCTGACGTCGCTCAGCCTGGCGATCCAGGACCCGAGAGAGTGGCCCTTTTTACCGACATAGCGCTCGGAGACGCACCATGAGCCTCTGGAACCGTAATCGCGGCACGAGAGATCACCATCTGTATCAGCGTGAGGATGCTCACCTCAATCTGATTCCGATGATCGACATCCTGTCAGTGATGGTGGCGTTCCTGCTCGTGTACTCCGCGAACGTGGAGGTCGTGCAGAACTCGAAGGGTGTGGAGATCCCGCAGTCGACGGCCGACTCGCAGCCGAAGCAGTCCGTGGTCGTGATGATCACCAGGGATCAGGTGTTCGTGCAGGGCGAAATGGTCGCGACCATCGCGGAAATCCGCGATCCCGGAACACAGCTGATCGAGCCGCTGCGCGCGGTACTTGCGCGCCCGATGGTCGGGGTCGACGCGGCGGCGCAGGAGGAAGCCCTGGCCTCGCGCGAGATCACGGTGCTGGCCGACAAGTCACTGCCATACGACGTGGTGAAGAAGGTGATGACGACCTGCACCGCTGCCGCCTACGGCAGGATTTCGCTGGCGGTCCTCGAGAAGGAGCAGCCGGCAGGTGGCCTGAAGCCGGTCTAGGACCGCGGACGCCGCCTACGACACCCCTCATTCCAGCCCGGGTAATTTCATGGAATCCGTAACATTACAGGACAGCCAGGCGCTCCTCCCGCAGCTCGCCGAAGCACGCGAGAAGCTTGACGGTCTCGTCCGTGACCTTCGCGCAGCCGACGCCGAGCTCGAAGGCCTCAGCGCCGAGCGCAGGCAGCACCGGTTGCTGAGCGACGCCTGCGGCGCGCTCGATGAGCTTCGCGAGACCGGCGGCGCCGAGCTCTTCTGGGGCGACCGCGCGGCGGCCGCAGGCGAGGAGCACATGCGCCGCGCACGCGGGCGCGTGGAAGCCTTTGGGAAGCGGGTGAGCGTGATAGAGGACCGGCGACAGGTGCTGGTTGAGGAAATCACGCAGCAGGAATACCAGGCCGGTGTGCTCGAGGACGATCTCTTCGAGGCACAGGAAGAGGAAGAACTGAGCAAGCTCGACTGGATCATCGAGCGTGAGCTCGGTGAGCTTCCTTCCCGCGAGCTCGTCATGCCGTGGACGCGCCGCGGCGAGGACGACCGCCGTTACCGCAGGTCTCTCGCTGCCTCGCTGCTCCTCTGCCTGCTGCTCGCGCTGGTTTTCCCGCTGATCGACCTGCCCCTGCCGGAGCCGGGCGAAGTCGTCGAGCTGCCGGACCGCATCGTGCGCATGATGATGAAGGAGCGGCCGCGCCCGCCCGCACCGCCGCGCGAGGAAACCAAGCCGAAGCCGCAGGAAGAGCAGGTCGCGAAGAAACCCGTCGAGAAGACCGTGCCACAGAAGCCCGTCGAGCGTGACGTGGAGCCCGAGCCCGTCGAGGTGGCGAAGACCGAGCCGCAGCGCGAGCAGGGAATCCTCGCCTTCCGCGAGAAGCTCTCCGCATTCAAGGAGGCGCGGGTGACCGACCGCATCGGTCTGAAATCCCGTATCAACGACGCGGATGATTCCGCCGGACTGCCCCAGCGCGCCATGCTCACGACAAATGCGCCGGGTTCAAGCGGCGGCATCAACCTCGCCGCGCTCAGCCGCAATGCCGGCGGTGGTGGTGGCGGCGGTGGCACTGCCGGTGCGCTGAAGGGCGTCCAGGTGGGACGTGCGACCAGCTCGATCGGCGGTGTCGGCACAGCAGACAGGCCCCTCGCGAGCGGCGCTCGTGCTTCGCGCACCGACGAGGAGATCCAGATCGTGTTCGACCGCTACAAGGCGGCGCTTTACCGGCTCTACAACCGGGAGCTCCGCAAGGATCCGAGCCTGCGCGGGCA
>Ga0207691_10001573_pt1 | contig 22662 bp, 16 predicted proteins | sample KBSM13metaG_FD_184327 | JGI IMG/M metagenome (GOLD analysis project Ga0207691, IMG submission 184327) | Miscanthus rhizosphere microbial communities from Kellogg Biological Station, Michigan, USA - KBS M1-3 metaG (SPAdes) (version 2) | ecosystem: Host-associated > Plants > Roots > Rhizosphere >... | reverse complement strand
ATGACAACTACCCGTCGACGTCGATGACAGCCTGTGCAAATGCCTGCGGCGCCTCTTGCGGCAGATTGTGGCCAATGCCGCCTGTGATCAGCCGGAACTCGTACGGGCCGGTGAATTTTTTTGCATAGACCGCAGGATCCGGGTGGGGCGCGCCGTTGGCATCGCCTTCCATGGTGATCGTGGGCACCCCGATCGCAGGAAACTCGGCCAAACGCCTTTCGAGGGCGTCGTACTTCGCCTCCCCCTCGGCAAGCCCGAGCCGCCAGCGGTAGTTGTGAATCACGATCGCGACGTGATCCGTATTGTCGAACGATGCTGCAGACCGATCGAAAGTGGCATCATCGAAGTTCCACTTGGGCGACGCGAGCTGCCAGATGAGCTTCGAGAACTCGCGCCGGTATTGCGCATACCCGGCACTGCCACGCTCGGTGGCGAAGTAATACTGATACCACCATTCGAGCTCGGCCTTCGGTGGCAGGGGCATCTTGCCGGCCGCCTGGCTGCCGATGAGGTAACCGCTGACGGACACCATTCCCTTGCACCGCTCCGGCCAGAGCGCCGCGATGATGTTGGCCGTACGGGCACCCCAATCGAACGCACCGATGGTCGCCTTCTCGATCTTGAGCGCGTTCATTAGCGCGATGGCGTCGACGGCAACGACCGCCTGCTCGCCATTCCGCGGCGTCTCGTTCGAGAGAAAGCGCGTCGTGCCATAGCCTCGGAGATAGGGAATGATTACTCGGTAGCCGGCCGAAGCCAGCAATGGCGCCACATCAACAAAGGCGTAGATGTCGTATGGCCATCCGTGCAGCAGCAGGACAGGCGGGCCGTTGGGCGGGCCCGCTTCGGCGTATCCAACATTCAAAACGCCGGCGTCGATTTGCTTTAGCGATCCAAACGCAGTATTCGTTCCCGGCTTGATCGCTGGCGCGCGTGTCGCACTCGTCCGCGTGAATTGCGCGATCGCTTCGCGGACGAATCCGAGCTGCGCGGCCGCGAAGGTCGCCGCCGCACCGTTCACGAACCGACGTCGCTGGCGGTTGAAGTCGTTTCGGTCGCTTTCGCCGGATAACTTGACTTCACTCATTAGGTTCTCCTCGAATCGTGCCACGCATCGGTGGCGTGGTGCTTTTTTGCATCAGGATCGCCGGCGGTCGGTGCCGAGGGAGGGTATGCTCGCAGTTGCCGCCGAACTCCCAATCGCAGCGACGACATCGGTGGCAGTCGTGATGGCGCTCGCGTATCGCGGACGAGCTCGGGTTCCGAGCAGATTCATCGGTGGGTGCCGAAATCTCGACGAACAGACCCGCCTTCGCGGGTTACGCTTAGCGTCTGATAAGCGACGCCCGTGCGCGCCGTCATTGGGTTGGGCGAACCGCCTTGAACGCCGCCCGGAGCTCGGTCGCAAAGAGCTCCGGCTGCTCCCACGCTGCGAAGTGTCCGCCCTTGTCCACCTCGTGGAAGTAGATCAGGTTACGGTAGGCACGCCGGGCCCAGCTCTCGGGGACTCGGTAGATCTCGTCAGGGAACACCGTGATGGCCACGGGCAGCAAGATGTCGGCGGTCTTCTGCGCCCCGGCAATCGTCACGGCTCGGCCCGCATTCTCCCAGTACAGGCGCGATGACGAGGCTCCCGTGTTCGTGAGCCAGTACAGCGTGATGTCATCCAGCACATCGTCCTTCGTCGGTGACTGTCGGGGATCGGCGCCGTACGACCATTGCGCGAATCCCGGATGTCCGAGGAGCCAGGCCGCAAGGCCCACCGGCGAGTCGGTCACCCCGTAGCCGATGGTCTGCGGGCGCGCCGTCATCATCGCTACATAGGCGGTGTTCCCCATCCTGCCGGAAGCGATCAGCCCATCGAATACCGCACGTTCCTGGTCGGACAGCCCGGTCGGAGCGGGCCCCCCGACCGGCAGCACTGCAGCCACCTCGGGCGGAATCGCGCCGGGCAAATTGACATGAATAGCGAGCAATCCCGGCGGCGCCTGGCGTCCCATCGACTGGCAGATGGGAGAACCCCAATCCCCGCCTTGCGCGACATACCGGTCGTAGCCAAGCCGCTTCATCAGCGCCGCCCATGCTCGCGCGACGTGGTCGGGATCCCAACCGGTCTGCGTCGGACGCGCCGAGAAGCCGTAGCCGGGCAGCGACGGGATCACGATGTCGAACGCATCCTCGGCCCGTCCCCCGTACGCCGTCGGATCGGTGAGCGGTGCGATGATCTTCAGTTGCTCGATCACCGATCCCGGCCATCCATGCGTGACGATCAACGGCAGCGCGTTCGGATGGCGAGACCGCACGTGGATGAAATGAATGTCCACGCCATCGATCGATGTGACGAATTGCGGGAGGCTATTGAGCTTTGCCTCCACCTTGCGCCAGTCGTAGTCCGTGCCCCAGTAGCGCACGAGCGCCTGCAGGTTCTCGAGCCTGACGCCTTGCGACTTGTCGGGCACGGTCTCCCTGTCGGGCCATCGCGTGTCACCGATGCGTCGCTTGAGTTCATCGATCGCGGCCTGGGGCACCTTGACGGTGAAAGGCCGGACAGCGTCCGCGGCCTGAACCTGGGCCGCCGCGGGCAGCGAAAACGCCACAACGGCCGCCAACGATGCGCCGCCCAGAAGCACGAACAAGCGCACAACGACGCTGGCGCATATCAGCGGCCCCGCCGCGAAAATCGCGAGGAGTCGCTTGCTTGGGATCTTCATTGTTTTCACCTCCCGCGATTACGCCGATTGCTTCAGCGCACTCGCGTCGATGGGCAGCTTGCGCAAGCGCTTGCCCGTCGCCGCGAACACCGCGTTGGTCACCGCGGGCACGATCAGCGACGTTCCCGCCTCTCCCATGCCGCCGGGCGGCTCGCCGCTTTTGGCGATGTACACGTCGACCACGGGCGCCTCGTTCATGCGCAGCGCCCGATAGTCGTGGAAGTTGCTTTGCTCGACACGTCCGTCCTTGAGCGTGATCTGCCCGAAGAGCGCAGCGGTGATGCCGAACATGATCGCGCTCTGAACCTGCGCTTGCACCGTATCCGGATTGACGACGCTGCCGCAATCGACCGCGCAGACGACACGGCGGACGCGAACATCGCCATCCTTCGAGACCTCGACCTCGGCCACGTGCGCCATGTAGCTCGCGAATACGTATTGGATGGCGACTCCGCGGCCGACTCTCGACGGCAACGACTGCCCCCATCCCGACTTCTCCGCCGCAAGCTCGAGGACCGCCTTCGCTCTCGGCGACTTGTCTAGGAGCGCACGTCGATAGTCGACGGGATCCTTTTTTGCAGCGGCGGCGAGCTCGTCCATGAAGCTTTCCGTCACGAACACGTTGTGCGAGGGACCGACGCTGCGCCAGAAAGCGGTCGGAATGCCCGGCGGTTCGATCCGCACGTACTCCACATGCAGATTTGGGAGGTCGTACACGAGATCGATCGCGCCTTCGGTCGTATCGGAATCGAGTCCGTTGGCGAACCCCGGCGGCAGCCACCGTGCGATGATCGACGAGCCCGCGAAGCGGTTGGTCCAGGCAACCGGCTTCCCGTCACCGTCGAGGCCAGCGGATATACGGTCGAAAAAACAGGGGCGATACATGTCGTGCTGGATGTCCTCCTCGCGCGTCCAGACGACCTTGACCGGGCCCTCGACCTGCTTTGCGATCTGCACGGCACGAATGACACCGTCTGCCTCCAGGCGCCGGCCGAACCCACCGCCGATGAGATGGTTGTGGACGACGACCCTTTCCACTGGTAAAGCGGCGGTCTTGGCGGCTGCAGCCTGAACGCGCGCGATCGCCTGCGTACCGACCCAGATCTCGCAATCGGCCTTGCGCACGTGCACCGTGCAATTCATCGGCTCCATCGTCGCGTGCGCCAGGAAAGGAACCTCATACGTCGCCTCGATCTTCGTGGCCGCGCTCGACATGGCTATGGCAGCGTCGCCGACACTTTGCGCAACCGCGCCCGGACTCAGGGTCGCGTCCTCCAGCTGGCGCACGACGCCAGCCGTGGAGAGCTTCGCGTGCGGGCCGTCGTCCCACTCGACCTTGAGCGCCGCGAGCCCCTGCTTGGCCGCCCACATGTGATCGGCGACCACCGCGACGGCATCGTCGAGGCGCACGACCTGGCGCACCCCCTTCACACTCCTCGCCGCGTTGTCATCGACACTCTTTACGCGTCCGCCGAAGACTGGCGATTGGGCGAGCGTCGCGAACTTCACGCCAGGCGGCCGAGCGTCGATCCCGTAGATCGCAGTGCCGTTGATCTTAGCGGGCGTGTCGAGCCGCCTCGCGGGCGTACCAATGAGCTTGAAGTCCTTCGGTTGCTTAAGCAGCACCTTGTCCGGCACCGGCATGCGCGCCGCATCGGCAGCGAGTTCGCCGTAAGTGGCGCGTCGCCGCGATGCGCGATGATGCACGGCACCGCTGCGCGCTTCACACGAAGCGGGATCGACGTTCCAGCGCTTTGCTGCAACCGTCACCAGCATCGTTCGGGCCGTCGCGCCCGCCTCTCGCAGCGGCTTCCACGACCCGCGTATCGCGTTGGAATTGCCAGTTGCCTGTACACCGAGCAGCGGATTGACGTAAAGCTTCTCGTTCGGCGGCGCATGCTCAAGCTTCACCTGCGACAGCTCGACCTCCAGCTCCTCGGCGATCAGCATCGGAATCGATGTGTATGTGCCTTGGCCCATCTCGACGTAGGGCATGACCAGGACAATCCGTCCATCGCGCCCGATCCGGATGAACGCGTTGGGGGCGAAGCCCCCTGCGGCGGCCGCCCTCGCTTCGTCGTGCGCGAACGGCAGCGCGAAACCGAGAAGGAGTCCCCCGCCCGCGGCGGCGCTTGCCTTGAGGAAGGCGCGACGCGAGACCGTGGCGGCCGAATCGCTCGGACCGCAAGGCGGCACCTGGTGGTTGTGATCGAGCTTCATCGATTGGTTCTCAGGAGCTTGCTACGCCTTGAAGTCTGCCGCCGCCTTGATCGCTGCACGGATCCGAACGTAGGTCCCGCAGCGGCAGATGTTCCCTGACATGGCCTCGTCGATCTCGGCATGACTCGGATGGCGGTTCTTCGCGAGAAGCGCTGATGCCGACATGATCTGCCCCGACTGGCAATAGCCGCACTGCGGCACTTCACCGGCGAGCCACGCCTTCTGCACGGCAGCCCCAGCGGGGGTCTTTCCCACGCCTTCGATCGTCGTAATCGACTTTCCGGCGAGCGAAGCGATCGGCGTGATGCACGAACGCGCCGCGGCGCCGTCGATGTGCACGGTGCAAGCGCCGCACAGTCCGAGGCCGCAGCCGAATTTGGTGCCGGTCATCCCGAGCACGTCGCGGAGCGCCCACAGAAGCGGCATGTCATCGGGGCCGTCGATCCGCACCGGGCGCCCGTTGATCTTGACTTGTGGCATGGCAGTCTTTCGACGCATCGATTAGTTGACCCCGTCAATCAATTTCCATCGCGACTTCATCGATGTAGCACCAGCTCCACCCCTCTCCCGGCTCGAGCGACGTGATAATCGGATGCCGCGTCGAATGGAAGTGCTTCGTCGCGTGCTTGTTCTTGGAATCGTCGCAGCAACCCACATGGCCGCACGTCCGGCACAGGCGCAAATGCACCCACGAATCGCCCATGGCCATGCACTCTTCGCAACCGGAAGTGTTGGGCGTGTCCGTCACGACGAACTTGAGATGGGTGCACTCAGAGGGCATGGTAGAGATCTCGATCGGGGCCGGCAAAGCTCCCGCGTGCTAACGCTTCGGGAACTCCGTGAAGACGAAGTCCCTGCTCTTCACGATCGTGTGGCAAGCAAACCCGCACTTGGCGTCATTTCCCTGTGGAGGCTTGCTGTTCTGGTCACCCGGCCGGAACGTGTCGGATGCGGTGTCATAGTCGAACACCGCGTATCCCCACCCACCGCTGTCCGCGAACCGCTTGCTGTCCTTCACCATGAAGTCGACGTCGTGCAGCGTGCCCGGGACCGTCGCATTCGGGAATGTTTCGAGCTTTTTCGGTTCCCAGTGGATCTTCGCCATCCGGGAGCCGTCGGGGACCGGTTTTCCGTTGGCCGGAATGCCGGCCTGAAACGCAGTGATCATCTGCGGATTAGCGAGGATCACCGCAAACTTGCCACCGTCTTCGCTCATCGAGACGACCTGCCACTTCTCGTATCCCCGGAACTCCGAGAAAGCGAGCCCTCCCTGCACTTTCACCGTGTATCGGTCCTGCGCTGAAAGGGCCGCTCCGCTTAGGGCGCCGACTGCTGAAGCGGCAATGGCAATCGTCAGAACGTGCTTCGTCTTCATCGGGACGCCTCCTTCAATGCAGGAAATCGACAAGCGCGGCAATCGTCTCGCGGGGCCGCTCTTCAATAATCCAGTGACCCGCATCCTCCAGAACAACCACTTTGACCTTCGGCGAAATGAGCTTCGCCTGCTCGCCAAGCGCAACGCCCAGCGACTTCGCGCCGCCGATTGAGAGCACAGGGATCGTGAGCTGCGTCCTCGCGAGCTCGGCGAACTCCGCCGCCGTCTTCGGGAATGACGCGAAATAGGCGAATCCCGCAGCCATCCGCCCGGGCCGCGCGTACTCTGCGGTGTAGGCCTCTCGATCCGCGTCGGGAATCGAGCGTGTCCCGTCGGCGGCGAAGTCGTTCCAGAAATGCTCGAAGTAGATGCGCTCACGGCCCTTGACCAGTGCTTCAGGCGTCGGACCATGGAACCGAAAATGCCAGAGTGCCTGGTTGTCGTAGATCGATTCCCAGCCAGCGATGCCCGGCAGGAAAGCATCCATCAGCGCGAGCTTCTCGACGTCCTGCCGATAGAGCGCAGCGTAGGCGTATGCGATCATCAGGCCGATGTCGTGCCCGACCACGCGAATCTTACGGTTCGTCAATCCCAGCGATTTAACTGCCGCGTGCACACGTTCCGCCGACGTCTTCATGTCGAGGCCTGTGCTGGGGATCGACGACGCGCCAAATCCAGGCAGATCGGGCGCGATCACCGTGCAGCTCGCCGCGAGTACTCTCGCGAGCGCCTTCCACATCCGCGACGACTCGGCGTAGCCATGGAGCAGAAGCACCGGCGGCCCGCTGCCGCCAACGGTGACACCAAGCGTTACCTCTTCGAGTGCCACCGAGGAAGTCGTAAATCCCGGGCCGAAATCGGCGGTCATGAGCGTCTCTTATCGTGGTGGACGGCGGGTTACTCGCCGTGGCGCGTTGCCTCGAACAGAAACCAGGCGCGCCGCTCCGCTTCGTCGATCCACACTTCCAGCAGGCTTGCCGTCGCCACATCGTTGTGCTCGTCGCAGACATCGTGCGTCGCCCGCATCCGGTCCGCGAGTGCCGCGTTGTCTTCACGGAGCTCGGCCAGCATGTCGAGCGGCGTCACGAATTCCGCGTCGTTGTCGGCCACGCGCTGCAGCCGCGCGATGTGGCCGATCGACCGCATCGTCGTCCCGCCGAGCTTCCGGACGCGCTCGGCAATGGGGTCGGTCGTGGCGTAGATCTGATCGGCCTGCTCGTCGAGCAGCAGGTGGTAGTCGCGAAAGTGCGGACCCGAGACGTGCCAATGGAAGTTCTTGGTCTTGAGATAAAGCGCGAAGAAGTCCGCGAGCAGCGCGTTGAGCGCTCCGGAGATGTCGCGCCTCGCGTCCTTGCCCAGGCTCGTGGGTGTCGCAAGCTTCGCTGTGCGCCGCGGTGCGGCCGCCTTGTCGTTCATGGGTTGGTCATCCTTTGATGAAGCTGAGTAAGTCCCCGTTAATTGTTTCGGGATGCGTCGTGCACATCCCGTGCGGCAGCTCCGGATACACCTTCAGCGTTCCATTCTTGACGAGCTTCGCCGCGAGCAACGCCGAATCGGCGATCGGCACGATCTGGTCGTCGTCGCCGTGCAGGATCAGCACAGGTACCGCGATCGACTGCAGGTCCTCGGTAAAGTCGGTCTCCGAAAATGCCTTGATGCAGTCGTAATGCGCCTTGGCCCCACCCATCATTCCCTGGCGCCACCAGTTGTCGATCACCCCCTGCGAAACCTTGGCGCCGGGACGGTTGTAGCCGTAGAACGGGCCTTCCGGAAGATCGCGAAAGAATTGCGCGCGATTCGCCACAAGCGTTGCCCGAAAGCCATCGAAGACTTCGAGCGGTGTGCCACCGGGATTCTTCGCCGACTTGACCATGACCGGCGGCACGGCGCCGATCAGCACCGCCTTCGCGACGCGTCCTTTGCCGTACCTTGCGACGTAGCGCGCGACCTCGCCGCCGCCGGTCGAGTGCCCGATGTGGATCGCGTTCTTGAGGTCGAGATGCGCCGCGAGTGCTGCGACGTCGGCGGCATAAGTATCCATCTCGTTACCGCTCACCGTCTGCGACGAGCGCCCGTGTCCCCGCCGATCGTGGGCAATCACGCGATAGCCCTGTGCCAGGAAGAACATCATCTGGGCGTCCCAGTCGTCCGCGGACAGCGGCCAGCCGTGATGAAACACGATGGGCTGCCCGGCACCCCAATCCTTGTAGAAGATCTGCGTTCCGTCTTTGGTCGTAATCGTGCTCATAAGCAATCTCCTTCAGCGTGAGTGTGGCGTTCAATCGAAAGGGCGAGCCTTGCGGGTCAGGGTCCAAACGTGAACACATAGGCGCGAAGGCCCGGTTCGCTCGTATCGAGCGTAAGGATGTGCTTCTTCGCGGGCGCCCCAGCGACCAGACGAACCATGCCGGCGCGGTCGAAGCGCGCAACTCCGTCGGCACCGACGTCGGCGCCGCGAGCATCGGTTACGGGTTTGCCATCCAATAGGACCTTCATCGCGCCCTTCCCCGACGGCCCCGGCTGCACGACGAGATTCACTTCGCCGGCCGTGAACGGCAGAAGGATCTTTCCTGTACCGCCCCGCAGCTCGACGAACTCGCGCTCGCTCTTCCAATCGCCCTCGAGCTTGAAGCTGCCGCGCTCTCGCCGATCGGTGCCGACGTAGCTTTCAGGTGTGATGCCGGAGTAGGAGGGTTGCTTGCCCTTCGTGAACGCCATTGCCTCGGCCGTGACGGGAGGCAACGTGACGCCGGGAGTGGCGGCCATCAGCAGCCGCCGTATCTCCATTTCCGTCTCCTCGTAGCCGCCCTCGCCGATCCAACGCCGCACGAGCCGCCCCTCAGCGTCGAACAGATACTTGGCGGGCCAGGCGTTATTGTCGAGCGCGCGCCAGATCGCATAGCCGTTGTCGATCGCGATCGTATACGTGAGGCCGTGGTCGCGGATGCCGCGATCGATGTTCTCGGCACGCTTGCCGAACTCGAATTCCGGAACGTGCACGCCGATCACTACAAGGCCGAGCGGTCCGTAATCGCGGTTCCATGCTTTGACGAACGGCGATGTCCGGATCCAGTTGATGCACGTGTATTCCCAGACGTCGACCAGGACGACCTTGCCGCGCAGCGATTGCGGAGACAGCGGCGCCGAGTTGACCCAGCGCTCCGCCTCAAGGGCTGGCATTTCGCTCGCCGCGAGGGCGATGCCCGACCAGCCGGTCGCACCAGCGAAGAGGAACGGCGCGATCGTCTTCATCAAGGCGCCCGGGACCGGAAGGCCAACGCCGCCGACTTTGGGTGCTTCCATCCGCGAACGCTCCCTCGACAGTGCCGTCATTTGCGCGAGCTTTCGAGGTGGAGCGCCGCATCTTTCGCGGCTTCGTCGACGGTCTTACCGCGCTCGCGTCCGACGATGTACGCGGCGTACCATCCCGACCAGTGATGCTTCGGAGCCGTCAGCTCGTACGCACCATGGCGTTCCTCTGTCTCCCGCAGAAGGTCGGTCAACGTCGAAACGTCGAGGGTGAGTCCCCGGCCGGGCAACCGCTGCGTGACCTCCTGGAGAAGCCAGCCGTTGCCGTCCGGATCGCTGAACGTGACGAACGAGCGATAACTTTGATGATCGGAAGCTGGTCCGACGACGCGTCCCTTTGCTCCATCGGGCTGAAACTGAGCCCCGGGCAGCTCCGGATGGAACACGGCGCTGGGCTTTGCGCCGCGAGCCACGAGCTCCGCGCGAGCCGCTTCGATGTCCGTGACGATCAGATACATGCCTTGCGCGGACCCGGGTCGTGCCGTCGTGACACTCGTGCCGAACTGGATCGAGCACGGCGAACCGGGGGGCGTGAACTGAAGTATCCGGAATCCGGTTTCGAACGCGAAGTCGGCATCCTGTCGCCAGCCGAGCCCGGCATAGAAACGCTTCGCGCGCTCGACGTCGGACACTGGAATGACGACGGCCTCGAGCTTTAGGTCGACCGTCGCGGTCGTGTCTTGGGTCCTACCTGTTGTCTCGCTGCTCATATCGTGGCCTCCTTGCGAACGACGCCCATTACGGTCCTCGCATGATGCGTCCGTATTTCCAAATCGGACGGTCACATTGCAACTGAAATGAGCAACTTGCGACCAGCACTCTCGTGAATCGTCGATTACTGCGCCTGGCGAGACACGCCGGCCAGCCGCTCGGCCTCCTGAACCCAGCCGCCGCCCATCGCCCTGTAGAGATTCGCGTACGACTGGAAAAGTTGCGATTGCGTCGCGACGAACGCGAGCTCGGCATTGAACAGCGCCTGCTCGGCGGTGGCAACCTCAAGATAGATCGTCGCGCCTTCGCTGTACCGGAGCGCCGCCAGTTCGCGGAAGCGGCGGAGCGCACCGACCTGCAATGCCTGCTCTTCCCGGATCTGTCCGAACTTCGTCCGATCGACGAGCGCGTTCTCCACGTCCTGGAATGCGCTGATGATCGACTTCTCGTAGGTGTAGAGCGCCTCCTGCTGCAACGCCTCGGCGAGCGCCAGCTGGCTGCGAAGCCGACCGCCGTTGAAAATCGGCTGCAGCGCGCCTCCGCCGAACGACCACGCTTTCGACGGCCCTTTGAAGAGGTCGGAGAGCTGTGCGCTTTGCACACCGAGCACACCGGTCAGGCTGATATCGGGATAGAACGCGGCCTTTGCGACGCCGATATCGGCATTGGCGGCGATCAGGTTGTCCTCCGCCTGGCGGATGTCGGGACGCCGCTCGAGCAGCGATGATGGCAATCCAGCAGGCACGTCCGGGAACAGCAGCGCGTCGATCGTCCTTCCGCGCGCGATCGGACCGGGATTGCGTCCGAGCAGCACGCTGATGAAATTCTCCTGTTGCACGATCTGTCGCTCGAGCTCTGGGACACGGGATGCGGCCTCCCGGTATTGCGCCTCGGCCTGTTGGTAGTCGCTTTGCGGAACCGCACCCTCTTCGAAGCGGATTTGCTGGAGCCGTGCCGCTTCGCCAAGCGCATCCCGCGTGTAGTGCGCGATCTCGAGCTGACGATCGAGCGCGCGCAACTGGATGTACGCCGTGGCAACGTTCGCGACGAGCGTCAGCACGACCGTCCCTTTACCCTGCTCGCTCGCCAGCAAGCTAGCCTGTGCCGACTCGGCTGCGCGGCGCAGCTTGCCCCAGACGTCGAGCTCGAACGCCGCCGACAGGTTGATGCCGTAGCTGTTGAAGACGTGCCGGCCTGCAGGAACCCCAAGGGCCGTTGTTTGACTGATGCCCTGGCGGACAGCCGAAGCATTGGTGTCGACTTGCGGTAACTGCGCCGAGCGGACAATGCCGTATTGTGCGGCTGCCTGTTCAACGCGCGCCGTGGCGACCTTCACGTCCATGTTGTTCGCGAGCGAGGTACGGACGAGATCCGACAGCGTGGGATCCCGGAACTGGTCCCACCATGCGACATTGGAGATCTGGCGCGCCTCAGTAGATCCCAAACGCCACGTGGCCGGAATCTCGACATCGGGGCGCCGATAGTCGGGCCCGACCGTACAGGCGGACAGCGCCGCCCCAAGCAGCAAAGCTGCGCCGCCGCGTTGGACGTTGGCCAATATTGCCGCGGTGCCGCGCACGTCGGACCTCCGCTCTAGTCGCCGTGCGCCGGCGAAGGGGGGCCCGGCTTCGCTCGGCGCTTCCCGGGCGGCCGCACTCGAGGCGCGTCAATCGAGCCCACTCGGTTGAATGGCCATTGACGCTCACTGACCCGCTGCAGCAGCACGTAGAACACGGGAATGAAGAACACGCCGACCAGCGTGGCGACCAGCATGCCGAAAACGACCGTGGTGCCAAGCGCCTGCCGCGCTCCCGCGCCCGCGCCCAAGGCGATGGCCAGCGGAATGCTCCCGGCGATGAAGGCAAACGACGTCATCAGGATCGGCCGTAGCCGGAGCTCCGCGCCGCTAAGCGCCGCCTGCTCGATCGACTCTCCCGCCTCGCGCTTGAGCTTGGCGAACTCGACGATGAGGATCGCGTTCTTCGCCGCGAGCCCCACCAGCATGATGAGCCCGATCTGGGTGTAGACGTTGTTGTCGAAATCCCGGAGCAGGAGGCCCAGGAAGGCGCCGAACACGCCGAAGGGAATGACCAGCAGAATCGCTACCGGCATGGCCCAGCTCTCATACAGTGCGGCGAGCACCAGTAGCACGAAGAGCAGCGATACCGCGAAGATGTAGCCGGTCTGGCCGCCGGTCTTCTTCTCCTGATAGGTGGCTTCGCTCCACTCGTACGCGTAACCCTGCGGCAGCGAGCGCGCGAGCTCTTCCATCGCGGCAATCGCCTGGCCCGAGCTGTAGCCCGGCGCATTGGTACCGTTGATCGTCGCCGAGCTGTATACGTTGTAGCGCTCGAAGTACTGCGGACCGTTGATCGGCCGGCTGTTGACCAGCGTCGAGAGCGGAACCATCGTCCCATTGTCGGAGCGCACATAGAAGCGCTTCACGTCGTCCGGCTGGCTTCGCTGCTCGCCGTCGGCTTGCGCCTGCACGCGATAGGTGCGTCCGAAGAGGTTGAAGTCGTTGACGTAATAACTCCCGAGAAACGTCTGCAGCGCGAAGAACACGTCGTTGACCTGGATGCCGAGTGACTTGACCTTGTCACGGTCCACTCGGAACTCGACCTGCGGGATGCGGGTATCGAAGCCGCTGTAGACGAAGCCGATCTCGGGCCGCTTGCGCGCCTCGGCGAGGAGTGCCTGCAGTGCTTGGTAGAGCTGCTGCGGATCCGCCCCGACCCGGTTCTGCACCACGAACGTGAACCCACCCGCGGTGCTGAGCCCGCGGATGGGTGGCGGATTGAGGACCAGCACCGACGCATCCTTGATCTGCGCATTGAGCCTTTGTGTGAGGGCTCCCACGATGCTCGCGACCTGCTCGGTCTTCTTCTTGCGTTCCTCCCACGCGGTGAGCCGCATGAAGGCCGTGCCGTTGTAGGACACGGATTGGCCAGTCAACAGGTTGAATCCGCTGATGTACACCACGCCCTCGACGCCGGGTGTGTCGTGCGCAATCCGCGTGAGCTCGGACATCGCGGCATTGGTTCGCTCGAGGGATGCCGCGGGCGGCAGGCTGACGAGCGCAATGACGTATCCCTGGTCCTCCGGCGGAACGAGTCCGGTGGGCCGGTGAGAGATCAGGCCCCAGACCGCCACTAGCAGACCCCCGAACGTCAGCATGACGATGACCGCATGCCGCTCCATCAGCGCGACGCTTCTCACGTAGCCGTTGCGCGAGCGCTCGAATGCATGGTTGAACTTTTCGAAAAACCGGCCGAGCGGCCCGTGTCGCGGATGAGCTTCCTGCGCGGGAACGAGCAGCAGGGCGCACATTGCGGGTGTGAACGTAAGCGCGCAGACCGCCGACAGCACCACCGACACCGCGAGCGTGAGCGCGAACTGCTTGTAGAGTTGGCCGGTGAGGCCCCCTAAGAACGCGACCGGAACGAAGACGGCGGCGAGCACCAGCGCGATGGCGATGACCGGTCCGCCTACGTCGGCGATCGCCGACTTCGTCGCTTCCATCGGCGTCACTCCACCGGCGTCGAGGCGCTGCTGAACGGCCTCGACGACGACGATCGCGTCGTCGACGACGATCCCGATCGCGAGCACGAGGCCGAACAACGTCAGCGTGTTGATCGAAAAGCCGAGGGCCGCGAAGGCTCCGAACGTGCCGACGAGCGAGATCGGCACCACCAGGATTGGAATCAGCGTCGCCCGCCAGCTCTGCAGAAAGAGATACACGACGAATACGACCAGCACGAACGCTATGCCCAGCGTCTTGATGACCTCCTTCAAAGACTCGGTGACGAACGGCGTCGTGCTGTAGGGGATCGTATAGATCATCCCTGGCGGAAACCGCGGCGCCTGCTCGTCCAGCACGGCCTTGATCTGCTTCGCGACCTGGAGCGCATTGGCGTCCGGCTGCAGGAAGATTCCGATGAGCGCGGCGGGAATGTCGTCGGTCGCGCCATAGACGGAGTAATCCGCCGCGGCGAGCTCGACGCGCGCAACATCCTTCAAGCGCACGACCTGGCCGTTGCCCGACTCCCGCAGGACGATGTTCTCGAACTCGGTGGCATCCGCTAGGCGTCCCTTGACGAACACCGTGTACTGCAGTTGCTGGCCTTGCGGCACCGGCGGCAAGCCGAGGCTGCCGGCGGGAGCAACGACGTTCTGCTCGCGAACCACGGCGGCGATGTCCGACGCCGTGACGCTCAACCGCGCCATTCGCTCCGGATTGAGCCAGATCCGCATGCTGTAGTCGCGGGCGCCGAAAATTCGTACCTGTCCCACACCGGGCACGCGGCCCAGCGCGTCGTACAGGTTGAGAAGCGCGTAGTTGCTGAGGAACACGCCGTCGTAGCGGCGGTCGGGCGACGTGAGCGAGATCACGGCGAGGAAGTCGGTCGTCGACTTCCGCACCGTGATGCCATTGCGGATCACATCGGTCGGCAGCTGGCTTTGCGCGATGGCGACCCGGTTCTGCACCTCGATCGCGTCGATGTTCTTGTCGGTGCCGATGTCGAACGTGACCGTCAGGCTGTACGAGCCGTCGTTGCCGCTTTTCGAGCTCATGTACAGCATGTCCTGGGCGCCGTTGACTTGCTGCTCGATGGAAGCGGCGACCGATTGCGCCACGACGTCGGCGTTGGCCCCGGGAAAGCTCGTCGAGACGGTGACCTGCGGCGGAACGACCTGCGGGTACTGCGCGATCGGCAAGGTCGGAATGGCAAGCGCGCCCACCAGGATCATCGCGAGCGCGATGACCGTGGAGAACACCGGGCGTTCGATGAAGAAGTTGAGCATCGCGCGAGCTCGATGACCTATGCCATGGAGCTTGCCCGGCGGATCGGGCGTGCGATCACGTCCGGACTCGCGTCATTTCTTGGCCGCGGCGGGCGATGGCGGGCCAGCAGGACTGCCGAGCGCCGCGACGATCACCGGCTTGACCGAGGCGCCCGGCCGGACCTTGCCGATGCCCTCGACGACGACGCGCTCCCCTGCTTTGAGTCCGCTGGCCACAACCCAATCGTTGTCCTGGCGGAAGTTCGCGACGATCTGGCGGGACTCGACCTTGTCGTCGGCGCCGACAACGTAAACGGACTTCAAGCCTTGGAGCTCCTGGACCGCCTGCTGCGGAATGCGGATGGCGTCGGGACTCTCGAACGCGGCGACGCTGACACGAACGAATTGGCCCGGCCTCAGCAGCCGATCGGGATTCGGGACTGAGATTCGCACCTGCAATGTTCCGCTCTTCTGGTCGACCGTCGCGTCAATGAAATTGAGCTTGCCGGGAAGGTTCCAGTCCGTGCCGTCGGCAAGCCGGATATGAAATGGACGCGTCTCGATCCCGTCCCCCAGCGCCCGCTTGAGCGTCCTCTGCAACTCGAGCAGCCTGTCTTCGCTGATGCTGAAATTGACCCACATCGGGTCACTCGAATAGAGCGTCGTGAGCAGCGTCTGCTGGGCCGTGATGAGCGCCCCCGGCTTGGCCTGCGACATGCTCATCGTACCGTCACGGGGTGCGCGCAGCGTGGCGAATTCGAGATTGAGCTCGACGTTGCGTTGCACAGCCTTCTGCGCGTCGACAAGTGCCGTGCTGGAACGCTCCTGGGCAAAGGCGGTGTCGTAGTCCTGCTGGCTCACCGCCTTTTGCGCGATCAGCCGCGACTGGCGCGCGAGGTTCTGCTTTGCATTGACGAGGTTCGCCTCCGCCTGCGCGAGGCTCGCCTTGGCCTGTGCGAGCTGCGCTTCGAACGGGCGCTGATCGATGATGTAAAGGAGGTCGCCACGCTTGACTCGCGCGCCGTCGGTGAACGCCTGGCGCTGGAGCAGTCCCGTCACCTGGCTCCGGATCTCGATTGTGTCCGGCGCCTGCGTCTGGGCGACGTACTCGTTGTAGACGGTCACCGCGCCCGGCTTGGTTTCGATCACCGTGACCTCGATCGGGGCCGGCGCCTTGGGTTGCGCTTCGCCCTTGCAGCCGCTGAGCAGGTATCCGCAGGCGCCGAGCGCTACCACCCAGGCGCCGGCCCAGGCGATTCGGTGAGCGATCATGGGCGGTGACACTCACGGATCGCCGTTTCAGGCTGGTGTCACTGGGGCGCTTTCTATGTGTCGGTTGTCATGTGAACGCGGTCAAATCCGGTGCTTCCGACGCTCGGCGCTCGGTGATATTTCCGTTTACGGCCCCACCCGGAATAACATGAAGGTTGCGAACCCGTTCAATCGCGCACGACGGTGTACATATGATCGAGTCGGATGATCAACTCCCCACGACCTCGCGGGTGGAGCGCAAAGACGATGGCCCGCCGTGTCAGGAGGTTCATTTGTATGAGCTTTTCGAACAGGCGCCCGACGCGGGAATCCTGACAAGCCTCGAGGACGCGCGAATTCTGCGGGTCAATCGCGAATTCACGCGACTCTTCGGTTACACCGCGGAAGAGGCCATCGGAAAGAGCCTTCGACAAGTGGTGATGCCCGACGGCGTCGAACCCATCCTGCAGGAAGATCCGGACTTCCTCGCCGGGCGTAAGGTCGAATGGGATGTCGTCCGTCGCCGGAACGACGGAACACGGTTCCATGCCGAAGTCACAGGTAAGCGGATTCAGCTCGGCGACGGTGAGCACGTCGCTTATCTCGTTTTCAGGGACATAAGCGCGCGCAAGCGGGCCGATGCCCTGTTTGCCGGTGAGAAACGGCTGCTGGAGTTGATGGCAGCGGGGGCATCGCTGCCCGTCACGCTCCATGCCGTGTGCCGCCTTGCGGAGGCCGCCGACGATGGTCTGTCGACGTCCATCCTGCTCTTGGATCACACCGGCAGCCGAATTCTTCGGGGCTTCGGTCCGAGCCTCCCACCGAGCTACGTCAGCGCATTCGACGGCTGGCCTATCGGCTTGGGCATTGGTCCTTGTGCCGAAGCGGCCCACCTTGGCGAGCAAATCGTATCGCTGAATCTCGCGGCGGACGAACGCTGGACCCCTGAGTTTCGAAGGCTCGCGAGCGCACACGAGCTACGCGCCTGCTGGTCTACGCCGATCCAGTCGTCGGAAGGCCGGATGTTGGGCACGTTCGCCGTCTATCCGGACAAGTGCGCGGGTCCGACTCTGGAGCAGAAAAGCAGGATCGAGCGACTGACTCATCTTGCGAGCCTTGCCATTGAGCATGCCCAGTCGCTCGATGCCCTCCGCCGATCGGAAGAACGCTACGCGCTCGCGATGGAGGCGGCATCCGACGGTCACATGGACTGGAACCTGATGACGGGTGAGTTCTACATCTCCCACCGCATGCTGAAGATGATCGGCCATCGGCCGGACGCCACCTTCGCCGACCGTGCAGATTGGGTGCGTCGCTTTCCCTTCCATCCGGAGGATCGCGCGAGATGGGAAACCGCGATCGCAGCCCATTTTGCCGGCCGCGAGGCGAAGTTCAGCGGCGATTTTCGCGTCGTGGTCGGCGGCGAGGTGCGCTGGCTCGCATTCAACTTCGTCGCTAAGCGTGACGCCGATGGGAAAGTAGTGCGCTGGACGGGTTCCATCGCCGACGTCAACGACGCCAAGCGCGATATCGCCACGGTGCTCAATCATATTCCGGGCCTGGTCGCGATCCTGACGCCAAGTGGCGAGGTGGATGCCGTCAACAGCGAGCTCGTCGCGTATTGCGGGCAGCCACTCGAGGCCATGCGGCAGTGGGGCACGAACGGAATCGTGCACGCGGAAGACCTGCCGCGCGTATCGGCCATCTTCATGAATGCGATGTCGACGGGCGAGCCGTACGACTTCGAGGCGCGTGTTCGTCGATTCGACGGCGTATATCGGTGGAATCAGGTCCGCGGGCTCCCCTACCGGGACGCGAGCGATCGGATCGTCCGCTGGTACGTCCTGCTGTCGGATATCGACGCCACTAAACGCGCCGAAGAATCACTGCGGCTTTCGGACGAGCGTTATGCGCTTGCCATGCGCGCTTCCGGAGAGGGCCACTGGGACTGGAAGATCGCGACCGATGAGTTTTACGCGTCGCCGCGCTACCTGGAGCTCGCGGGTTTTCCACCGGACATGAAGTACTCGCGGCGGTCGGACATTGTGCCTACGCTGCCCTTCCATCAGGACGATCGCGCACCCTACGAGGCCGCCGTCGCCGCGCATTTCGCGGGCGAGACGCCACGCCTCGATATGGTCGTCCGGCTAGTGCCCGGCGGCGAAATTCGCTGGCTGCACGTGATCGGCATGTGCTCACGCGATGCCGACGGCAAGCCCGTCCGCTGGGCGGGATCGGTAAACGACATCACGGCACGCAAGGCGGCCGAGGACGCGCTGCGAGTTTCCGACGAACGCTATGCGCTCGCCATGGAAGCGGCCCTCGAAGGCCATTTCGACGCGGATCTCGACACCGGACAGATGTTCGTTTCCGCGCGCGTGAACGAGATCTACAACTTTCCGCGTCGTGCCGAAATCGTAAACCGGGCAGAGTTTCTCAAAAGGCTCCCGATTCATCCCGATGACCGGCGCGTCATCGACGACATCAGCAAGCCCGAGTTTGTGAGGTCAGAGTGGCGACAGCCAACGCAGGACTTCTTCGAATACGACTGCCGAATCATTCCGCGCCCCGGTGACGTTCGCTGGATCCACGTTCGCGGCAAGGTCCTGCGCGATGCGGGTGGCCGCGTGCGCCGGCGTTTGGGTGTGGTCGCCGACATTACGGCACGCAAAGCGGCGGAGGACGCGCTGCGCGAATCGGAGAAGCGTTACGAGCGCGCGATGCTGGCGGCGGAAGCTGGGTTCTGGGATTGGGATGTGCCGGCCGACGAGTTCTATGCATCGCCAAAGCTGCTCGAGATGGCGGATCTTCCTCCGGGTACGCGATTCTCCACGCGTACGGATTTCTTGTCGCATCTGCCCTTCCACTCCGACGACCGAAGCAAATGGACGCGCGCGGTCGAAGAGCGCTTTGCGAGCGGCGGCACGCGTGTCGCCATGGAGATACGCTTCATCCACGGCGAGGGAACGCGCTGGGTGCTCCTAAGCGGCATGTGCGTACGCGACTCGACCGGGAACCTCCTGCGTTGGACCGGCTCCGCGACCGATATCACGGACCGCAAGACGGCCGAGGATGAGCTGCGCGAGAGCGAAGCCCGCTTCCGCGGCTTGACCGCCCTCTGGTCCGATTGGTACTGGCGTCAGGATGAGCACTTGCGCTTCACCTACTCGACGGCGGCGATAGATCCGCCCGACGGCTATCCGGGAGGGTCGGCGATCGGGAAGACACGATGGGAACTCCCCGGCATCATGCCGCTGTCGAGCTCATGGTCCGACCACAGAAAGCTGCTTGCTGCGCATCGACCGTTTCGCGATTTCGAGTATTCCCGGCCCGGGACGGATGGGACTCTTCGCTACATCAGCACGAGCGGCACGCCAGTCTTCGACGAGAGCGGCAAGTTCAGCGGCTATCACGGCGTCGGACGCGACATCACGGACCGCAAGCGTGTCGAGGAAGAGCTCCGGTCGCGGCAGCAGATGCTGGAAGTCGCTCAGAAAGCTGCCCGCGCGGCAGCTTTCGAGTGGCAAGTCGGCGCGGGCCTGGGCGCGAACCGCTGGTCTCCCGACCTCGAGGCCATGCACGGAATTCCAGTGGGCTCGTACGACGGTACCTACGAATCGTGGAAGCACCTGGTCCACCCGGCAGACTGGCCGAACATCCAAGTCACGATCAAGGCTGCCGAGCAAACGGGCGATGTCGACGCCGAGTACCGGGTATTGCACGCGGGAGGAGTGGTCCGGTGGCTCCACGCGATTGGTCGCCTGCTCTTCGATTCCGAGGGCAAGGCAACGCGAATCGTCGGTTTCGTGCTCGACGTCACCGACCGCCATCTCGCGGAGGAGGAATTGCAGCGAATCGAGCGACAGTTGCGGCAAGCTCAACGATTGGAGGCGCTCGGCACGCTTGCCGGAGGGATCGCCCACGACTTCAACAATCTGCTCGGCGCGATACTCGGTTATGGAGAGATGGCGTTCGGTAACTCCCGCGCCGGCAGCCGGCTCCGCCGTGACATCGAAAACATCATGATCGCCGGCGAGCGCGGTCGCGCGCTGGTCGAACGCATCCTTGCGTTCAGCCGGAGCGGGCTCGGCGAGCGAGTCGCCGTGAATGTCCAAAGGATCGTGCGGGAGACTCTCGCACTGTTCGCTGCCAAGTTGCCGCGGCATATCGAGATCGAACCCCGACTACACGCGGGCGACGCCGCCGTCATGGGAGACGCAACCCAGATCCATCAGGTCCTCATGAATCTGCTTACCAACGCCGCGCAGGCGATGCCTTCAGGTGGAACGCTCCGCGTATCCCTGGACCGATATGCACTTCAGGCAGCGCGTGTCGTGACGACCGGCTCCCTCGGGCCTCAAAACTACGTGGTGATGGACGTTTCCGATTCCGGCAGCGGGATCTCCCCGGAAGTCTTCGAAAAGATGTTCGATCCGTTCTTCACGACCAAGGAAGTGGGCGTCGGTACCGGGCTCGGCCTCTCACTGGTGCACGGCATCACGACCGGACTCGGTGGCGCCATCGACGTGTCGACTACCATCGGCGGTGGAAGCGCGTTCAAAGTCTATCTGCCAATGGTCAGTGAGGTCGCCATTCCCACCAAGCTCCCCGAGCAGGTGGAGCGGAAACGGCGGCGCATGGGACGTACGCTTGTCATGGTCGTCGACGACGAAAAGCCCCTGGTGAATCTGGCGACGGCGACTCTGGCCGAATTCGGATATTCGGCTGTGGGCTTCACTTCCAGCGCGAAGGCGATCCAGGCGTTCATGGCAAGCCCCGAAAGGTTCGACGCGGTCATCACCGATGAGAGCATGCCCGGCATATCGGGATCGAAGCTCATCGGCAAGATGCGGTCGCTTCGGCCAACGATACCGTTCCTGCTCGTCAGCGGATTTGTAAGCCCAGCGCTCCTTGAACGCGCCCGAGAAGCAGGCGCGACCGAAGTGCTCAAGAAACCATTGCCGGCGCGTCAGCTGCAGATGGCGCTCGACCGCGTCCTGCAACCCCCGGGCCACTCGGATGCGAAGGAGCGGAGGCCTTCCAAACTATCGACCGCACCCGCGGTCCGCTCGAACCGCCGCTAAGCCAGCTCCAACGCGTCAGGCCTGCGGCCGCACATCAGCGAATCATCTGCACATCCGCAACCAGCATGTAGCCCGCGCCGCGCTCGGTCCGGATGAGCGTACCCCCGCCCTCGGCTTCGAGCTTCTTGCGGAGACGGCCGATCTGGACGTCGATCGACCGGTCGTAGACCTCGTCGTTGTGCAGCCGGGATGAGTCGAGAAGCTGCTCGCGCGACAAGACGCAGTTTGGTGCTGCGAGAAAGGCGACCAGGAGGTTGAACTCGCTGTTGGTGATGGCCACTTGCGCTTTGGACGGCGCAGTCAGCCGGCGCAGCCGCACGGTCAGCTCCCAGCCGCCAAACCGATAGCCACGAAGGCGCGTCAAGCCATCCGCGACAGATTCGCGAGCGCGCGCGCGACGAATGAGCGCGCGGATGCGAGCGAGAAGCTCGCGCGGCGAGAAAGGCTTGGTCAGATAGTCGTCCGCGCCAAGCTCGAGCCCCATCACCTTGTCCGCCTCATCGCGGCGTCCCGTAAGGATGATGATCGGCACCTGGGACTTCGCTCGGAGCTCGCGCGCGATCTCCATGCCGTCCTCGCCGGGAAGTTTCAGGTCAAGGATGACGAGGTCGATCAGCTTCTGCGCCATCACGTCGCCGATGCCGCTGCCGCGATCGAGCGTCGTAACCTCCATGTCGCTATCGCCCAGGTAATCGGCGATCAGCTGGCGAATCGACGGGTCGTCGTCGACGGCCAGGACGTGCACAGGCGCGCGATTCGTTTCGATGGACACGAAAGCTTCGCTGCGTTGCGTGGAGACCCGCATTATCGCTCAAAGGCTTGCGCATGCGCCCGACGGCCGTCTGTCGTTACCAGACACGGATTGTGACCGATGACACATGCGGGAAACCGGCGGACATCGTGGCGCGCGGCGCGTCCGCTGCAATGGGTTCGTCGAGGCCAATTGCTGCAAATCCTTGCCGATCGCCATCGTCATCGCCGAGTCGGACGACTTGATCCGCGACCTACTGGAGGGTTGGCTGCGGGGTGAGGGCTACGAGGTCCGGCGGCACTCCGTTGATGCTTCGAGCTCGGCGCATTCCGATCTCAAGCTGGTGATCGCCGACATATCGGATCCCGGCGACGCCGACGGCACGCTAACGGCTCTACGGGAGGCGTACGCAAGTCCCATTCTTGCGCTGTCTGCGCGCTTCCGGCGCGGCCTCGCCGGGTCTAC